>ULTB01030151.1_pt1 | contig 12314 bp, 8 predicted proteins | sample 1957251 | NCBI WGS metagenome assembly ULTB01 (sample SAMEA4835724, study PRJEB28245) | human gut metagenome | biome: gut microbiome; material: fecal sample | place: Denmark | collected 2008
GGGCCTGACACGCGGGGTAAATAAATACCACATCATCCGTGCAACCCTCGAATCTCTCGCTTATCAGGCATATGACGTCCTGACTGCCATGAAGGCAGATTCCGACATTGACCTCGCCTCCCTGAAAGTAGATGGCGGCGCAAGCGCAAATAACTTCCTGATGCAGACACAGGCTGATCTGATCAACGCACCTGTCCACCGTCCGGTCTGCGTTGAGACGACTGCTATGGGAGCTGCTTATCTGGCTGGTCTTGCAGTCGGCTACTGGAACAGTCTTGAAGAAATCAAAGAGAACTGGGCGATCGATCAGATCTTTGAACCTTCGATTGATCCGGAAGTCCGCGAAAAGAAACTGAAAGGCTGGCACAAGGCTGTCAAATATTCCTTCGACTGGGCGAAAGAAGATTAACATTTTTATATCTTTGAAAACGAATTTCTGCATAAAGAGCATATAGAAAAGCTGCTGTCCGTCTGTTGTTCACGAGTCCCGCAAGCAACAGTTCAGACAGCAGCTTTTTACATTTCATATTCTTCTCTTTTATTTACAGCTCATCAAGACTTTCCTTGAATCCCTCTCCAAGCACCTCACTCGTCTCAGTGAACATTACAAACGCAGAGTCATCTACCTGGTAAACTGCATTTTTCACAAGATACGCTTCTGACTTGGAACATGCACAGAGCAGAACATTTCTCTTACTCTTTGTATAAGTACCCATTCCTTCCAAAGATGTTACACCACGGTCGGTGATTCTTCCAATCTCTTCCGCTGTTTCCTCTCCCTTCGATGTAACAATGATTGCAAGTGTTCCTGCACCGATTCCGTAAAGAATCTTGTCAATCACCATAGAGCAGACAAATACTGCGATCAATCCGTAAAGAACTGAATCAACATCACCGAATACCGGCCATCCGATCAAAATAATGATCAAGTCGATCAACAACGTCAGTCGACCAAGAGACATATGTGGTCTCTTCTTTTTGATCGTCATCGTCAGGAAATCCGCTCCACCCGAAGAAGAACCTCTCATATAGAAAAGAACCATTCCAAGTCCAAGCAATGCTCCCGAGTAAATTGCTGCAAGCAGACGCTGCCCTGTATAGTATGGGAACATCGGAAATACAAGATCGACAAAGATCGTCGAGATAATCATTGTTCTCGCAGTCTTTATCAAAAACCGCTTTCCTACTGTTTTGTAACTGATGATGACCAGTGGAATATTCAGTATCAATGTCATTGTACCGACCGGAAGATTCCATAACTTGTTCATAATCAATGCAATACCTGAAATTCCTCCAGGCGCAAAATTTCCTCCCTCTGCAAATGTATAGATTCCGGCACCAAACAAAATACTTCCTATAATATCATACAAAATATCCACTGCAAGCTCTTTCTTCGGATGCTCAGCCCGCATCTTTTTATTCTCCATCATACCATTTCCCTTTCGTTTACATCTTATTTTCTATTCTGTCGCTTTTGCATTCGGATAAATCTTCTCCATCTTCGCATCATCATAATGCTCATCTGCCCATTTCTGAATGCTGTTTTCCGCTACAACGCCCTTTCCACGTTCGTCATAACGAACAAGTGCAATACATGACACAGCCACATTGCAGACCATGAAAATGATCAAAAACCAGGTGAGCACCTTCCCTGTCAGCATCGGGATTTTCTCAATCCATGCGGAAATGTACGGGTAGATCTTCTTAAACCAGACAACTGCTGCAATTCCCCAGAAGAAGCAGTATAATAAGTTGATTCGGCCTCCTAAGTTAAATGGAATCTCGCTATAGTCCCAAAATACTTTCCCGAATACAATTTCCGTAAATACACTACAAAGATATTCATACGCTCCGCCGAGCAATGTACCGATGATAAATAAGAAGCTGTCACTCTTATCTTTATATTTGTAAAGCATTGCTGTCACAAGTGCGATCGCCAGTCCCCAGACAATACTGAACGGTCCCCAGACCACACTGGAGCGACTCATCCATACACCTGCCGTGATTCTGCAGAAAATCGTCTCTGTAATGTCTCCAAGAAATGCTCCTACAAAAAACAACAGCACGATCTTATAGAACCCACAGCCTGCGGCAAATACTTTCCCCTTCTCCGATTCCTCTTCCTTGCGGATCAGTTCCATTGCCTTTGGATACGCTTTTTGGATACGTTTCCCAACCCATCCGGAAATCGCACTTCCAAGCTTATTGCTGACTTTATCCAGACCTTCATTCGTAGCTTCCCACCGCGCGAGGTTCTTTCCTTTTCCACGAAGCAGCAGATAAGATCCGAGGATATCCACAACTAACACTCCAAGAAGAACCAAGACAAGGATCTTCATCAGGAACAGAGGCAACATTTTAAATACTATGATCGCAAATCTGTTTCCCCAGCGGATTCCGAGATATCCAAGAGCACCCCAGATAAGAGAAGCCGGGATACAGATATATCCGTCCAGATTCCATTTGATCCTGGAGTAATCCCACCATCTGGCTTTAAATGCCTTCTCGATCAAATGCCCTGCAACCCACTCGATCACTGTAGCATAAATCGTCGCAAATAAAAAAAGCCAGACTCCTCTTAGCTCCTGTAATCCAAATGTCATGAACAGAGCGGCGATACCGTAGATCACACAAAACGGTCCATTCACCAAACCTCTGTTCGCAAACTTCTTCTGTTTTACTGTTGCGGCCGCTGTCTCCAGCACCCATCCTAAGAAAGAATAGATGAAAAACAACCAAAGCAGTTCATACCATGTAAAACGAATCATTGCTCCATCTCCTTTGTACCATGTTTTCATTCACATCTTTCTTAGTATAACGCATCTCAATGCTTTTTCCTAGGGATAAATCCAAAAATAATTAATACTCCGATTAGCCCGATTCCAACATAACCGGCTTTCCTCCATAACGTATCTCTCTCGATCAGACTCTGATCTTCCTCTATCGCTTCCGTTCTGTTCTGCTCGGAAGTGGTGATAATCTCTTGCTGGCTACTGTCCGCCTCTTCTGCTGCATCAACTGCTGCCTCCGGCTGTGTTCCAACCTCATCACAATACACAACATATCTTCTGGAATTCTGCGTATAAGGATGACATGTCATCAAAGTCACCATATTCCGCCCCGGCTGAATCATGATCTTGTCACTCTCATCCGGCAGGATAATCTCAATCTCAGACACACGGTACGTCAATGTTTCCTGACAGTTTTGTATCGTCAGTTCATCTCCGATCTCCAACCGCTCGATCTCGCGGAACATCGGAATCCCCTTCCATCCACGGTGCGCTGCGATCACACAATTACTGTCTGTGCCCTGTACCGGAAATGAAGTCTGTCCAAGCATGACCGCACCTTTCGCCATCTTCTCCTGCGTCGCGCCGAGATATAACGGCAATGTCACATCCATCTTCGGAATATCAAGAATCCCGATCATCCCGTCATCGATCCCATACTTTGACAGATCTAATGTCTCCTGCTCGTAAGACCATGGATCAGTCAGTCCTGACTGGCCATCAGAAAAGATCTGCTGATTATATGCCTGCATCTCCTGGTAGAACTGGGCGTTCTTTGGGATCTGGTTGGAATCGGCAGAGGTAGAGTCTGTCTGATTAGATACACTTTGTTCTGCTTCTGTCTGATCCTGGAACTGTTCCATCACTTTCTTATTCTCATATCCTGTTTTTAAACTGTTAAGATCCGGCCACGCAAATACAATTACACCGCCAAGATAGATCAACACACAGAGAACCGCTGCCAGCCTCCTCATTTCCTCACGCTCCTTTCTCTCATCAGAATCCTTTCCATATATAAAATACGCTCTTCTTTCTGAACTTCATCTGTCTTACTGTTGCCTTTACAAGCTTACCATACTCGTCTCGTGCAAACTGTACATCCTGCTCTGAGATTACCTCATATCCATAATGCACCTGAAGAACAAGAGTCCTGAACTTTTCCAACTCCTTCTCCGTAAATTCCGGATAACGCAGTGCAACTTCTCTTTCAAATTCTTCTTCCGTTGTATCCACATCTTGTGAAAATCCACCAAACAAAAGCACTTCATAGAAGCTGCAAAAGATTTCTTTTACCTTCTGTTCCTTCGATAATTTTCTTCCGTTGCCCCGTCTTCTTCCGGAAATCCAACGTCTCCTTGCCTCAACTAATAATAAGAAAAGAATAATTCCGCTCACAATTTCTACTGTTTTGCCACTGAAAGCTTTCTTTGTATCTTTAAAAAGATCTCCCGCTTCCTCTTTCCAGTTTTTCTTCTCTTCCTTTTTGTCCTTCTGATCCTTCACTGAATCCATCTGAACATCGGTACTTTCAACATTCTCAATCGTTCCGTCAAATCCAGGTGTTGTCTCCACCGGCATCCATCCGGCACCCGGCACATAGATTTCCACCCATGCATGTGCATTGTCATCCTGGAGAACTGCCGAGTAATTCCCCTCACTGTTTTCCGTAAATAAGTTTGCCGGTGCCGCATAACCGACTACATATCTTGCTGGAACTCCACACTCACGGAACATCAACGCCGCTGCGGAAGCGAATGCTGTAGAATCTCCTTTCTTCCTGTCAAACAGAAAATATTCTACATAATCTTCTCCCTTCGGCAGCTTTTTTACAGATTCTGAAAAGGAGCATTGTTTCCAGAGCGTCTGTCTTATGAACTGCTTCACATCCGTGATCCGCTCACTGACAAGATCATCCTTCTGCTCTTGTGTGATATCTCCGCTCATTTTCTTTTTCCACTCTGCTTTTTTCTCCTTGCACATTTTCTTCAGCTGTTTCAGATCTGAAGGAACATCTTCATAATTATTTTCTACATATACCTCATAAGAAGTCTCCACTTCGTCAAGTACACTTTGCTGATCATCCTGCTTTGCCCACTCTGTCATTTCCTTCTGGAAATCTGTAACCGGAAACCATGCATAACTGTCATCCTGCGCTGTCTGCCCTGCAACTGAACCATCTCCGCCGATCATCTCATAATAGTCGTTCAGATAAGCCTGATATGGAACATAGGTATACTTTGTATTTGCATTCAATCTCTCTACCGTCATCTGCTCCGGCTGCTGTGTCTGCGTATACATCATTCGCAAAAACGGAAGATTCTGCAGATAGAGAAGGGAATTTTCTTCTGTTTTCCAGTTGAAAGCCGCATCCTGCAGCGCATCTTCATCTCCCGGTTTCCAGCTGTCTCCGGTATATTCTGATCCGACAAATCCTTTTAAATACAGAACCTCTTTCGGCTGTGCAGATGTCGTCACACGGATGGATTCGATTCCATCATAGGAAGATCCTTCGACATCTCCCAATTCTCCGTCCGAGACACCACCTCCGACCCCTTCAAGCGAAAGATTCAACTTACCACCTGATATTTTCGGAAGGAAATCATAAAGGAACTGCATTCCATGAACTTTCACAGGCGCTGATACATCTGATAACGTCACGATTGGCTTTGAAAGAACCGGTCGAAGCAGGTAAAAGGAAGTCAGAAGCAGAATCGTTCCTGCTGCGATACACACGACAGAGGCTCTGCTCTGAATTCTTCGAACCGCCCGGAGATTCTGACAAAATGCCTCGCTCTCTTCTCCGCCCCAGAACTTCTTTCTCACACGGATTCCGGATGCTGCCGTGATGCACAAGAAACTAAGGAGTAATAGAAAAAGAGCTGCTTTCGATACATTTCCCCCACTTAGCAGAACAACCAGTAACACAGGAAATGTGATCAACAGAAAATATCCTTTCTCGTGTCTCTTGATCATTCCCTGTGCAAGAATCCACACAACACCAAGGAACAAAAAAAGGAAAAACAGTGTCGCAGAATTTCCGGCTCCTGATGGCACACTCAAATCTCCCTGATAAGACCGGTTCAACTGCTCTGCCATCTGCATCCACACATAAGAAATGCTTGCCATCAACTCCTTCTGTATCAGAAACATGACCAGACAAAGCACAAAAACAACTCCTAAAAAGAGAAACACGCAATATTTTTTCAACTGTCTTTGTTCATAATATAATGTAAAGAGAACACAGTACACAAGCATCGCCGGATAAACGAGCCATTTTGCAAATGTAATAGAAAATGCTTTTGTAAACAGCATACAAAGAGCCACTGTACTTAGAAAGCACAGTCCCGTCATCCACCAGAACGAGGCAGAAGAAAGTCTGTCTCCCTGCGGATCTTCCTGTAGAATCCGTCTGCGTACCACACGGATTCCTGTCTCTTCTGTATGATTTGTTTTTTTCTTCTTTACAGTTCCAGTTCCCATTCCATTAAATCCTCTTCCAGTTTCTCTTGTCGGAATGCTTTTATACATCTTCCGCCATGATAAAGTTTCCCTGAAATATCAAGCTGCATTCCGAGCTCTTCTGTCCGCTCGCCAAACTGCCGGAAATATAATTTCTGAATCTCATATGCTTTCGAATATACTCTGGAGGAACAGATCTGTTCTAACATACGAAAGGTTTCTTCCTCCGAAGAAACATCCGCTTCCTTTAACATCTGATTCTGTTCATCCCACCAGATCACCTTGTGATGCCAGTTCTGCTCCTGCATAGACCATGACAGTGAAGCCAGGATTTCAAGAAAATGATCCAGCTTCTGCTGTGTAAACTTTTCTTCTTTTCCAATATGCAGATCAAGAAAAAGCAATACTGTGCGTTCCATTGGCAGACTATATTCCTTCACCATAAAATCATCTGTCTTCGCAGATAATTTCCAGTGGATCCTGTGAGAAGTATCTCCCGAACGATATTCCCTAATGTCAAATACTTCTGAAGTATCCTCACCGATTCTATTTTTTGAAAACAGCTGTCCTTCCAGATTTTCTTCCAGTTGAAATGATTGCTGCACCGGTATTTTATGAATCACCGGAAGTACCATCACTTCTTCGGATTGATATTTCTTCTCGCTCCCTCTCGAAAACAACCGCAGATAATCCTGTGCCTTCACCTTCTCAACAGACACTTTCACTCTGCCACAATATTTCGCTTCAAGGAAAAACTGTAACCGCACTTTTTTCCTTGCCTCGGCCATCGCCGTATCCTTTGCGCTGAATCTGCTTTTTGTAAATTCATTCTCACAGCTGATTTCCACAGGAATTGATTCCATCGGCATGAAAGAATGATTTTCCAGTTCAACTTCCACCGCAAATTCCTGCCCTTTCTGTACATATCGGACCGGAACGTGTAGACGGGATTCCAGATTTCTCGCAAAATACTCTGCCTGAAGAAAGAGAAGTGGAAGCATCAACACTTCATATGCGAAAAGTGTCCGAATCAAAGCGGATTCCCAGAAAAGCGCAATCACAAGCGTCACAAATAAGATTCCGCCATATATTTTTTTATTTCTCATATGCCTGTCCTACTTCATTCTATAGATTTTATCGTCTCTGCGGCACTGGTTTTTTCACAGTATCTAACACTTCACCAAGCACTTTCTCTGCGGTCAGGTGATTCAGACGCCCTTTCGAACCCAGACGGATTCTATGCTCCGCAACATTAAGAAATACATCTGAAACATCGTTCGGAATCACATAGCTTCTTCCTGAGAGAAATGCAGATGCCTTAGCCATCTTCGCAAGTGCCAGTGCACCTCGAGGACTGACTCCAAGCTCGATCATTTCATTCTTTCTTGTTGCATCCACAAGGTTAATGATATATTCATAGATCACCTGATGGATTCGAACCTCTTCGGTCAGCTTCTGCATCTCTTTCAACTCATCCCGGAAGATTACCGGCTGAAGCGCATCCATCGGATTCGTCCTGTCTCTGCTCATAAGAATCTTCAACTCATCCTGCTTCTCCGGATAGCCGATCTGCAGACTGATCATAAAACGGTCGAGCTGAGACTCCGGAAGCATCTGTGTTCCGGCAGATCCAATCGGGTTCTCTGTCGCAATCACATGAAATGGTTCCGGGAGCACATGTGTAATCCCATCTACTGTTACATTTCGCTCTTCCATCGCCTCCAGAAGCGCCGACTGTGTCTTTGGAGAAGTACGGTTAATCTCATCTGCCAGAAACAGATTGCACATAACTGCACCTTCCTGATACTCAAAACTTCCGAGTTCCTTCCTATAAAGAGAGAATCCTGTAATATCTGCCGGAAGAACATCCGGAGTAAACTGGACACGGTTCTGTTCCAGATCAAGTACCTTCGCAAATGCAAGCGCAAGGCTCGTCTTTCCGACTCCCGGAATATCTTCCACCAAAACATGGCCTCCTGCAAGAATTGCTTCCATGATCTTCTCCACACATTCATCTTTTCCAATAATCACATGCTCTACTGCATCAATCGCTTTCTGCAGCTTCTCATAATACTCCATTGCTTACTCCTCCATGTCCTGTTTCTTACGTTTTAAAATCGAGAAAAAGATACCGCTTTCAATCAGCACTGCGACAAGAAATGCTCCCAGAAGCCACGGCCATACATCAACAATACGCTTCGTCAAAGCGCCTGTCTGCATCTGATTCTTTGTCTGTTTATCCTGTTCTCCTTTATATTCCGTCCGTTCTCCACGAACTAAAAGCCGATGAGAGTTGATCGCATATGGTGTACATGTCACAAGCGTACAATAATCTTTTCCATCAATGATCTCCAGGTCGCCGGATTCATTTGGCTCTACTACCTTGATCTGATCCACCTTATATGCAAGAATCTCGTCTAATACATGAAGATAAAATTCATCCCCGATCTCTAACTTGTCCAAGTCTGTAAATAATACCGCACTCGGAAGTCCCCTGTGTCCTGTCAACACACAGTGCGTACTCTCTCCGCCAAGCGGATACGAAGACTGCTCCATATGACCGACACCCTTGGAAAGAACATCCTGACTCGTTCCGTTATAGATTGGAAGATTCACATCAATCTTCGGAATCGTAATATACCCTAACGCTTCACCGATATTCAGAAGATCTGCATAACTCTCTCCCTGCTCATTATTTTCATTTTCATCATCCACTGATACAACATTGCTAAGCTGCTCATTATATTTCTTCGCTGCTTCCTTCATTGCATCAATCTTCTCTTCGTCCATTTCTTCTACATTTGTCTCATAATCTTTCACAACCTGACTGGCATGCCGCTGCGCAACCATGTTACTGATAAATGGATACGATGCGATTCCCAATCCCGTTATGAATATAATAACACAAAATATAACCCGAATCTTTTTCATCTGACTCTTCCCCAAAAATAAATCACTGCCCGACACGTTACTGTTCACAGCAGCGTAAAATCTACTTTAGGAGAGAACAGATTCTTCTGCCCTCTCCTATTTATATAGCATTATGAAATTAAAAGTTTATAGCAATTGTTCTGATTTCTTACGCGTCTTTTCTTCTACCTTTCAGAAGTACAAATGCTGCTCCTGCCATCAGTGCAAAACCTGCGATGGAGAAGAGAACTGTTCCCATACCACCTGTTATTGGGAGGTCAAAACCTGTGTAGTTCTTTACAGTAACTGTAAATGTTCCATCTGAACCAGTATCTCCACCTGTAAAAGTTTTAGTACTTACAGTAGTTGTATCAGCAACATTTCCATTTACATCTTTTGTAATAGTTGTTTCTGTCTTTGTTACATAGTCAACTTTAATTTCCACTTTAACTGGTTCTTTCAGAAGATTATATTGTTTTCCATCTTTTGTTTTTACAGTCTTTGTCTCTACAAGATAATAAGTCCCATTTTTTAATCTTGATTTCTGAATTTTTCCGTCGGCATCTGTTGTTAAGTTCTGTTCAACTAATGTTCCATCACTTCCTTTTAAATCAGCCTCTGTAGGATTAGTCTTTGCTCCAGTATAACTGTAAAGATCAAACGTTACACCTTGCAGTTTAATAGTTGAATCCTTTCCATCAACTTTTTCGATATTCATCTGGAATGAATATACAATTGCCTGATCTTTAATTTTATCTTCTCCTGGTGTATTGCCTTTATTTGGATTATCTGGATCTTCTGTTGGATAAATTGCATTTGAGTAATCTAGTTCTGCATCATTTAAATTTCCTTCTGATCCAATTATTGCATTTTCATTTAATTTTGTATTAAATGTAACTGTGATAACTTTTACATTGCTAGTTGCAAGTTTTGTTTTTCCAGCCTCTGTAAACTCAATTGTCCATGTTCCACCTGTTGTGTTATCTTCAGGTACTGTCAATGTATAGTCTGTGCTTGCCTCAAGAGTTGTGCTGTTGTTTGTTGTAATTTCCAAATTAGCCTTTGCCTTATTTTCCCATGTAAGAGCATCAGACATTTTATCTGTCAGCTTATATGTTTTCAATTCGTTTACATTAGAAGGAACGGAAGCCTCTACTTTCCATGTAACTGTATCTCCTACAGATGCATCTGTATCATTGTCATATGAACCATTTGCATTTTCTACTGATTTTTCAAGACTTGGTTTTTCATTATAGACAGTAATTGTAGCACTTTCTGATGCTTCTGTAGTACCTACTTGAATCTTTCCATCTGTCTGAACAGTAAATTCGTATGCTGTTTTTCCATCTAAAATATAACCTTTATTGTCATCTGTTCCGCCAAGATTTGTCTCAATAAAACGATATGTTGCTGGTGCAAGCCCTGTTACATTAATTACTCCTGATCCATTCGTCTTATACTCATCTACTTTTGTCCAACCTGTTGTTTCTTTTTTCTGAAGTTCAAAGCTTACATTTTTCAAAGTTTCTTCAGTTTCAGATCCATTCACCTTAATAGTCTTACCTTTTTTTATTAAAGTAATTCCACCATATACAGTTTCATTCTTTGGGTTAGCTATAATATCGTATACCCAGTCATCACCATCTTCATTTGTCATTGGCACTGATACAAGGAAATTTGCTGTCTTATTTACAACCTGAGAAGGTGCTTTCGTTTCTTCTACAAGATAAATACCTAAATCTAGCTCTGTAAACTTAGCAGTTGCTTTTCCACTTTCCATTACTGTTGTTGCGGATGTTCCAGTTAAACTTCCATCTGCGATCTTCGAATCTACAACTGATTTTATGTCATTATATTTAGTTTCACTTGTAATATTTACACCCGTAATTAATGATTTATATTTTAATTCTACAGGATTACTTCCCTGCTCTAAATCTGCAATTTTATAAATTGTAAATGTTACTCCTTCTAATGGTTTAGTTGTGTCATCACCTTCGTATTTATTAATTGTAATACTTCCTTTTTTAGTTGTGTCAATTGTCGGCATTTTAGTCTCTGCTGCAAATGCCGTCACTGTCATTGTTGACAGTACCATTGCTGCACTTAACACGCCTGCCAGCATTTTTCTAAATTTTCCCATACTTTCCTTCCTCTCTTTCACTTTATCGTGTTATTATTTCTTTTTATTGTTGCGTCTAGGAGATGTTACCCTCCTTTCTGCGTTTTTGTAATCTATACATGAAGAGTCCTACCCCTGCAAGGGCAATCCCCCCAAGTATCACAATGTACCTTCCATATCCTCCTGTAGCCGGAAGATTGAATCTTGCCTGATTGGAAATCGTAATAGAAATGGTATTATCCACTACCTCACACTCTTTATTATCAATCAGACTCTTTCCATTCCTGTCGATCACGATAATAACCGGATCTTTCAACAAACTATGGTTCTCTGCTGCCTTTGTCTCCGTCAGACGATAGGCTCCATCTTCCAGATCCTTGAATTCTGCAATTCCTAACGGAGAACCACTGTCACCTCCATCTGTTTTTACTGTTTTGGTTTCGAAACTATTATCAACAACAAGATTTCCTGTCGATGTATCTTTCTTCATCTTTTCCAGTTTAAACTCGGCACCATTCAGTGGTTTCTTAGTTGATGCATCTTGTTTTGTGATCTTAATATTGGTCTTAGGACTGTAAGTATTTGTTATTGTAAAGGACTGTGTTTTACTTTCTGAAGTCCCTGTGGTAACCTTTGAACAATCAACATTATCGCTGTAAGCTACTTTGTACTTATCATTCAGATATCCGCCACTTTCAATCACTGTCTCACTTCCATCGTCTCCTGATACCTCTACAACTCGATAGATATATGGAACCTCTGGATCTTCTTTATAATTCACATATTGATCCAGATTTTTGAATGAATAACTCCACTTTCCGTCATATCCTTGAGAAAGTGTTATTGTTTCGTTTGTTCCATCGTATTTAACTGTTTCCCATGTTGTTCCTTTATCCTTGCTTCTCTGAAGCCGGATCTTAATTGAATCTGGAAGTGTGATACCCTCTGTATTTTCCCACACTTTTGTAAGATTAAGATTGATTGTAGGTTTTAACGTATTCTTGAAAGTAATAATTGTAGCATCCGATGATGTATCT
>ULTB01029498.1_pt1 | contig 12283 bp, 10 predicted proteins | sample 1957251 | NCBI WGS metagenome assembly ULTB01 (sample SAMEA4835724, study PRJEB28245) | human gut metagenome | biome: gut microbiome; material: fecal sample | place: Denmark | collected 2008
GCCCCTGCGAAGATAGCAAGCTGCTGGGTTTTTTTATGCTTTTAAGATAGAGCTTAAAAAATTGTAAGCTCTTTTTTTTTGGCTTTTTCAGACTTTTTTTTATGACTCATGGTAGAATAGTATTTAGATTGGAGCGATATTTATGCGGATGAGAAATGCTTTTGAAGCATATTTTGATGACTATAATTTAATTAATGTTTATATGTCCAAATCCTTTTATAATGGACAAAGTAATTCCTTTCATTTAAAGGATTCAAGAAACCGAATTATTCCTTTAACCATTCAATCTATGGCGGAGTTCTCGAATGGATACGTCCATTATAAATGTGGGCTAAATAATAGTATTCAAATTGGAGAAGAGTACACCATTTACGAGGAACATTGCCAAACAGCCATATGTCAATATTCCCATATTGTTAAGACAAATCGATTTAATGATTCCTATGTCTATCATGGTCAAGATCTCGGTTGTACCTATACTCCAAAGCGCACAACATTTAAACTTTGGGCACCAACCGCGCATATTATTTTTCTTTGTATCAACCATAATCAAAAAGATGAAGTCATTGCGATGCATCGCTATGAACATGGGGTCTTCCTTTGTCATATAGATGAGGATTGTTTAAATGATCGTTATCATTTTTTAGTTCGTTCAAACGGGGCATGGACAGAGTGCATTGATCCATATAACTGGTTCTGTGGAGCGGATTCAAAATATTCGGTTGTACAATCTTTTGATGAACTTCCTATGCCAGAAAGAATTCCTATGCCTAAGCTTACAAGCAATTGCGATGCGATTATTTACGAAGCCAATATTCGTGATCTTACTTCGATGCCAAATCTTTCTTTGAAACATCCAAAGAAATTCAAAGGGTTTACCGAAGAAAATGAAACTACTAAAGAAAAATCTTATGGCTTTTCTTATTTGAAATCACTGGGATTTACACATCTTCAATTGATGCCTGTTTTTGATTTTGGCAGTGTTGATGAAACTTTCCCGAATATTTACTATAACTGGGGTTATGATCCAGTCTCTTATCGTTGTTTAGAAGGAAGTTATGCGCGTGATCCAATAGATGCGAAACAACGTGTTTTAGATTTTGCCCATTTAGTGCAAGATTGCCATAAAGCAGGAATTCGAGTGAATCTAGATTTAGTCTTTAATCATGTGTATCACAAAGAAACTTTTCCTTTAGAGCAATTGGTACCAAATTATTATTTCTTAATGAATCAACAAGGAGAATTCTCTAATGGTAGTTTCTGTGGCAATGATATTGATTCTCAACCACCAATGTCGCGAAAATATCTTGTCGAAACTTGTAGACGCATTGTAGAAATCTATGATGTGGATGGCTTCCGGTTTGATCTTATGGGAATTTTGGATATTAACCTCATGAATGAAATCACTACGGTTTGTCGCAAAATTAAACCGGATTTCATGATTTATGGAGAAGGCTGGAACATGCCAAGTTTTGTTCCTGAGGAACTACGTGCGAGTCAAAACAATCAGATTAAAATGCCACACGTTGGTCATTTCTCTGATGGTTTTCGCAATACGGTGCGAGGTTCCAATGCATCCCTTGATCAAAAGGGCTATGCATCCGGAGATTTCTCATTAATTTATTCAATGATGGATCGAATGAGTGCGAGTGGTAATGCGTATGATTCTCCAGAAAAAGTTATTAATTACGTTGAATGTCACGATAATCATACTTTATGGGATAAAAATCACTTTTGTTGCCACGATGAACCAGCGGACATTCGTGCTAAACGACAGGTTTTAGCTACGGCTATGGTTTTATTAGCCCAAGGTGTTCCTTTCTTACATGCAGGCCAGGAATTTGCCCGTACGAAGCAAAAACTAGGTAATACATATAATTTATCGGACAATGTTAATCAAATCAATTATCAACGAAGAGATATGTTTATTGATGTCGTTAACCAAGTGAAAGCCTTGATTCAAATTCGTAAACAACATCCTTGTTTCCGCCTTTCTACTACACAAAAAACACGGGAACAAGTCTTTTTCCAAACGATTGAAGATACCGTATTAGTCTATGAGTGTCGCGAAGGAAGTGATGCCACGATTTCTTTCTTTAATCCTTCGCCCAATACTTACTATTATGGTTGTAATGCGGATGTTGCGATTTTATTTGATAATGGAAATTCGAACTCTTCCAAATGTAGTTCAATATGTATTGCACCATATAGTGTTGTTGTTGGGGCATATGTGGAAAAGGGTTGAAATGATATCGCAAATTGCATATAATTCTATCAAAAATGGGAGGAAACATAATGGCAAAATTTTTCAAAGAACCATCACGCACTTTTAATGAATATTTACTTGTACCTGGATATACAGCAGAAGATTGCACACCAGATCGTGTAAGCTTAAAAACCCCTTTAGTTAAATTCAAAAAAGGCGAAGAACCTGCTTTATCTATGAATATTCCTATGGTATCCGCAATTATGCAAGCGGTCAGTGGAGAAAAACTTGCATGTGCTTTAGCACGTGAAGGTGGAATTAGTTTTATTTATGGATCACAAACCATTGAGTCACAAGCCCAAATGGTCCGTAATGTGAAAGCTACAAAGGCTGGATTTGTAGGAAGTGATTCAAATGTCAGTCCTGAATCGACTTTAGCAGATGTTCTTGCACTAAAAGCGCAAACCGGACATGCAACGATGGCTGTTACAGAAAATGGAGATGCCAATGGAAAATTGGTCGGAATCGTTACAAGTCGTGATTATCGTGTAAGCCGCATGGATCCAAGTGAAAAAGTTAAAAACTTTATGACACCGTTTGACAAATTAATTGTTGGTCATGAAGATATTACATTATCCGAAGCAAATGATTTAATTTGGCAATATAAGTTGAATCAATTGCCTATTGTTGATAAAGATCAAAAGTTAGTGGCTTTTGTATTCCGTAAAGATTATGAAAGTCATAAGGATCACCCATTAGAATTATTGGATGATAAAAAACGTTATATTGTTGGAGCGGGTATCAATACGCGTGATTATGAAAAACGTGTTCCTGCTTTAGTTGAAGCGGGTGTTGATGTTCTTTGTATTGACTCCTCGGAAGGATATTCTGCTTGGCAAGCCAATACCATTAAATGGATTCGTGACCATTATGGAGACTCTGTAAAAGTTGGAGCTGGTAATGTTGTAGATGAAGAAGGATTCCGTTTCTTAGCAGAAGCTGGAGCTGACTTTATTAAGATTGGAATCGGTGGCGGTTCTATTTGTATTACCCGTGAACAAAAGGGAATCGGACGTGGTCAAGCAACTGCTACTTTGGATGTAGCCCAAGCGCGTGATAAGTACTTTGAAGAAACCGGTGTATATATTCCTATTTGTAGTGATGGTGGTATTGTTCATGATTATCACATTACCTTAGCTTTAGCTTTTGGTGCTGACTTTGTGATGTTAGGTCGTTATTTTGCCCGTTTTGATGAAGCACCAAATAAACTTGTGACGGTTAATGGAAACTATATGAAAGAGTATTGGGGTGAAGGTTCAGCTCGTGCTCGTAACTGGCAACGTTATGACATGGGTGGAAGTAATAAGATGGCCTTTGTAGAAGGGGTTGATTCTTATATTCCTTATGCCGGATCACTACAAGATAATGTACAATTAACTTTATCTAAAGTACGCCATACGATGTGTAACTGTGGATGTTTAACGATTCCCGAGCTACAAAAGAATGCTAAAGTTACTTTGGTTAGTAGTACAAGTATTGTCGAAGGTGGTGCTCATGATGTTGTGGTACGTGACGAGCACTTTGATGCAAAAACGAAATAATATGGAAAGAGAATCCTTTGATTCTCTTTTTTTTATCTGCGTGGTACTATTTTGAATATGGATAGACAAACAGATTTTTTGCTGAATATTAGTGTTCTTTATCGCAGTACCCAAAAATATTACGATCGCATGCTTCAGAGTATTCAATTGACGTATGCGCAATTGCCGATTTTAATAATGATTTTTGAACAAGAGGGAATTACTATGCGCCAGATTGCAGAATCTGGTGTGTACGATAAAGGCACAATTTCTAAAAATGTAAAACACTTAGAACAAGAAGGCTATATTTTGATTCAGCCTTCGAAACAAGATAAACGAAATAAAGAATTATATACAACCGATTACGCTAAACAGAATATGTCAAAAGTCTATGCGGTACGCAGAGATTGGTGGCAGCATTTAATCCAATCTATTGATCAAAAACAATTTGAACAATTTGTCGGAAGTTATGAAATTATGGCAAAAAATGCGCGGCAGTATGAGCAATCAAGCCCAAATGAAATCACCTTTTTTGATTGGAAAAAAGTCAGTCTTGAACATTATCCCAATCAACTTTCGACCGTATTATATATGGGCGGAAGTAACTTTCGTTCTCCCTTTGATACCCATCCAGAGTTGGTTTTTATCAAAGAAAGCTTAGAAGCGCTCGATTTAGATAAGATTTGTACGTATTTGAACAAACGCAAAGAAGTTCTCCAAGCAGTTTGTTTTGAAGGTGGCGAACCGTTTATGTCCGATTTATTGCCATCCTTTTTGTCTTATACAAAAAAACTTGGGTATTTAAACAAAGTGAAAACCAATGGTTGTTTCCCAGGGATGATGAAAGATATGATTGACCAAGGCCTGATAGATTTTGTAGAACTGCAAATAATGAACTCACCACGACTTTACGCAAAATCTATTGGGATGAACAGTTTTGATATTACCCCTGTTGAACAATCTTTAGATATTTTAAAAACAAGTGCTATAGATTATCAATGTACACTAGTTTTGGTCAAAGAATATCATTCTTTATCGGCTGTAGAAACTATCGCAAAGTGGTTATCTGGTATTAAAAAACTAGTTGTTTATACCGATATTGAATCTTGCCATACTATTGAATCGCATTTACATAATGTTGAAATTGACCAATTAGAAAAGATGATGGATATACTGAACAAAACGTTATCCTATGTAGAATTTAGAGGTGCGCCATGTTAAAAGTTGTAAAAAGAGATGGTAGTGTTGTTGCTTTTGACATCAAAAAAATTCAAGCAGCGATGTTGAAAGCTTTTCAATCCTTAAATAAGGATACCAATGCGGATATTATTGAATTATTGAGTTTACGGGTTACTAGTCTATTTGATTCAAAAATCCAAAATCAAAAGATTCAAGTAGAAGATATCCAGGATTGTGTTGAACAAACTCTATCGGTATCGGGTTATGCAGAAGTCGCAAAAGCATATATTTTATATCGTAAACAACGCGAAACAGTGCGGGAAATTCAAAGTCAAACGGTTGCCTATCAACAGGCTATGGAAAAATACATCAATGGCGAAACGGAGTATGGTAAAGACAATTTACTATCGCTTTATTCCGTAGGTGGTTTGATGTTATCCAATTCTGGGGCTATCACAAAGAATTATTGGTTAAACTGTGTATATGATCAACAAATCAGTCAGGCACATCAATCCGGTGATATCTATATACATGATTTAGATATGTTAAGTGGGGATAGTGCTGCCTGGTCTTTAAAGAATTTATTATTGCGAGGTCTGCAAAGTGAAGATCAAAGTATCTATTGTCGTCCTGCCAAACATTTAATGAGTGCTTGTAATCAACTCGTTAATTTTTTAGGAATTATGCAAAATGAGTGGGCAGGGGCTCAAGGTATTCCGAGTTTTGACACCTATCTTGCACCTTTCATAAAAAAATACAAAATGAGTTTACAAGAGGTAGAACGCTGCATGGAAACTTTTGTCTATGGTGTAAATATGCCAAGTCGTTGGGGCTCACAATTGCCTTTTTCTACCATTCAGCTCGATTGGGATGTGCCCGAGGATTTAAAAGATGAACCTGCCATTGTAGGTGGTAAGAAACAAGATTTTACCTATGGACAATGCCAAGAAGAAATGAAAATGATTCAGAAAGCCTTTTTACATACGATGTGTCATGGAAATGATACGGGGCGAACTTTTTCTTTTCCGATTCCTACAATCACGCTAAAAGATTCTTTTGATTGGAATGATGAAGAACGGAATGCCTTATTGTTTGAATTTACCAGTAAATACGGGGCTCCATATTTTGCAAATCAAGTGGCATGTCAGTTTGCGTCGCCTAGAGAAAAACTATCCGATTTTGATCGTTTATATACAAAACCTTGCGGCTATTTTGGCTATGGAGAGAATTGTGGTTCTATTGGTATGGTTACGATAAATCTGCCTCGCCTTGCTTATTTAGCGAAAGATGAAGATCATTTTTTTCAATTGTTGGAACAGCGTATGGATTTAGTTGCCCGTGCTCTAGATGTAAAAAAACAAGTTTTAAATCGCTTTTTAAGTGCCAATTTATATCCTTATACGAAACAATGGATACAAGATTTTAACAGTTATTTTGGTACCTTTGGAATCATTGGTATGAATGAGACTTGTATCAACGCTCCTTGGTTGCAACAAAACCTTGGTGCAAAAGAAGGCCAGAAGTTTGCCCAAAAAGTACTAGAAACGATGCGCAAGCGCTTATTGCTTTATCAAAAAAACTATCACATGTTTTTCAATTTAGAAGCAACACCGGCAGAAAGTGCCGGAATGTGGTTTGTAGAAAAAGATAAACAGGCTTTTTCTGATACCATCGCCTTTTCAAAAAATTACTATACGAATAGTTCAAATTTACCGGTTGACTATACCGATGATGTTTTTGAAGCCTTGAGTATAGTGCAGAATTTATGTCCGATTTATAATGGTGGATCGGTTTTCCATGTTTTCTTAGATAAGCGGATTAATCGTTGGCAAGATTGTCGCAATCTTGTGTCCCAAATTGCTCATTCTTTTTCGGTACCATATTTTACCATTTCTCCCATATATTCGATTTGTATGAAAGATGGGTATTTATCGGGTATGAAGGAAAGTTGTCCTTTCTGCGAATCAAAAGTAGAAAAATGGTCAAGAATTGCTGGCTATTACCAACCGATTGAAGATTGGAATTCGGCCAAAAAACAAGAATTTATGGATCGTCTAAATTTCACACTAGAATAGATCCTTCTTCTTTTGGTAGTATTTTTATAGGCAGATAGAAAGGAGAAACCATTGATGTATACTTATAGGACAGAAATTTTACCAGTTAGTACAAAGTTTTTTTCCTACAAAGCGGATCAAAAGGATATCTCTATTTTGGATGATTTATTAAATCAGAGAGCCAGTGAAGGCTGGGCGTTAGTAACATATGTTTACATGGCGACTTCTATGCAAATAAAGGGGGGGCATTTGTCGTTACTTTCCGAAAAGAAAGAAACCAATAGATGTCTAAAAGGATGTTTATGATTCGATTGGCAAATCGCTTGATGTTTCAGAATAATTATCTATAATAGAGACTATGAACGAAGATGAAATGATTAAAGAATTGGCTCAGCCTATTATTGAAAAATTGAAAGAAGTTGAATCAGAAATAGGTGATCGTGAGTTTGCTGAAATACCGCAGATTCGCTTGGTTCGTCAACCAATGGCAGAACCAATGGTTGTTGATGGATTTGAAATCACAGATGAGTTCCTTGAAAAGCTGGAAGAGTACGTTCAAGATGAGCTGGAAATGATGCATAAACCATCAATCTTACATTAATGCTTGATTTATTTTTTCGTTTACGATAAACTAATAAAGCATGCGGGTGTGGTGAAATTGGCAGACACGATAGACTTAGGATCTATTGCCCCAAGCGTGCAGGTTCGAGTCCTGTCACCCGCACCATTTAGTTTGTAATGGTAAGCTTGTTTGGGCTTACCATTTTTTTATGGAGGACAGAAGATGTCGGAATTCACAAAAATCGCAATTATGGACTCTTTAATTGATTTATTAAGAAAGAAACCATTCATAAAAATAACTGTAAAAGACATTGTTACGCATTGTGGAATTAATCGTAATACTTTTTATTATCATTTTGAAGATATCTATGATTTACTGCACCAAACGGTAATCTATGAAATTAAAAAAACAGATATCGAACATATCACTTTGTTGAACTATCAAGAGAAGGTTAATCAAATCTTAAAAAGTTTACCGGATAATAAATCGGTTGTTATACATATATACAACTCCGTTGATACCAAACGAATGGTTGCCTATCTGCGATCCATTTTTTTGCCGGCTTTAGATAATTATTGTAAAGAATTGTTGATGGATTTAAATCTGCCAGTTACTGATGTAGATTTTTTCTTGGAAGCTTTATGCGATGCTTTGATTGGATTTTTGTTGAACTGGGCCGATCATCAATTTGATGAAGCTTTTTTCCAAGCTCGCTTTGATATGTTTACGCACTGGTTAAAGACCATTATTAATTTTAGTGAAAAATAGTCACATGGCTTTTCTTCGATAGTATTTGAATTTCTAATTTGTTCATGCTAGAATGCATTTAGTTTGACAGAGAAAGAAATAAGTAGAATCTTTATTGGACAGTTTAGAGATAAGATGTTTGGTGAAAATCTTACAAGATAAAGCTTTGAAGCTATTCTGGAGTTGAACCGCATTCGGCGTTATCGAAGAATTAAGGGATCAAGAAAGAATTCTTGGTAACTAGGATGGTACCGCGTATTTTACGTTCCTAGAAATAGGAACGTTTTTTTATTGGAGGAAAAAAGAATGAAACAATTAACGGGAAATCAAGTTCGACAAATGTTTTTGGATTACTTTCGCCAACAAGGGCATATGATTGAACCAGGGGCAAGTTTAATTCCTAATAATGATCCAACTCTTTTATGGATCAATGCTGGTGTTGCAGCCTTGAAAAAGTATTTCGATGGTTCTGAAAAACCTGCGAGCAACCGTATCGCAAATGCCCAAAAGAGCATTCGTACCAACGATATTGAAAATGTTGGTAAGACAGCTCGTCACCATACTTTCTTTGAAATGTTGGGAAACTTTTCCATTGGGGATTACTTTAAAACAGAGGCCATTCACTTTGCTTGGGAATTTTTAACAAGTGAAAAATGGATGGGAATTGATAAAGAACGTCTTTATATTACTGTCTATACGGATGACCTTGATGCATATAATGTTTGGACAAAAGAATGTAAGGTTGATCCAAGTCATGTATTGAAGACCGACGATAACTTCTGGGAAATCGGTAAAGGACCTGGTGGACCAGACAGCGAGATTTTCTTTGATCGTGGGGAAAAATACGATCCAGAAGGTCTAGGTGAAAAGTTATTCTTTGATGAAATGGAAAATGATCGTTATGTTGAAGTATGGAACATTGTCTTCTCGCAATTCGATTGTGATCCTTCTATTGATCGAAAAGATTATAAAGAATTACCTCAAAAGAACATTGATACAGGTATGGGATTAGAACGTTTGGTTGCCTTGATCCAAGATGGAGAAACCAACTTTGATACTGACTTATTCTTGCCAATCATTCATGCCACGGAAAAATTAGCCAAAGTTCCTTATGAAGGAGAATATAAAATGGCTTACCGTGTCATTGCAGACCATATTCGTACGATTACCTTTGCGATGAGTGATGGCGCCAACTTCTCAAATTCCGGTCGTGGTTATGTATTGCGTCGTGTTTTACGTCGTGCAGTACGTTATGGTTTGAAGCTTGGATTAGATGATGCATTCTTATATAAATTGGTTCCTGTTGTAGCCGATACGATGCAAGACTTCTATCCATACTTACAAGAACATGTAGAATTCAACCAAAAATTAATTAAGGTCGAAGAAAATACATTTAAGAAAACTTTGAAAAAAGGTCAAGCTTTATTAGATGATGAAATCAAGAAGTGCGATGGAAAATTAAGTGGAGAAGTTGTCTTCAAATTGTATGATACTTACGGATTCCCATTTGAATTGACGCAAGAAATTGCTCAAGAATCTGGTGTAGAAGTTGTTCGTGAAGAATTCGATACAGAAATGAATAAACAAAAAGAACGTGCACGTGCAGCACGTAATACGAAAGAGTCTTTTGGTGAACAAAATGAAACTTTGATGAAATTTACCAAGGAAAGTACTTTCGTTGGCTATGATGAATGGACTTGTACAGGTAAAGTAATCGGTTTATTTAAAGATGGCCAGGAAGTAGATTCTTTAGATGGAGAAGGCCAAGTAATTTTAGATAAAACTTCTTTCTATGCCGAAAGTGGTGGACAAGTTGCTGACCAAGGTACTTTAACTGCAGATGGATTTGTAGCGCAAGTTACCGATGTTAAGAAAGCCCCAAACAAACAACATCTTCATTCCATTACGATTGAAGAAGGCTCACTCACTTTGGGTATGGAAGTAACTTGTACAGTGGATAGTAAAAAACGTGTAGCAACAATGGCCAACCACTCTTGTACCCACTTATTACAAGCTGCTTTGCAAAAAGTCATTGGCAGTCATATTCACCAAGCTGGTTCTTACAATTGTCCAGACTATTTGCGTTTTGATTTTAACCACTATGAAAAAGTTACGAATGAGCAATTAGCGGAAGTTGAAGCATTAGTCAATCGTTATATTGCCGATTCTTATCCTGTAACCAAAGAAGTAATGCCAATTGAAGAAGCTAAGAAATTGGGTGCTATGGCCTTATTTAATGAAAAATATGGGGATACAGTACGTGTTGTTACCATGGGTGATGTTTCAAAAGAGTTCTGTGCGGGATGTCATGTGAATAACACAGCTGAAATTGGTATGTGCAAAATTATTTCAGAAGAATCTATCGGTTCGGATGTACGCCGTATTACAGCTAAGACAAAGTTTGCGGCTTATGAAGAATTTGCCAGTGAACATACAATGTTAGAAAACATTGCTGCAAGTGCTAAACAAAAATCCATTAAAGCTATTGATGAAAAAGTGGATAATGCCTATAAACAAATGAAAGATCTACAAAAGGAAATCGCAAATCTTAAGAACCAGATCTTTGCGTTAAAATCTAGCGATTGGGAAAAAGATATTGTGGAAGTAGGTTCTGTTCATGCCTTGATTAAAAAGGTTGAAGGAATGGATGCCAATGCCTTAAAAGATATTGTTTCTAACCTAAAAGCCAAAGATGCCAATGTCGTATGTTTCTTCGCAAATGTTAATGGCGATAAAGTCGTATTTGTTTCCGGAGCAGGTAAAGAAGCTGTAGCCAAGGGAGTTCATTGTGGAAAACTTGTTAAGGCTGCTGCCCAAGTATGCTCAGGAAATGGTGGTGGAAAACCAGACATGGCTCAGGCTGGTGGAAAAGATGCTTCTAAGGTTCAAGAAGCCCTTGATGGTGTAAGCCAAAACTTGAAGGAGTGCTAATTGCACTTCTTTTTTATTTACGTTATAATATGGGAGTTAAAGGAGCGTGATGAAGATGAAAGACGTTACAGAAACAATGACCTTTACTACGGAAGAGATTCGCCGTGAAAATATTAAGTCTATTTTACGTGAAGTAAGTGATGCACTTGAAGAACGTGGATATAGTTCTGTTAACCAAATTGCTGGATACTTGATTAGCAATGATCCTGCGTATATTTCTTCACATAAAAATGCTCGTAATTTGATTCAACGTATTGAACGATATGAGATTATTGAAGAATTAGTGCGTGCTTATTTGGAGAAGTAATGGGACGTATTATTGGATTAGATTTAGGTAGTAAGACTTGTGGTGTAGCCATCAGTGATAAGTCTTGTTTTATTGCGCGCTCACTTACGACAATTCGCTTTGAGTCAGACGATTATGATGATTGTTTTGATCAGATTTTAGCGTTATTAGACAAAGAGGGAATTCATGAAGTGGTTTTAGGTCTACCTAAACATATGAATGGTGATATTGGAATTCGAGGCCAATTATCGCAGGATTTTGCTCGCGAGTTGGAATACGAAGGAATCAAAGTTCATCTATGGGATGAACGTTTAACGACTGTAAGTGCTGAACGTTTGTTGATATCAGGGGATGTTTCTCGTAAAAAGAGAAAGAAAATTATTGACCAAATGGCAGCAGTACAAATCTTACAAAGTTATTTAGATCGACAAAAAAACGGGGGTTAATAGGGATAACTCCCCTTATTTTTTTGCAGAAGAGGAGATTTTTTATGTTAGATTCAAATTGTTTGTATGTGAAAGATGAAAATGGTCAAGAAAAAAAGATGATTATTCTTTTTACCTTTGATTCAAAAGATTTTGATGCACAATATGTTGTTTTCCAAGATCCTGATTTAGATCAGGGAGATGTTTATGCTTCCCGTTATGATGCAGAAGGAAACTTACTGCCAATTGAAACAGATGAAGAATGGGATATGGTAGAAGAGGTCATAAATACATTTGCTGAGGATGAAGAAGA
>ULTB01011811.1_pt1 | contig 12194 bp, 10 predicted proteins | sample 1957251 | NCBI WGS metagenome assembly ULTB01 (sample SAMEA4835724, study PRJEB28245) | human gut metagenome | biome: gut microbiome; material: fecal sample | place: Denmark | collected 2008
CCAAAGAAATGGGGTCGAATCGCAGGACAGGCCATCGACTACCGCCCAACGTATCGGCGCACACGTACAAGGCAAAGACAAGAAAAGGGGGAACCCCCGGCGAGGGTTCCCCCTTGGACCCCCTCCTGCGCTTTAATAAGCATCAGGAGAGTTCCGCGCTCTGCGGAGCGCGGGCAGGGGCGCCGCCCCTGCACCCTGCCGCCTTTGAAAAGGCGGGCGAAACTTTCATTCGCGCTTCGCGCAGCGAAGCACTTTATTCGGGTTTATAGCTGCCCTTGAGCATGACGGAGCGGTTGAAAACCAGGTGGCCGGGCTTGGAATCCCTGCTGTCGGCGCAGAAATAGCCCATGCGCAGGAACTGGAAGTGGTCGCTCGGTTTGGCGTTCTCGAGCATGCGCTCCACCTTGCAGCCGGTCAGCACCTCAAGGCTCTCGGGATTCAGGCACTCGATGAAGTCCTTGCCCGCGGCGTCCGGATCCGGGTCGGAGAACAGGCTGCCGTAGAGGCGCACCTCCGCGTCCGCGCAGTTGTTCGCGTCCACCCAGTGCATCGTCGCGCCCTTGACCTTGCGCCCGTCCGCCGGGTCGCCGCCGCGGCTCTCCGGGTCGTAGGTCGCCAGCACCTCAGTCACCTCGCCGTTCTCGTCCTTCACAAAGCCCGCACACTTGATGAGATACGCGCCCTTCAGGCGGCACTCCAGGCCGCAGCTCTCGCCCTCGTCCGGGCACAGGCGCTTGTACTTCGGCGCCCGGTGCTCCATGAAGTCGTCGTGCTCGATGTAAAGGTGGCGGGAGAACGTGACCTTCCTCGTGCCCGCCGCCGGGTCGTTCGGGTTGTTCTCTATCTCCAGCTCCTCGCTCTGGCCCTCCGGGTAGTTCACCAGCGTCAGCTTGAGCGGGCGCAGCACGGCCATCGCCCTCTGCGCGTGCTCGTTGAGGTCCTCGCGCAGGCAGTGCTCCAGCAGCGCGTAGTCCACCGTGTTCGGCACCTTCGCAACGCCGATGCGCTCACAGAAGTTCCGCACGGACGCCGCGGTGTAGCCACGGCGGCGCAGGCCGCAGAGCGTCGGCATTCTCGGGTCGTCCCAGCCGGACACCCGGCCCTCCTCCACCAGCTTACGCAGCTTGCGCTTGCTCATCACCGTATAGTTGATGCCCAGGCGCGCAAACTCTATCTGACGCGGTTTGGAGGGCAGGTCGCAGTTGTTTATCACCCAGTCGTACAGCGGGCGGTGGTCCTCAAACTCCAGCGAGCAGAGCGAGTGCGTGATGTGCTCCATCGCGTCCTCGATGGGGTGCGCGAAGTCGTACATCGGGTAGATGCACCACTTGTTGCCCTGGCGGTGGTGCTCGGAGTGGTTGATGCGGTATATGACCGGGTCGCGCATGTTGAAGTTGCCGCTCGCGAGGTCGATCTTCGCGCGCAGCGTCATGGCCCCGTTCGGGAACTCGCCCGCGCGCATGCGGCGGAAGAGGTCGAGGCTCTCCTCCATCGGCCTGTCCCTCCAGGGGGAGCGCGCCGGGACGTTCACGTCGCCGCGGTATTCCTTGAACTGCTCGGGCGTCAGCTCGCAGACGTAGGCGAGGCCGCGCTTTATGAGGTCCTCCGCGCACTCGTACATCTTTTCAAAGTAGTCCGAGGCGTAATAGAACCTGTCGCCCCAGTCAAAGCCCAGCCAGTGGATGTCCTCCTTGATGGCGTCGACATACTCGGTGTCCTCCTTGGCGGGGTTCGTGTCGTCCATGCGCAGGTTGCACAGGCCGCCGTATTTCTCCGCGGTGCCGAAGTCTATGACCAGCGCCTTGCAGTGGCCGATGTGCAGATAACCGTTCGGCTCGGGCGGGAAGCGGGTATGCACCTTCATGCCCTCGCAGCGCCCGCCGGGGGCCAGGTCCTCATCTATGAACGTCTCTATAAAATTTTTGGATGTTTCTTCCATGTTATCCCCTCACAGCTTTATCCTGTTTTAGATGTCTTCCCATTATACACGCAATTATCCCTGTTTACAACGGTGATTTTGGGCGCTATAATCTTGGTATAAAACCAAACGGAGGCGTACATGACAGACGTTGTTATAATAGGCGGCGGGCCGGCCGGAGTGTCGGCGGCGCTGACGGCGATGCACCGGGGCAAGACGGCGCTCATCGTCTCCTCCCCGCCGGAGGACTCCCCGCTCTGGAAGGCGGAGCACATAGACAACTACCCCGGGCTGCCGGGCGTTACCGGGCGCGAGCTGCTGCAAAAGCTGCTGCTGCACGCGGAGGGCTCCGGCGCCCAGCTGATGCGCGGGCGGGTACTGAGCATCATGCCCATGGGCACGAGCTTCGGCGTCTCGGTGGGCTCGGACTTCGTGCAGGGGCGCGCGGTGGTCATCGCGTCGGGCCTCTCGCGGGCGAAGCCGTATCCGGGCGAGGCCGAGTACCTAGGCGCGGGCGTGAGCTACTGCGCCACCTGCGACGGCATGCTCTACCGCGGCAAGAAGGTCGCGGTCATCGGGCTCTCGGCGGACGCGCCGGAGGAGGCGGAGTTCCTGCGCTCCATCGGCTGCGAGGTGGAGTATTTCGACGCCGCACGGGCGAAGAAGTACGAGATAAGGGGCGGCGAGCGCGTGGAAAAGCTCGTGGCGGACGGCAAGGAATTCGACGTCAGCTGCGTGTTCATCCTGCGCGCGGGCGTGGCGCCCGGCTCCCTTGTGCCGGGGCTGGAGCTCGACGGGCCGCACATCAAGGTGAACGCGGACATGTCCACCAGCGTCCCCGGCGTCTTTGCAGCGGGCGACTGCGTGGGCGCGCCCTATCAGGTCGCAAAGGCCGCGGGCGAGGGCAACATTGCGGGTATATCAGCCGCAAAATACGTGGAAAATATACACGAGGAGGAATAAACAATGGCAGTACAGCATCTTACTAGTGCGGATTTTGACAGCGCGGTCTCTACCGGCCGCTGCGTGGTGGATTTTTGGGCGACCTGGTGCGGCCCCTGCCGCATGCAGGCTCCGATACTCGACGAGTTCGCGATGGAGCACCCCGAGGTCAAGGCCTGCAAGGTGGACGTGGACGCGGAGCCCGCGCTGGCCTCGCGCTTCGGCATCATGAGCATCCCGACCCTCATCTACTTCGAGGACGGCAAGCAGATAGGCAAGGCCGTCGGTGTGCAGATGAAGGAGCAGATAGCCGACGCGCTTGGCGTATAAGGCCCCAAAAAGCGGCAAAAGCTGTTGACTTTGCCCGAGGTTTGGGCTATAATCGCTTGGAAAGAGGCTGAGACGGGCAGGAGTAGGCGTTTGCCGACGCGAAGAGAGGGGACGGACGGTGCAAGTCCCCGTGAAGCGGCGCCGAAGGTCGGCCCCGAGCCGCCGGGCTGAAAGTATTCGAGTAGGCCGGACGGGTGCTCCCGTTACAGAGCCGAGAGTGTCACACGCCAGGTGTGGAACTCAGGTGGTACCACGCGGTATATTACTGCGCCCTGAGGCTAACGCTTCGGGGCGCTTTTTCATGCCCCGAAAAGGAGGAAACGCTAATGAGAGAACTTCCCAAGGTGTACGACCCCAAACAGGTCGAAAAGAAGATCTACCAGATGTGGCTCGAAGGGAACTACTTCCATGCCGAGCGCGATCCGGCCAAGAAGCCCTTCACCATCGTCATCCCGCCCCCGAACGTCACCGGCCAGCTCCACCTGGGCCACGCCTTTGACGAGACTATCCAGGACGTGCTCATCCGCTACAAGCGCATGGACGGCTACTCCGCCCTCTGGCTGCCCGGCTACGACCACGCGGGCATAGCCACGCAGATAAAGGTTGAGGAGAAGCTCCGGGGCGAGGGCAAGACCCGCTTCGACCTCGGACGCGAGGGCTTTCTCGACGAGGTCTGGGCCTGGAAGAACAAGTACGGCGACCGCATCGTAGAGCAGCTCAAGACCCTGGGCTCGAGCTGCGACTGGGAGCGCCAGCGCTTCACGATGGACGACACCTGCGCCCGCGCCGTGCGCGAGACCTTCGTCGACCTCTACAAGAAAAAGCTCATCTACAAGGGCAAGCGCATCATAAACTGGTGCCCCAAGTGCACCACCGCCCTCTCCGACGCCGAGGTCGAGTACGTCGAAAAGCCGGGCCACCTCTGGCATATACGCTATCCGCTCTCCGACGGCTCCGGCGACCTCATCATCGCCACGACCCGTCCCGAGACCATGCTCGGCGACACCGGCGTGGCCGTCAACCCGAACGACGAGCGCTATAAGGACATCGTCGGCAAGACCTGCATCCTGCCCCTCGTGGGCCGCGAGATACCCATCGTCGCGGACGACTACGTCGAGATGGACTTCGGCACCGGCTGCGTCAAGATGACGCCCTGCCACGACCCGAACGACTTCGAGGTCGCCCAGAGGCACGACCTCGACTACATCCTCATCCTCGACGACGACGCGAAGATCATAAACGGCGGCAAGTACAACGGCATGGACCGCTATGAGGCCCGCAAGGCCATAGTCGACGACCTCGAGGCCGGCGGCTATCTCGTCAAGGTGGAGGACTATTCCCACAGCGTCGGCACCTGCTACCGCTGCCACAGCGACGTGGAGCCCATCTCCTCCGAGCAGTGGTTCGTGAAGATGCAGCCCCTCGCGAAGGAGGCCATCCGCGTCGTCGAGGACGGCGAGGTCAAGTTCGTGCCCGACCGCTTCTCCAAGACCTACCTCAACTGGATGTACAACGTCCGCGACTGGTGCATCTCCCGCCAGCTCTGGTGGGGCCACCGCATCCCGGCCTGGTACTGCAAGGACTGCGGCCACGTCACCGTCTCCAAGGAGGACGCCACCGAGTGCGAGGCCTGCCACAGCAAGAACATCGAGCAGGACCCCGACGTGCTGGACACCTGGTTCTCCTCCGCGCTCTGGCCCTTCTCCACGCTCGGCTGGCCCGAAAAGACCGAGGACCTCAAGTATTTCTACCCCACCGACGTGCTCGTCACGGGCTACGACATCATCTTCTTCTGGGTGGCCCGCATGATCTTCTCGGCCTGCGAGCAGATGCATGAGATACCCTTCCACACCGTGCTCATCCACGGCCTCATCCGCGACCCGCAGGGCAAGAAGATGAGCAAGTCCGCGGGCAACGGCGTGGACCCCATCGAGATGATAGACCGCTTCGGCGCCGACGCGCTGAGGTTCAACATCATCACCGGCAACAGCCCCGGCAACGACATGCGCTTCTACGTCGAGCGCTGCGAGGCGATGCGCAACTTCGCCAACAAGCTCTGGAACGCCAGCCGCTTTGTCATGATGAACCTCTCCATTGAGGACACCGCCCTGCCCGAGAAGCTGGAGCTGCCCGATAAGTGGGTGCTCAGCAAGTACAACAGCCTCGTCGGCGAGGTGCGCGACAACCTCGACCGCTACGAGCTCGGCATCGCGGCGCAGAAGATATACGACTTCATCTGGGACACCTACTGCGACTGGTACATCGAGCTCACCAAGGAGCGCCTGAACTCCGGCGACGCCGAGGCCCGCGAGGGCGCGGAGCGCGTGCTGCTCTATGTCCTCACCGGCATACTCAAGCTGCTGCACCCCTTCATGCCCTTCATCACTGAGGAGATCTTCCAGGCCATCCCGCACGAGGGCGAGGCGCTCATCGTGGCGCCGTACCCGAAGTACGACGAGGCCCTGGCCTTCCCCGAGGACGAGGCCGGCTTTGAGCGCGTCATGGAGGTCATCCGCGCCGTGCGCAGCCGCCGCGCCGAGATGAACGTCCCGCCCTCCCGCAAGGCCAAGCTCATCGTCTGTGCCCTGGATCAGGACACCTACCGCGCGGGCGCGAAGTACCTGACCCGTCTCGCCTCCGCAAGCGAGGTGGAGGTCCGCGGCATTGCCGGCGCGGGCAGCGACGAGGAGGAGAGCGCCGAGGGCATGGTCACCGTCACCACGCCCAGCGCCCGCGTCCTCATGCCGATGGCCGAGCTGGTCGACCTCGACGCCGAGCGCGCCAGGATCGAGAAGGAGCTCGAGAAGGCGCACAAGCAGCTCGAGGCCCAGGAGAAGAAGCTCGCCAACGAGTCCTTCGTCTCCCGCGCGCCCGAGGCCGTTGTCAACGCCGAGCGCGAGAGGGCCGAAAAGGCCAAGGCGCTCATCGCGAACCTCGAGGCCAGCCTCGCCAAGCTCAAATGATCCGCTTTTCAGGGCGGGACCTCCCACGGAGGCCCCGCCCCCAGCTTGTCGAAGAAGGCAGAGCCTTCTTCGACAAAGGGGATAGCACTCCGCTGCGCGCCTCGGTTGTCCGCCGGGGCGGACAATTCGACACTCCGCTCCGCGAGAAGTATTTTCGGCGACGTACACGCCGCCGCCGAAAATGATTGAACTCTATTTCGCGGCTGCGGCCGCGAAACTCTGCGAGGCTTTTTCGACAGACTGAGGGCGGGACCTCCCACGGAGGCCCCGCCCTTTTCCTTTATGTGGACTTTATGTTGACAAGTCAGCTAGCATAGTATATAATTCCGCCATTAGTTACCGCTTCAAGCGGAAAGGAGCGAACGAAGTCCCATGGAGGACGGCAATACCGGCGACGGAGACAAACACACCGCGTGCACATCCGCCATATCGCGCATATCTGTACCCACCGGGGCACAGGTATGCTTTTTTGCGCCCTGAAACGGCCGGACTCCCGAGATTTTTAACTGGAGGAATCAACACACTCAATGGACGACTTGGCTACAATAATATTCATGGCCGTGCTGGTCATCTTCTCCGCCTATTTTTCGGCGACGGAGACGGCCTTTTCCACCCTCAACCGCGCGCGGGTCAAGGCCGACGCCGACCGCGGCGACAAGCGCGCGGCGGATGTGCTCCGCCTCGCCGGGCAGTACGACAAGCTGCTCTCCACGCTGCTCATAGGCAACAACATCGTGAACATCGCCCTCTCCTCCATCGGCACGGTGCTCTTCATCCGGCACCTGGGCGAGGACGCGGGCGCCTCGGTCGCCACGGCGGTCATCACCGTCGTCGTCCTCATCTTCGGCGAGATCTCGCCCAAGAGCATCGCCAAGGAGGCCCCCGAGAGCTTTGCCCGCTTCTCCGCGCCGCTGCTGAGGGTGTTCATGTGGATACTCACGCCGCTGAACTTCATCTTCAGCATGTGGAAGCGCCTGCTCTCCAAGCTCATCCGCATCAAGGCCGACCACCGCATGACTCAGGAGGAGCTCTCCGTCCTCGTGGACGAGGCGGGCGAGGAGGGCGGCATCGACAGCGACGAGGTGGAGCTGCTGCGCTCCGCGCTTGAGTTCACGGAGCTCGAGGCCGGGGACATCCTCACGCCCCGCGTGGACCTCGAGGCCGTGCCGGTGGACGCCACCTCCGAGGAGGTCGCCGCGGCCTTCCGCTCCTCGCGCTTTTCGCGCCTGCCCGTCTTTGAGGGCAGCATAGACAACATCACCGGCGTAGTGCACCAGAAGGACTTTTACGACTCCGACGGCCTGGGCGAGGGCGGCCTGCGCGCCATCATGACCACGCCCGTCTACGTCCCGCCCGGCACGCGCATCAGCTCCCTGCTCAAGACGCTCCAGCGCGCCAAGGCGCACATGGCTGTGGTGACTGACGAGTACGGCGGCACGCTGGGCATCGTCACGATGGAGGACATCCTCGAGGAGCTTGTCGGCGAGATCTGGGACGAGCACGACGAGGTGGTGGAGGAGCTCCGCCAGACCGGCGAGGACACCTATCGCGTCAGCGGCTCCGCGGAGCTCGACGGCGTGTTTGAATACTTCGGCATCGAGTGCGAGAGCGAGAGCGTAACACTCAGCGGCTGGGTCATGGAACAGCTCGACCGCATCCCCAAAGCCGGCGACAGCTTTACATACGGCGGGCTGTGCTTCACGGTCCTGTCCGTATCGAGCCGCCGCGTGGACGAGGTGGAGATAAAGCGCGTCGCCCCGCCGGACGAGGAAGAAGACTAAAAAGAGCCCCGCCGCCTTATCTCAGGCTGCGGGGCTCTTGCGCGAAGCGCGAATGAAAGTTTCGTCCACCTTTTCAAAGGTGGCAGGGTGCAGGGGCAGAGCCCCTGCCCGCGCTCCGCTTAAGCGCGGAACTCTCCTGTGCTCTCATAAGCGCAGGAGGGGGTTTAAGGGGGAACCCTCTCCGGGGGTTCCCCCTGAATTTTTGCACTTTGTGCGTGTGCGCCGTTACACTTGGCGGTATTCGCTCCCCCCTGCTGCCCGTTCCACCCCATTTCTTTGCTCTTGCGCAAAGAAACGGGGTGGAGCCACAAAGAAACGCGCTTATGGGTGCCGCCACGGGAGCAGTTCGGTCCCACCCGCCTCTCCCACGGACTCGAAGTCCCAACATCACAGCCGACTGCGTCAAGCTGACTTGAGCGCCCGGTCAACCCACCAAGCCCCGCCCCAAGTCGGGCGAGGAACGTTCCCTCTACAAAGCAGTAGCGCTCACGCGAATGGTGGAGATACCAGGGTAAAAAAGCGCTTTTCTTTGGCGGCTCGACACCGTTTCTTTGGGCAAGCACCAAAGAAATGGGGTCGAATGGCAGGACAAGCCATCGACCACCGCCCAGCGTAACGGCGCACACGTACAATGCGAAGAAAATAAAAGGGGGAACCCCCGGCGAGGGTTCCCCCTTAGACCCCCTCCTGCGCTCAAATAAGCACAAGGAGAGTTCCGCGCTCTGCGGAGCGCGGGCAGGGGCTCTGCCCCTGCACCCCGCCGCCTTTGAAAAGGCGGGCGAAACTTTCATTCGCGCTCACGCGCGGCGGAAGATCAGGCGGAGCACGAGTTTACCGCCGCTCAGGCGTGCGGACACGCTGCCGCCCATCTGTTCCATGAGTGTCCGGGCGATGGAGAGGCCGAGGCCCGTCGAGCCGCGGGCCGCCTCCACGGTGAAGAAGCGCTCGAAGAGCCGCCCCACCTGCACGTCGTCCAGGCCCGGGGCTGTATTTGCAAACTCCGCCGTGCCGTCGGCCGTCAGGCGCACCGCAAGGTCGCCGGAGGAGTATTTCACCGCGTTCGAGAGCACATTCCCGAACACTCGCGAGGCCGCCGCCTCGTTCATCATGCAGTACACCGGCGCGTCCGGCATATCCACCTCGGGCGCGATGCCGCGCTCCATCAGCTTGGGATACGCCCCGGCGAGGCTCTTTTCCAGCACCGCACGCAGGTCCCCGCGCTCCAGCTCCGGCGCCGACTCCGGCGCGAGGATGACCGAGTAGCAGAAGAGCTCCTCCGTCAGCCGCCGCATCGCCTCCGCCCGCTCGCCGATGTACTCGAGATACCGCGCCGCCGCTTCGCTCTTGTCCTCGCGCTCGAGCAGCTCCAGATAGCCGCAGATGGCCGTCAGCGGCGTGCGCAGGTCGTGCGAGATGTTCGTCACGGCCTCCTTCAGCTCCCGGTCGCCGCTCATGTACTTCCACCGCAGCCGACGCAGCTCCCGCAGCTCGCGATTGAGCGCCGCGGCAAGGGCGCGGGCGTGTTTGTCCCGGCTGGATATGCCGAGCAGCACGTTTGTGTCCTCGCCCAGCAGCTCCGGGAGCTGGGCGCGCAGCTCATCCATGGCCCGGTGCAGCAGCAAGAGCCGGACGCAGAGTATCAGCACCGCGGCGGCCAGCGCCGCGCACAGCAGCCATGGGAGCATCGCGCGCCTCCTTATCTCAGATCTTTACGCTTGAAGAATATCATGCCCACCGCCGAGCTCAGCACGGCGATAACGACCGACGAGGCCAGCGAGAGCACGGGCCTGTTCAGCTCGTAGCTGCACACGCTGATGCTCTGCCCGCTCGGCAGCGTGTCGGAGAGGAACTGGAACAGCTCCCGCTTCATGCCGCCCACATAGCTCGGGTTCGGCGTCGGCTCGGAGAGCTGCAGTCCCGCCTCGGTCATCACCATGCCCTGCTGGAACTCCGGCTGGTTGAGCGCGTTGAGCATGTAGCTCGAGCACATCAGCAGCCCCATTGCCAGCAGCACCGCAAGCACCGCCGCCACTGCCCGGTTCGTGCAGAGCATGGAGAGAAGGCAGAAGATGCCCGTAAAGGACGCCGCGCACAGCAGCAGCACGGCGCAGCCCAGCAGCAGGCCGTTCACATCCTGCCAGACGCCGATGAGGGGTATGCCCACCAGCCCGCCGAGGAACCAGCAGACCAGGAACGCGGCGGTGCCGACAAAGCATACCGCGTAATTTGCAAGGTATATCTCCCAGCGCGCACGGCCCACGACCAGCATGTTCCGCATCACGCCGTCGGAGTGCTCCGTGCCAATGAACAGGCTCACGAACACGGCGCACATGACGCCGAGCACCGGAACGAGCCCGTAGAACACGCTGTCGAGCGTTATGCTATGCTCAAGGCCGAGCTCCGTATAGTTCAGCACCTGCCTGTACGTGGCCAGCATGACGAAGACGTTTGCGGCGAACGAGACAAGGCAGCATATCTGGAACACCCGGCTGCGCCAAAGGCGGTTGAAGCCCGCGAGGAAGAGGTCACACATGGCGCGCACCTCCTCCCACGATGGAGATGTAGAAGCTCTCAAGGCTCTCGTCCCGCTCCTTGACTGAGACGAGCTCGCAGCCCTCTCTCGCGAGGGCGGCGGCGAGCTGGGAGACGTTGAGCCGCTCGTAGACGTCGGCGGTGTCCTCGGAGAGGATGCGGTAGTCGGCGCCCATGGCGTCGAGCACCCGGGCGAGCGCGCCGGTGTCCGTGACCTCCAGGCGCATGCACTTGCGGCAGGCGGCCTCCAGCTCCTCGGCGCTCATCTCGCGCACCATGCGCCCGCCGTCGATGAAGCCGTAGTGCGTGGCGAGGCGGGCGAGCTCGTCGAGGATGTGGCTGGAGATGAGCACGGTTATCTGCCTCTCGCGGTTGAGCCGCAGGATGAGCTCGCGCATCTCGATTATGCCTTCGGGATCGAGGCCGTTGACCGGCTCGTCGAGGATGAGAAAGTCCGGCTCGCCGCAGAGCGCCACGGCGATGCCGAGCCGCTGCTTCATGCCTAGGGAGAAGTTCCGCGCCTTCTTTTTGCCCGTGTCCGCAAGGCCCACGAGCGCGAGCAGCTCGTCGATGCCCTCAAAGCTCGGCAGGCCGAGGACGCGGTACTGCTGCCTGAGATTCTCCCGCGCGCTCATGTCGAGATAGATGCTCGGAGTCTCCACCACCGCGCCCATGCGGCGGCGGGAGAGCCGGATGTCGCGGCTGGTGAACTCCCGGCCGTAGATGCTGTAAGTGCCGGATGTGGGCCGCTGAAGCCCGCAGATGAGGCGGATGAGCGTGGTCTTGCCCGCGCCGTTGCGGCCCACGATGCCGTAGATGGCGCCCTTCGGCACGTGCATGCTCAGCCCGCTGAGAGCCCGGGCCTGGCCGTAGCTCTTGACAAGGTTGTCTGTGCTTAAAACATAGTCCATGTTGACTTGCCTCCTTTACGGGACCGAGCATAGCACCGCCGCGTAAAGAAAGCGGTTAACGAAAGGGTAAAGATTTCGTCAACCCTCCCTCAGCCTGAAGCCGATGCCCCAGACGGCCTCGATGCAGTCCCCGGCGCCGGCCTCGCGCAGCTTGCGGCGCAGGTGGCTGATGTGTATCTTGAGCGAGCTCTCAGTGCAGTCCGGCGTGTCCCCGGCGATGCGCTCGAGGATGACGGAGCGGGTCACCACCTGGCCCGGGTTCGACATGAGCAGCTTCAATATGGCGTATTCCGTGCGTGTGAGCCGCACCTCGTTTTCGCCGCAGCTCACCGTGCGCGCGCCGGTGTGCAGCCGCAGCGCCCCAAAGCTCAGCGCCTCCGGCTCCGCCGCCGCGGGCGAGCGCAGCGCCGCCACGATGCGCGCCAGCAGCTCCCGCATGACAAAGGGCTTGGTAACATAGTCCGTTGCCCCGCCGAGGAGGAGCTCCACCTTGCTGTCCACGCTCGCCTTGGCGCTCATCACGATGACCGGTATGCCCCGCAGCTTCGGCAGCACCTCCTCGCCGCTCAGCCCCGGCAGCATGAGGTCCAGCAGGACGAGGTCTGGTTTACATAACTTCACGGACATGACGGCCTCGGTGCCGGAATAGGCGCGCGAGACGGAGTAACCCTCGCGGGCGAGGGCCTCTTCGAGCATGTTGCCGATGTGGACGTCGTCGTCGACGATGAGGATGCGTTTCATGGAAATCCTCCGTTTCCGCTGCGCGCTTCGCGCGCGCATGAAAGTTTCGCCCGCCTTTTCAAAGGCGGCGGGGTGC
>ULTB01039310.1_pt1 | contig 12178 bp, 11 predicted proteins | sample 1957251 | NCBI WGS metagenome assembly ULTB01 (sample SAMEA4835724, study PRJEB28245) | human gut metagenome | biome: gut microbiome; material: fecal sample | place: Denmark | collected 2008
ATGATAAGCACTCTAGGTATTAAATATAATGGAAAGAAAACAATAGATTTAATTAACTTTGAAGATACCGAGCGCCCTATTAGCATTCAAATATTTGGAAGTGATATTACTTCTTTCGTAAGTGCAGCAAGATACATTGAAGAAAACTTTCACCCAGATATAATAGACATAAACATGGGTTGTCCTGTTCCTAAAGTTGCAATAAAAAGTCAAGCAGGAAGTGCCCTACTAAAAGACCCAGATAAAATTTATGAAATAGTTTCCGAAGTTGTAAAAAACACCAACACTCCTATCACAGTAAAAATAAGAAGTGGATGGGATAGTGATCACATTAACGCAGTAGAAGTTGCAAAAAAAATAGAACAAGCTGGTGCTTCAGCAATTGCTATTCATGCAAGAACTAGAAGTCAAGGATACTCTGGAAGTGCTGACTGGAACATCATAAAACAAGTTAAAGAAAGTGTAAGTATTCCAGTAATCGGTAATGGTGATATATCTACAATATATGACGCTAAAAGAATGCTTGAAGAAACAAAATGTGATGCAGTAATGATCGGGCGTGCCACTCTTGGTAACCCATGGTTTATCAAAGAATGCATAGAATATGTAGAAAATAATCGCGTCATCGATAAACCAACTGACTTAGAAAAAATAAACATGATAATAAAGCACTTTAACTTACTTAAAAAATACACCAATACAAAAACAGCCCTTCTAGAAATTAGGACACATGCCCTATGGTACCTAAAAGGAATACCTGGTACTAAAGAAATTAAAACTAAAATATGTCAAGCTAAAACAGAAGAAGAATTTATAGCTATAATAAATGAATTAAAAAATAATATAAACAAATAAGGAGAATTGGATGAAACGTGAATTGGATCTGGTATTAATATAAAACTTATAAAATATTAATATTGGAGAAAAAAATGAAAATAAGATTAGAAGAAGAAAAAGACTACAAAATAGTAGAAAACTTAACAAGAGATGCGTTTTGGAATAAATATAGACCAGGATGCATTGAACACTTAGTTGTTCATAAATTAAGAAATAATTCTAGATTTATAAAAGAACTAGACTATGTCATAGAAAAAGATAACAAAATAATAGGAAGTATATTTTATTCACTTGGTTACATAAAAACTAAAGATAACAAAGTATTAGATGTACTTATAATTGGACCAGTTAGTATAGACCCTAATTATCAACACATGGGTTATGGAGAAACTTTAATAAATTACACACTAGAAATTGCTAAAAAGCTAAACTATGACTTAGTACTTATAACAGGAAACCCAGACTACTATAAAAAGTACGGTTTTGTTTTGTCTAGCACATATAACATATATTATGAAGGATTAGAAAATGAAGAGTCTCCATTCTTTATGGTGAAAGTACTTAATGAAAAGAACATCACTAAATACGAAGGAATATATTCTGACCCTGAAATATTTAATGTTACCGAAGAAGAAGTGAGTGACTTTGATAAAAACTTCCCACCAAAAAAACTAGTACCTTCTGGACAACTAAATTAGTGATACAAAAGCATGAAAACTTTCGTTCATGCTTTAATTTTTTTTAATATTCTTCTATCTTTTTTGCTACCCAAATCAGGCACCCAACACTCACTATTAGGTTTTCTTAAATCTTCTTTAACTGTTTCATTATAATATGTAGAATTCACAGGCTTTTGAATATCTATAATATAAAATTCACTTCCATTTTGCATAACATCAATTGACCACTGACCACTCAAATTACACTTACTTATAATGCTCTTTAAATGTTCACACACCATACTCTTATTCTCATTATATCTATTATGTAACACTTCATAATTTCCTCCATTCCGAATTTTTGACAAATTCGCCCTTTTTCCGGAGTGAGTTTTAACATAACTTACTATTGACAAACCGTAATTAATATAGTACAATAACCACGTAAATCGATGAAGAAGACGAGTAGCATTATATACTGTTAATAGAAAGCTAGGATGATGGAAACTAGTAACAAGCCTAATGTGAATAAAAACTTCTAAGTGGCTAACAAGCCCGGATATATTCCGTTATAAATAAGAGATAATCAGTTAATGATTAAGAAGGGTGGAACCGCAGGTATCTTACTATGCCCCTTTAGTCATTAACTTTTTTATTTAAAAGAAGGAGGAAAAATAATGGAAAGAAATTTTACAGAACAAGAATTAGTTAGAAGGGAAAAACTAGAAAAATTAAGAAGTCTTGGACTTGATCCATTCGGTGATAGGTTTGATAGAGACTCACTTGCAAATGACATCAAAGAAAAATATAAAGACATAACTCATGAAGAATTAGATAGTATGGATGAGCACGCTAAAGTGGCAGGAAGAATTATGTTCATAAGAAAAATGGGAAAAGCATCATTCTTTTCAATTCAAGACAAGTCAGGCAAAATTCAAATTTATATCTCAATAAATGACATTGGAGAGGAAGACTATACTTTATTTAAAACTGCAGACATCGGAGACATCGTTGGTGTTGAAGGTAAAATAATGAAAACTATGACTGGAGAAGTTACTATAAAATGTTTAAAATATACTCACTTAGTAAAAGCATTAAAACCACTTCCAGAAAAATTCCATGGATTACAAGATAAAGAAGAAAGATATAGAAGAAGATACGTTGATTTAATAATGAATGAAGAGTCAAAAAGAGTTGCTTTCTTAAGATCAAGAATTATAAGATGCATTCAAAACTTCATGGATAATCGTGGATTTACTGAAGTAGAAACTCCAGTACTAACTACCCTACTAACAGGCGCTTCAGCTAGACCTTTCGTAACGCACCACAATGCTCAAGACCTAGATATGTACTTAAGAATTGCACTAGAACTTCACTTAAAAAGACTACTTGTAGGTGGAATGGATGCAGTTTATGAAATCGGTAGACTATTTAGAAATGAAGGAATGGACTTAACTCACAATCCAGAATTTACATCAATGGAAGCATACCTAGCATATAGTGACTTAGATGGAATGATGGAAATGACAGAAAGCTTACTTAAAGAAATAGCAAGCAAAGTATTTAATAAAACTACATTTAACTGGAGAGGTCATGAAATTAGTTTAGAAGGTAACTTCAAAAGAATAACAATGACTGAAGCAATTAAAGAACAAACTGGAATAGATTTCAGTAAAAACTATACAAATGAAGAAATGATTAAACTCGCAGAAGAACACGATATAGAACTTGAACCACATGAGAAAGTATTCGGTCATATTGTTAACAAATTCTTTGAAAAATACGTTGAAGAAACACTTATACAGCCAACATTCTTATGTAATCACCCAATAGAAATAAGCCCACTTACAAAAAAAGACCCAAAAGACTCTAGATTTGTACAAAGATTTGAATTATTTATTGGTGGAAAAGAAATGGCTAACGCTTACACTGAATTAAATGACCCAATTGACCAATTAGAAAGATTTATAGCTCAATTAAAAGAACAAGATTTAGGTAACGAAGAAGCAAACGACATAGATATGGACTTCGTTGAAGCCTTAGAATATGGAATGCCACCAGCTGGAGGTATTGGATACGGAATAGATAGACTTGTTATGTTCTTCACTGAAAATGAGTCAATTAGAGACGTAATCTTATTCCCATTAATGAAACCTGAAACAAAAGAGAAGTAATATTTCTCTTTTTTTCTCAACACATAATTATAACATTTTAAATGAAATTTTTGATATTTACTTGTAAAACTTTACATTTATAGTGTATAATTAAGTAGGAGGTAAAAATTATGAAGAAAAAGAACACATTGTTCAAATCAATTGCAATTATGTTCTTAGTACTAGTCGTATTATCATGGATAATTCCAACTTCAAGAGTAAGTGGAACAGAAGTTATTTCTTCTGATTTAGCAAGAGTTTCATTACATCAATTATTTGAATACCCATGGGCTGGCCCTCAAGCATCTGCTAAAACAGTATTATTTATACTAGCAGTAGGTGGCTTCTATGGCGTACTTGGAATTACTGGAAAATACAGAAACTGTCTAGAAAAAATTGCAAAATCTATGAAAGGAAAAGAAGAACTATTCTTAATTATAGTATCACTAATATCCGTACTACTTAGTAGTGTGTTCGGTTTAGATATATTATTATTTATATTTATACCAGCAATAATCAGTATCATATTACTAATGGGTTACGACAAAATGACAGCTTACCTAGTTGCATTCATGTCTCCACTTATTGGTATGATAGGTTCAACTTACAGTGCATACTTAGCTGGTTACACTAACCAAGTACTTAGTCTAACTTATAAAAACGGACTACTTACTAAAATAGCTTTACTAGTAATATGCTTTGTTGTATTTATTGCTTTCACACTAAAACACGCAAGAAAAGTACTTAACAAAAATAGTGATAAAGAAGAATATGCTTATCTAGGAGAAAAAACTCAAAGTAAAAAACCTAGTTGGCCATTATATGTAATATTTGGTTTATTACTAGTATTACTTATCATTGGTTACACTGATTGGGAAGGTGTTTTTGGAATTACTTTCTTCACAGACTTACATAAAAATATCCAAGAATTCACAATCAAAGATGTTACTATACTAAAATACTTATTTTCTGGAACAGAACAATTAGGAAAATGGACTATTGATAGTTATACATTTATTCTAATACTTGCTACATTTATAATAAGCCTAGTATATAACATTAAACTAGACGACTCACTAGAAGCATACGCAAAAGGTATTAAGAAAAGCCTAAAATCTGCAGCATTAGTTGGTTTTGCTTACTGTGTAGTATTTATTGCATTCTACCATGGATACATTGTTACTATATTAAATTTCATTACTAACACTTGTGGTTTTGGACTTGCTAAACTAGTTAACATAACTTGGTTACAAGAAATAATACACTTAATATTTGGATCACTAGGCATGATAATTGCAACAGCTATAAATATAGACTACCTATATGTAGCATCTACAGTAGGAACATTCTTATCAATTGCATATGCTGACTACACATTATTAATAAGTATTATAATGCAAGCAATATATGGTTTAACACTTTTCGTAGCACCTACTTCAACATTATTGATTTTAGGTTTAACAAGCTTAGACATCAACTACAAAGACTGGCTAAAGAAGAGTTGGAAACTAGTACTTGAATTACTTCTTGTAATATTTATTGTAATAATACTTCTAGTAATAGTAAAATCTCATATATAAAATTAGAACTTTAACAAAAAAGTTCTTTTTTTGTATATTATTTTATAAAAACACTCAATATATCATATATTATGAAAGAGGTGTATATGAATAACTATACAGAAGAATTAAAAAGAATATTAAAGAGTAGTGAATTAATTGCTGAAAGTCTTAATAGTTCTAATATTAATTCTATTCATTTTATAATGAGTATGCTATCTAATTACAATTCATTATCAAAAATACTAGAGAAATACAAAATAAAACTAGAAGAAATAAAATCTTACTTACCAAAAGAACAATCTAATAAATATTTATTTTATAGTAAAGAACTATTAAGTTCTATTGAAAGTGTAATATTGTCTTTAGAAAATATAGATGACGAAATAACTCTAAATTTATTATTTAACGAAATATTATCTAACAAAGATACATTATGTTATAAAGCTCTAATAAAAACTAACATAGACATAGAAAGTCTAAAAAAAAGTATATTAACAACTAACACAATTTCAAGTAACAGTATATTAAAAACAATTGGTAGAAATTTAAACAAACTAGCATTAAATAATGAATTTGACCCAGTTATAGGAAGAGAAAAGGAAATAACAAGAGTTATAGAAGTACTAAAAAGAAAAAACAAAAACAATCCACTTCTACTAGGAGAAGCTGGTGTTGGTAAAACCTCAGTAGTTGAAGAACTAGCTAGACGTATTACTAAAAACCAAGTGCCTAATTTCCTTAAAGGAAAAACCATATATGAAGTAAACTTATCTTCAGTGATAGCTGGTACTAAATATCGTGGAGAATTTGAAGAAAAATTAACCAAACTAATTAACGAGTTTGAAAAAAACGATAACTTAATACTATTTATAGATGAAATTTACACTCTAGTAGGTGCAGGTGGAGCTGAAGGTGCAATTGATGCTTCAAACATATTAAAACCCGCTTTAGCAAGAGGAAAACTCTCACTTATAGGCGCAACTACTCTAAAAGAATACACTAACTCCATAGAAAAAGACAAAGCTTTAGATAGAAGATTTGAACCACTTTTAATAAATGAAACTAATTATGAAGAAACACTATACATTCTAAAAAAAATAAAACCTAATTATGAAAAATACCACAACGTTAAAATACCAAATAACATTATTGAATTAACTGCAAAACTATCAAACAAATACATAAAAAATAAACATAATCCAGATAAATCAATAGACATACTAGACGAAATATCAGCTGTAACATCTCTTATGGAAAAAAAGACAACTTATTCTAAAATGAAAAATAAAATATCTGTTCTTATTGAAAAGAAAAATAAATATATATTAGAAAACAACTTAACAAAAGCACTAACTCTAAAAAAAGAAATAACTACACTTGAAAATAAACTAAAAGAAAATACTAATAAAAACAAAAAAAACATAGTTACAAAAACAATTTTAAAAGAAGTACTAGAAACAAAAACAAACTCAAATATATTTGAACTATCTAACCCTGACTATTTTATAGATTTAAATAAGTACCTAAAACAAAATATATTTGATCAAGATCATATAATAGATAACATTACAAATAAATTAATTTCTTTCACAAAAAGTACTAGTAACTTACCACTCACTATATCACTTAATGGTCCTGTTAAAACAGGAAAAACTTACTTAGTAAATACACTATCTAACTACTTAAAAACACATCTAATAACATTAAATATGAAAGACTACATAACAAGCACTAGCATTACAAAACTAATTGGTTCATCAGCAGGATATGTTGGATATAACGAAAAAAACACACCATTTGAAAGCCTAAAACACCACCCTGTTTCGATAATTCTATTAGAAGACTATAACTATACCCACCCTACTATAAAAGCCTTATTTAACACCATTACAAGCACTGGAAAACTAACTCTTAACAATAATGAGACAATCAATTTTGAAAATACTATAATAATTAAAACAACAAAAGAATCAAATAAGTCTAAAATTGGTTTCATAGAAAAACAAACAAAGAAAAACATTCTCTCATTCAATCCACTTTCCAAAAACACAATAAAGAAAATAATAACTAAACAAAATAAAAATCTAACAAATGAACAAATAGAAAAAATAATAGAAAAATCTAACTATTTAGAAGAAAATGCTAAAAACATAAACAACTTAATAAATGAAAACTTAGTGAACTTTAATGAAGTAACACAAAATTTATGATATAATATTACCAAGGAAGTGAAAATATGGAATTATTATTAATAATACTTATAATAAGTTTACCTCTTATATCACAGTTATATATAACAGTAACTTATAAAAAAACATCTAACATTGAATTTAGAAGTGACACTACAGGATATGATGTAGCTAGAAACATACTTGATAAAAACGGTTTAAACAACATACTTGTGGTTGAAACAAATGGAACACTAACTGATCATTATGACCCAACTAGAAAAGTAATAAAGTTATCTAAAGATATATATCACGGTAACTCAGTTGCAAGCGCATCAGTTGCAGCACATGAAGTAGGACACGCTATACAAGATAAAGAAGGATACACATTCTTAAAAATAAGACACGCAATATTCCCAGTAGTAAGCTTTTTAGATAGAATATCATACATAGTAATATTTTTAGGTTTTCTACTTGAATACATGAACTTAGTATACTTTGGAATATTCGCAGTAGGTGCTGGCGTATTATTTCAAATAATAACTTTACCAGTAGAAATAAACGCATCAAAAAGAGCAATAAAAGAACTAAAAAGTCTTAACTTAACAACAGATAGAACAGAAAACTTATCAAAAAATATGCTAACAGCTGCAGCTTTAACATATGTTGCAAGCACACTTGCTGAAATATTACAACTTATAAGACTAATCGGTATTATAAAAGACAACGATTAGTCTTTTTTTATACAAAAAAAATAACACATTAGTGTTACTTTACAAATGGAATTAATCCCATAAATCTAGCCCTTTTAACTTCTCTAGCTATATGTCTTTGATGTAATGCACAAGCACCAGTCATTCTTCTAGGTAAAATCTTACCTTTATCATTAATGTACTTAGTTATAATAGGTACATCTTTATAATCAACGCTTTTTCCAGCACACATTTGACATATCTTCTTTTTTCTAGGATAAAATTCTTTCATTATTTATTCCTCCTTTACTAAAATGGTAAATCATCATCACTAAGTGATACTTCACTACCAAAATCTTTAAAAGGGTCGTCATTACTAACATCTACTCCTGTTTCAGGACTTGGTTGATCCATATAAACAGAACTTGTTGTATCAACATAAGCATTAACTGGACTACTCTCGTTATTATCTCTTCTAGAACCCATTAACTCAATTCTATCAGCTATAACTTCAGTAATATATCTCTTACTTCCATCTTGAGCATCATAACTTCTAATTTGAATTCTTCCATCAATACCTATTTGACTACCTTTAGTTACATACTTTTGAACAACATTAACCTGAGGTCCGGTAACTTGTACAGGTATAAAGTCAGCTTCAACAACACCTTCTCTATTCTTAAATGTTCTATTAACAGCAACAGTGAAATTAGCAACAGAATTACCATTAGTAAATGCTCTAATTTCAGGGTCTTTTGTTAATCTTCCTACAAGTACTACTTTATTCATAATACTACTCTTCCTCCTTAATGATTAAATGTCTTAAAATTCTTTCGTCTATTAAAGCTTTTCTATCAAACTCTTTAACAGCCTTACTTTCACATTCAACATTAAGTAAATGATAATAACCTCTTACTTGTTTTTCAATTTCATAAGCTAACTTCTTTTGACCTAAATCTTTACTATTTAAGATTTTACCACCCATATCAGTAATAATACTTTCAAAAGACTTAACTACGTTAGCTACTTCTTCTTCAGCGATATCAGCTTTTACAATGAACATGATTTCATATTTATTCATTTCATTTCACCTCCTTATGGTCTATTGGCTTCACATGAAGCAAGGAAGATTTCTCTTCTCACAAGTATTCTACCACAACTTAAAACATTAATCAATAGCATTTTAAAAGAAAAAGCAAGCTAGTTAGCTTACTTATACCTAATTATTAAATATAATACTTAATAAGATCACAAAGTAAAGTACACATATATCATACCTAATTCATTACATATGGATCACTTTGTGTTCCACTTCCTGTTACTGTTATATCAGACTTTAAAGCCATAACTGGAGAATAAGCATTTGCATTAGTCACTGAAGCACCAGCACCAGCGTTTCCTAAATACCCTGGTCCATCTACATAGAATACGTAACTAGTATCCGCAGGATGAGGATTTATTAGCCATTGTAATTGTTGAGAACCTTGATATAACCAGTTGTTATTATAACATGCATATACGTTACTATATTTACTTGGCATATTTGTTCTAACACAATCACTCGCTAGTACAGCATATCCATAATCACTTGGATATGTTAACCCTACGCTTCCAATATATGTTGCAGTGCTAGAAGAACTTGGTCCTATCGTTCCTTTACTTTCCAGTACTCTCTCCATTTTATATAAATCTGCTGATGTATATGATTTATATGAGTTTGATGTACCCAAATACATCTTGTAATTCACGGTGTTTTTAAAGTTAGTCAAACTATAATTAATTAATGTGTTTCTAGAAATGGTTGACGTCGGGTAATAATTTAAACTAGTACCTAAATTATACAAAGAAGTTGGATAATTATTTCGTTCATAATACTTTCTTACTCTTATTACATTCTCGCCATTTTCTCCATCTGGAAATAATCCTATAATTCTCCATAATTCTTTAGTTCCATTATTTTCCATATAAATGTAGTTATTTGGATCACTACCTTCATATCTATATCCATTTTCATTTACTGCATTTGTTTGAATTAATGTTGCTAATGATGTTCCATTTTTCTTAAATGTTATTGAACAACTTTTTGCACTTATTATATTGCTTATTGTGTAAGTATTACCGCTTAATGTTCCGCCACATGTATCTGTTTCAAGTTCTGCTTTGTAGCCATCGTTTGGTGTTACTGTAAATTTTGCATCTTTACCTTTTTCAACAAGTACTGTACCTGTACCACTTCCGCTATTAACATTTAAATTAACTTCATAAGTATTAACTGGTACTGCTTCTATAATATAAGGATTTTCTGCACTTCCATCTCCAGTTTTATATATGTTGTCTCCCTTAATTGAAATCACGGGTCTTACTGCTAAAACATTTGATAAAATAATAAGTGGAGATCCAATTCTACTAATTTCTACATTTTTTCCACCTAAGCCATAAACATTCCCGCGATATTGAGTTGATACTCCTTCAGGAGTTAATAACCAGCTCCACAAATCACCAGTAATATTTTTACTTAAGCTATTGTTTGAATACCACACTTTTTCATTTTTTTCATGATACAATCCTCCAGCATAAACAGCTTCATCTACTGTCATTAAAGAAATAGAATACTTTAAATCACCATTTCCAGTGTTTGTATTTAAAACGCTAAAACTGTCTTCTTTTGACGCACAAGAATAAGTAGGATTACTATTATTTCCAATTGTTTTTATTCTATCACTAGCAGAAAAAAACGTATAATTTCCAGGTGTTTTATAATTATCATAAGAACTGTTTACTGATATACTTCTATCTTGGCAATAAACTGATTCTTGACTTATATAACTATTTAATTTCAATAAATGTTTGTTATACCAATTATCTATATACTTTTTAATTACACTTGAGTTTTCATTTGTTCTGTTATTTTCTAAACTTCCTTTAGTCCCATACATATACCCAATATTTAATGGATCAGCTTCTTCAAATTCACTAAACACTGAGGTTCCAATATAACCTTTTTCTGTATCTGAACTTGTTCCTGAATATAATAATCTTATACTACCGTCTTGGTTTGATCTTATTATTCTCCAATACATTGGATCACCTTTTTTAGCAATTTGAACACTTCTACAATTAGCCATTTCGTAATTAATTCCTCTAGAAGTAATTTTATATGAACTACATTCTGCCATTGTAGAAAACTCTTTTTGAGAAAAAGTAATCACTTCTCCACTATCTACTTTCTTAAAATCACCTAAAATTGTAGTCTTATCTTCTTGCCACTCTCCAAACTTTACCCAGTTGTTTCTAGCATCCCCTGCAAAGTAATACACATCAGTATTATTTTCTTTTGCTTTGTATAATGTATTTACATTAGTTTCAGTAAATATTGTACTAAAGTCTGTTCTAGTTTTTATAGTTGGGTTATCAGCTAGTAACTTGTCATATATTTTAGGTTTTCCTGTGCTTGCTTCAATAGCTAAAGTTCCACCTAGTTTCTTCCCCATATCACTACTTTGATCTTCCTCTATACTTATATATTTAAATTCTACTTGATATGTTTGCTTACTTCCCTTTGGAATTACTACATCATATGCTAAAACTACATCTTTTGATGTTTCTGTTTTAATTACATTTAAATAGTTATCCATATTATATCCAGTATCACTTGTTATTTTATACTGAAGTGTATTTATACTTTCAAATGTATTAACTAACCCTTTTAATAAAATATTATAGTTAAAATCTTCTTTACTATTATTAGTAATTGTAAATGTTTTAACATTATTCCATCCAGGACTTATTGTTTCATTTGTTGCAATGTTTGAAGTATCAGTAAATGTTATTGAAACGTTTTTAGCTACTAAGTTTATGTCTTTCGGGTTTCCTACTATTCTTGCAGCGAAAAACGCAAGACTACAACTTATTGTTACTATTATTAATGTTGTTACTATTACTCCTAAATCTATTTTTTTCATATATACCACTTCCATCTATATTATTTACATATTCTAATAAAATTATTATAACATTTCTATGAGGTTTTTTCAACATACTTTCTCATAGAATATTTTAATATAACATACATCAAATATTTATGGTATCTTTTAATAGGAAGGTGAG
>ULTB01043497.1_pt1 | contig 12175 bp, 9 predicted proteins | sample 1957251 | NCBI WGS metagenome assembly ULTB01 (sample SAMEA4835724, study PRJEB28245) | human gut metagenome | biome: gut microbiome; material: fecal sample | place: Denmark | collected 2008
TTTCACCGTGCGGCTCGACGGCGCCGGCGAGGCCGTCGGCGCGGACATCTCGCGCATCTCCTCCGTGACCGAGGCCGAGGCGGAGCAGTACGCGGAGAAGGCCGCGGCCTCCGGCGAGCGCGCGGGCCGGGAGGGGCGGTTCAAATACCGCATCGCGCGCACCCGGGACGGGGAGGGGAGCCTCGCCGTGTTCCTGGACGTGTCGGACGAGCGGCGGGCCATACTCACGGTCGCGGCGCTCTCGCTGCTCGCGGGCGCGGGCTGCTGGCTGGCGGCGCTGCTGGCCGTGATGCTGCTCTACCGGCGCGCCACGAGGCCCATCGCGGAGAGCATGGCCCGGCAGAAGCAGTTCATCACCGACGCGGGCCACGAGATAAAGACGCCGCTCGCCATAATCCGCGCCAACGCCGACGCGCTGGAGCTGCACCAGGGCGAGACCCGCTGGAGCCGGAACATCCGCGGCCAGACGGAGCGGTTGGATATGCTGACAAAGCGCCTGCTAGCGCTCGCCAAACTCGACGAGGGCGGCGCAAAGCCCGAGAAGACGGAGCTCGACCTCTCCGCGCTGACGGAGGCCGCCGCCGCGCAGTTTACCGAGCCCGCAGAAGCCGCCGGGCTGAGCCTCGGGACCGAGATAGAGCCCGGGCTGCGCCTTAACGGCACGCCGGAGGCTGTGACGGAGCTGGTGGGCATATTGCTCGATAACGCCGTCAAATACTCCGCGCCGGGCAGCGCCATAGCCCTGCGCCTCTCGAGAGAGGGCGCGCACATCCTCCTGCGGGTGCAAAACCGGAGCGCCGCGCCCGTGGCGGAGCCGGAGCGCCTCTTCGACCGCTTCTACCGCGGCGACGCCGCACGGACCCAGAGCGGCGGCGGCACGGGCCTCGGCCTCGCCATAGCCCGCGCGCTGGCCGAGAGCATGGGCGGCACCCTCACCGCCGCCGTGAGCGGCGGGGGCGACATGGAGTTTACGGCAAAATTTTGAGCTCACAGTGCCAGAATGCCGGTGTTTTGCCACAATAAAAGCCCCCTGACGCGGCCTGATTTGGCTGCATCAGGGGGTTTTCTCAAGTTTCCGAGCCTTTTTGAGGCACGGCCCAGGGCTGTATGAGGGGCAGGACGTCCTCGTCCAGGTCGAGGACAAGGGTAAAGCCGGTTTCGCAGCTTGGCAGGACGCCGCGGTCAAAGCTGACCTCCAGACGGTCCTCAAAGAAGGTCAGGCACTCCGGCTCAAAGGCGGCTTCCATCTCCGCACGCTGCTCCGGCTCCGTGAGCTCCGAGAGGTCGAGGATGCGCCGCACGGCCTCGTCCGGCGGGCAGGTGAAGAGCTCCCAGGCCTCTATGTACTCGCCGGTCTCCCGGTCGAAGGCCGAGCCGATGCGCTGCTGCTCCATGACGAAGTTGCCGACAGGGCGCTCCACGGTGGTGAGGAAGTAGGCGACGCCCTCGCTCAGGGCTGTGGGCACGATGCGCTGGCTCAGGCCCCAGGTTTGAAAGTCGGAGGCGTCCCCTGCCTCCAGCCAGGCCGCGTAGGCGCGCTCCAGCTCGGCCTGCTCGTCGTACAGCACGCCGCGGGTCTCGAACCAGGCGGTGATGTTCGCCTGCGCCGTCTCGCCGAGGCCGCTCAGGCTCAGGCCGCTGCTGAAGGTGTAATCGGGGCCGACGGGTTCTGCGACCTTCAGCAGCTCCGTGACGTCCTCGGCGGCGTAGGCCGTCGCGTGCTCATATTGCCAGACGCCCAGCTCCGTGCCGTCCGCGAGGGTGACGGCGTCGGGCCTCAGGAAACCGGTCAGGTACACGGCCTCGGCCTCCTGGGCCTTTATTTCCTCCCCTGAGCCGGTGACAAGGCTGCTCTTCGGGCCGTTGAAATATACGGTCACGGCCGCGTCGGGCGCGGAGCCGGAGAGAAAGTCCTCAGCGCTGAGTGCATCGAGCCAGGACTTCACGTAGGTCCCGTCCGTCAGCGTAACACCGAGCAGTTCGCCGTTGGAATCCATTACGAAGGATTCAAGACCCTCGGGGCCGGTGTTGAGCTCCACGACCTTGCCGCTCACGCCATGCGTCCCGCCGGACGAGCAGGCGGTGAGGAGAAGGGCGCAGAGGAGGATGAGGGGCAGAGCTTTTTTCATGTGCAGCTCCTTTCCCGTGCCGCTTGACTTATTCGCACTTCCAGAACGCCACGCTGTACGGGGGCAGCTCGCTGCCGCCGCCGAAGTCGTGGGGCGCGCCGGTGATGAGGTCCACGGCCCGGCCGCAGTTGGCGTTGAAGTGGGCGTGGAAGGGCTTGTCCTCGGCGTTTATCGCGACGATGACACGCTCGCCCTCGACGGCGCGCTGGAAAACCGTCTGCCTGTTCGTTATGAGCAGGTCGGTGAAGTCGCCGTAGCGGAGCGCGCGGCTCTCGCGGTGGGCCTTGGCCATGGCGGCGATGGTGTCCGTGAGGGAGTTCCACTCCGGGGCGTCAAAGCTCGGGCGGAGGCTCCAGTCGCCGTTTCTCTTGTCGCCTTCCGCGCCCCACTCGCTGCCGTAGCAGACGCAGGGAATGCCCGGCATGGAGAACACCAGCCCGTAGATGAGCGGGAGGTGCGCCTTGTTCTGCAATATCGTCGCCACGCGGGTGACGTCGTGGTTGTCGCAGAAGGAGAGCAGGTGGCGGCCCTTGTAGAGCGTCCAGTTCTCGGGGCCGAACTGCCGCTTGAGGCTGTGGATTATCTCGAAGAGGTTCATGCTGTTGAGGCTCGAGTACAGGCCCTTGTAGCACTCGTAGTTGGTGACGCTGTGGAGCATCTGGTCGTTCATCCAGCGGTTGTAGTCGCCGTGCAGCGTCTCGCCCAGCAGGAAGAAATCGCCCAGGCCGTCGCAGAAGCTGCGCAGGCGGCGCAGGAAGTCGAGGTCGAGGCAGTAGGCGACGTCGAGCCTCAGGCCGTCTATGCCGAACTCCTCGCGCCAGAAGCGGACGGTGTCGAGTATGTAGTCCACGACGGCACCGTTGCGGAGGTTGAGCTTCACGAGCTCGTAGTGGTCCTCCCAGCCCTCGTACCAGAAGCCGTCGTTATAGCCGCTGTTGCCGCCGAAGTTTATGTTGAACCAGTCCTTATAGGGCGAGTCCCACTTCTGCTCCTGCACGTCGCGGAAGGCCCAGAAGCCGCGGCCGACGTGGTTGAACACGCCGTCGAAGATGACGCGGATGCCGCGCGCGTGCAGCGCGCCGCACACGGCCTTGAGGTCCTCGTTGGTGCCGAGGCGGCAGTCCACGCTGCGGTAATCGCGCGTGTCGTAGCCGTGGCAGTCGCTCTCGAACACGGGGCCGAGATACACGGCGTCCGCGCCGAGCTTTTCGATGTGCTCCGCCCAATCGGCGATCTTGAGTATCCTGGGCGTCACGACGCCGTCGTTCTCATGCGGCGCGCCGCAGAAGCCCAGGGGGTAGATGTGATAGAATACGCTGTCATATGCCCACATATATCCAAATGTCCTTTCATAAGGCTATGCCAAAAGTATACAACAGCCCGGGCAATTTGAAAAGGGGGCAGCCGCTCAATGCGCGAGGCAGAGGATGAGGCCGTAGATGATGCTCGCGCAGGTGCCGAAGACTATGACCGGGCCCGCGATTATGAACATCTTGGCCGCCGTGCCGGTTATGAAGCCCTCGCTCTTGAACTCCAGAGCGGGGGAGACCACGGCGTTTGCAAAGCCGGTGATGGGCACCAGAGTGCCCGCTCCGCCGAACTTCGCAGCGTCGTCATATACGCCGAGGCCGGTGCAGAGCGCGCCGAGGAACACCAGCGTCATGGAGCAGGCCGTGCCGGCGTCGGCGCGCGAGAGGCCCGAAATGACCCAGAGCTCGGTTATCACCTGGCCCAGGGCGCAGATGGCACCGCCGATGAGAAAGGCGCGCAGCAGGTCGCCCCAGAGCGGAGAGGTGGGGGACTTGCGCTTTACGTATTCCGCGTACTGCTGGTTCGTCATATCCGGCATAAAATCAACTCCCGAGCATATTTTGCCGCAAACGTGCCGGATTATTTACGCTTTGACAGCCGGCGCAAAGCTGGTATAATATATCCGCAATTTTTTAGAAAACGGAGGCGCGCCATGGCACAGGAACTTGATCTTGAGGCCCTCCTCTCGGAGGCCGAGCTCGCGGTGCGCGAGGCCGGGCTGTTATTTGCCGACCGCGCCCTTGCCGGGCACATACACCACAAAAACGCAACCGATTTTGTCACCGAGGTGGACACCGGCGTGCAGGAGCTCATGCGCCGCCGCCTTGCGGAGATACTGCCCGAGGCCCGCTTCATGGGCGAGGAGCAGGACAACTCCGGGCTCGACACCTCGGGCCTCGTCTGGATACTCGACCCCGTGGACGGCACGACGAACTTCATCCACCGGCTTGGGCACAGCGCCATCTCGCTCGCGCTGGTCGCCGAAGGGCGGGGCGTGCTGGCCATCATCTTCAACCCTGACACGAACGAGCTCTACACCGCCATCGCGGGCCGGGGCGCGAAGCTCAACGGTCGGGAGATACACGTCAGCCCCACGGAAAAGCTCGCCGAGGGCCTCATAGGCGTCGGTACGAACCCCGCCTTCCGTGACCTTGCTGACCGCAACTTCGGCATCATGCGCGCGGTTTTCGACCGCTGCATAGACATCCGCCGCATGGGCGCGGCCTCGCTCGACTTCTGCGACGTGGCCTGCGGCCGCCTGGACGCCTACGCCGAGTGCCGCCTCAACCCCTGGGACTACGCAGCCGGTCTGCTCATCGTCCGCGAGGCGGGCGGCACCGTCACGGACCTCAGGGGTGGCAGCCCGGACATGTTCACGCCCAGTGACATCGTCGCCGCCAACGGTCATGTCACTGAGGAAATTTTGGAAGCATTGCACAATATTTGATGTACATATTTTACGACCCCGTGCCCTCCGGCGCGGGGATTTTTTTGCACATGACATAAATTTCAAAAAAATCGCAGGATTCTCGGTGGTAGAGGGCGGAAAAGTTTTGTAGAATATACGCAGAAAGACCGGGCATGCGGCGTCGGCGTTTGTATAATTCGACGGCCTCGTCCCGGCAATGTGTCAACACTGAATAAAGAAGGAGGAACACCAACTTGAAAAAACTTCTGTCTCTGCTCCTTGTCGCCCTGATGCTGGTCGGCCTGATGGCCGGCTGCGGCACCACCGAGACGACCACCTCCAACCCGCCCGCTGACGACGGCGGCGAAGTAAGCGCGCCCCCCGCGGACGACACCGCCCCCGACGTTGAGCTCACGGCCACTCAGCAGATAATTGCCGAGGCCGAGACCATGACGCTCGAGGAGCTGGCCGCCAAGGCCATCGAGGAGTCCAACGGCCAGACCTTCTTTGGCGTCGGCAACTCCAGCCGCGGCAAGACCGCCCTGCCCCTCTTCATCGAGTACCTGCAGAGCATCGACCCGAGCTACACCCTCGAGTATGATTGGCAGCAGCCGAAGAACAACAAGATCTTCGATCAGCTGACCGCCGACTCCCTGAAGGACACCGGCACCTTCGCCATGACGCTCATCCAGGACGGCAACCAGATCGAGAGCAAGATGGTCCAGACCGGCATCCTCGACACCTTCATCCCGAAGGACTGGGCCGACGCCAACGGCGTCACCGCCGACACCTATGAGGGCTATCTGCCTCTCCAGACCCTGAACAAGGTCTTCATGTACAACAACACCGGCTCCAAGGCCTACGACAACTGCTGGGACTTCGTGGCCGAGGGCGAGCACGGCCTCTTCATGGACATCGACTCCGAGGTCGTCGGCAAGAACTTCCTCTACATGCTGACCAGCGACACCTACTCCGCCTGGCTCAAGGAGGCCTTTGGCGCCCTCTCCGCCGAGGAGCAGGCCTACTTCCAGCCCACCATCGACGCCATGGCCTCCGACGCGGCCGACCTCGGCCTCGGCGAGAACGGCAAGTACGCCCTCGCGTGGATCAAGCTCTGGGTCGGCAGCTACAACGCCCAGACTGACGACGGCCCCATCTGCAACACCCTCGTCGACGCCTCTGCGACCGACCAGTTCGGCCTGCTGGTGTACTCCAAGCTCCGCTCCGTTGAGGAGAGCGCCTCCGTCTCCAAGAACAACATCACCATCGCGGCCTACAACGACGGCTACACCGGCATCGGCGGCTACGGCTACTGCCACTACCTGTTCGTCACCGAGAACAGCCCGCTGCCCTGGACCGCCTGCGCCTTCATCGCCTACATGACCTGCACGGCCGACGGCTTCTCCGCCTGGGGCAAGGACATCGGCGGCTACTCCTCCAACCCGCTCGTCGCCGCTGAGAACGAGGAGATCTTCCACCACCAGACCGGCGGCATGGCCGAGGACGGCACCACCGTCGAGTTCGCCGCGCTCAACGACGCCGGCTACGACTGGTGGACCACCGACGGCAAGCTCGTGCTCGAGGACCCCGAGTACTGCGCCTCCGTCTCCTTCACGGTCGGCAGCTGGATCGAGACTCTCGACAAATACTCCGTGAGCTGACACAACCGCTGAACACACCTGCGTCCCCGGATGGACCCGCGTCCGGGGACGCTTTTTAGAAAACCCCAACCTCCGGAAAGGAAGGAGAGCTGCATGAACCAGTCGATACCGGTACAGAGCGGCGCGGGCGCCGTACTCAACAGGCTCCGCACCTTTTTCTCAAAGCCGCACAACGTCATTCTGCTGATACTCGGCATCATCCTGACCGTCACCACCGTGGCGCCCATCGTCGCCATAGTGCAGGACACCTTCAAGATACACCCCGGCACCATCGACGCCCACCTCACCGGCAAGAGCGAGGGCTACACCATCGTCAACTACATAGACCTCTTCACCAGCAACGTCGCCAAGACCAACCTCTGGACGCCGCTATGGAACACGGTGCTGCTCTCGGTGGGCAGCTGCTTTGTCGCGGTGCTCTACGGCGGGCTCTTTGCGTTCCTCGTCACGCGCTCCAACCTCGCGTGGAAGAAATATCTCAGCTCCATCTTCATCTTCCCCTACATCATGCCGCAGTGGACGCTGGCCGTCGTGTGGCAGAACGTGTTCAACTCCAACGCCGTCACCGGCACGTCCAACGGCCTGCTCGCCGCGACGCTGGGGGTCCAGATGCCGATGTGGTGGTGCAAGGGCCTGTTCCCGAGCGTCATAGTCCTCGGCCTGCACTACTCGGCCTTCGCTTACATCCTCGTCGGCGGCATCTTCCGCAACATGGACGCCAACCTCGAGGAGGCCGCCACCATCCTCGACACACCGAAGTGGAAAACCATGTTCAGGGTCACGCTGCCCATGGTGAAGCCCGCGATACTCTCCACCATCCTGCTCGTGTTCTCCAGCGCGATGGGCTCCTATCCCGTGCCGCACTACCTCGGCCTCACGACCCTCTCGACCAAGTACGTCTCCCTGAACTCTCGATACACCGGCGAGGCCAGCATACTCGCCATCATCATGATGATCTTCGGCATCGTCATCATGCTCATGAACCAGATGTCGCTCCGCAGCCGCAAGAGCTACACCACCGTCACCGGCAAGTCCGGCCAGAGCTCCAAGATAAACCTCGGCAAGGCCGGGCGCTTCATCATCGCGCTCATTCTGGTCATCTTGACCTTCTTCACCAGCATCTTCCCCATCGTCTCCTTCGCCTTCGAGACCTTCCTGCCGAACCCGGGCGATTACAGCTTCCTCTACACGGGCGACGCCTCGAACCTTACGACCAAGTGGTGGACCACCAGCGAGAACATCACCGAAAACGGCATGTACGGCCAGAAGGGCATACTCTATAACCAAACCATCTGGTCTGCCTTCAAGGGCACCATACTCGTCGCGGTGTGCTGTGCCCTGATAGCCGGTACCATAGGCACGATGATAGGCTACGCGGTGGCCAAAAAGCGGCGAAGTAAATGGGCCAACTACGTAAACTCCGTGGCCTTCCTGCCATACCTGATGCCCTCACTCGCGGTCGGTGCGGCGTTCTTCATCCTGTTCTCGAACGAGCACCTCAACCTCTTCAACACCTACACGCTGCTCATCATCGCGGGCACGGTGAAGTACATACCCTTCGCCTCGCGCAGCTCGCTCAACTCCATGCTCCAGCTCTCGGGCGAGATAGAGGAGGCGGCAATAATCCAGGACGTGCCCTGGGTGAAGCGCATGACGCGCATCATCATACCCATCCAGAAGTCGTCCATCATCAGCGGCTACATGCTGCCCTTCATGACCTGCCTGCGCGAGCTCTCGCTCTTCATGCTGCTCTGCGTCCAGGGCTTCATCCTCTCGACGACGCTCGACTACTTCGACGAGATGGGCCTCTACGCCTTCTCGAGCGGCATAAATCTGATACTCATCATCACCATTCTGGTCTGCAACACCCTCGTCAACAAGGTGACCGGCGCCAGTCTGGACAAAGGGATAGGAGGTTAAACCATGCCCGAGATAGTACTCTCCCACGTCACAAAGCGCTGGGACAAATTCTACGCCGTCGACGATTTGAACCTCGTCATCGACGACAACGCCTTTGTCACGCTGCTCGGGCCCTCCGGCTGCGGCAAGACCACTACGCTGCGCATGATAGCCGGTCTCGAGACCCCAACCAGCGGACGCATCACCATCGGCGACCGCGTGGTGTTCGACAGCGAGAAGGGCATAAACATCCCCGCCAACAAGCGCAAGGTGGGCTTCCTCTTCCAGAACTACGCCCTCTGGCCGAACATGACCGTCTACAAGAACATCTCCTTCGGCCTCACCAACATCAAGGACGAGCTGCCCCGCATAGACTTCGAGGCCAAAAAGGCCGCGCAGCTCATCGAGGTGCTGAAAAGGCCCGACGAGACGGTGCGCATCATCAAGGAGTGCATCGACAAAAAGGGCAAGCTGGACGTGAACAAGGCCCACGTGAAGCTCATCGACCGCTTCGAGATCTCCATTTTCTCGGCCAAGACCATAATGGGCTGGAAGCTGCACGAATCGCTCGAGCCCGGCACCGTCGCCGCCGCGCGCCTCGCCGAGTGCGAAAAGACCCTCGAGGCCGAGCGCGCCAAGTGCGCCGCCGAGGGCTGCACCTTCAACGAGGACTTCGCCTACGTCAAGGACGGCAAGGTGCTCACCAGCGTCCGCAAGCTGACGGCGGAGGAGATCGACCTCACCGTCCGCCGCGTGGCGCGCATAGTCAAGATAGGCATGTTCATGGACCGCTACCCCTCGGAGCTCTCCGGCGGCCAGCAGCAGCGCGTGGCCATCGCCCGCACGCTCGCGCCCGAGCCGACTGTGCTCTTCATGGACGAGCCGCTCTCGAACCTCGACGCCAAGCTCCGGCTCGAGATGCGCTCCGAGCTGCAGCGCCTGCACATCGACACGGGCAGCACCTTCATCTACGTCACGCACGACCAGATGGAGGCCATGACCCTCGCCACCAAGATCTGCCTCATAGACAACGGCGTCTTGCAGCAGTACGACGCCCCGCTGGACGTCTACAACCGCCCGAACAGCCTCTTCGTCGCAGACTTCGTCGGCAACCCGGCCATCAACTTCATCGAGGCCGCGGGCAAGCAGCGCGCGGACGGCGCCATCGAACTCAGCCTGCTCGGCGGCAAGAGCGCCGTGTTCCGCCCGAAGCAGCCGCTCGACCTCGCCAAGTGGTACGCCGACGAGGACGCCAAGGACGCGGACAAAAAGACCCGCGAGGCTGAGCTCGCCAAGGACAAGAAGCACGTCGAGAAGGCCAACAAGGATACGGTCTTCCGCTGCCACATCCCCATGGTCACCGAGACCGAGGACTTCGGCGACGACGCCGAGCCCGCGGACGGCGACTTCATCGTCGGCGTGCGGCCCGAGTTCCTCAAGCTGAGCGACACGGGCGCCCTCGAGGGCGAGATATACAGCGCCATGCCCACCGGCATGGAGACCACCGTCCGGATCAGGATAGGCGACTATCTGCTCACCGGCGTCGTGTTCGGCGGCGTGCTCTACCGCATCGGCGAGAAAGTGCGTATGGACTTTGACGGCAGCGGTGTGGTATTATTCAGCCGAAGGAACGGAAGGCTGATATCCCTCGGCTCTGTCGAGTTGGGCTGACCTTACGGCAGTGCGGCGGGGGCGGAAAGCCTCCGCCGCATTTTTGTATTTTTGGTGAGGTCTGCATGATAAAACTCATAGTAAGCGACATAGACGGCACTTTGCTGCCCTACGGCTCCGCGGCGCTGGACGAAAAGCTCTTCGAGCTGATACTCCGCCTTCGGGAGCGCGGGGTCATCTTCTGCCCGGCCTCCGGGCGGCAGTACCACTCGCTGCGCGCGCTCTTCGCCCCGATCTGCGACGAGCTGACCTATCTCTGCGAAAACGGCGCCATAGTCTACGGCCCCGGCCCGGAGGACAAGGCCGCCGTGCTGGGCAAGACGGTCATGGACCGCGAGACGGCCCTCGACCTCGTGCGCGACATACTGGCCCTGCCCGGGGGCAGACCGCTTATCTCCGGCGCTAACACCAGCTACATCCTGCCCGGCGACCCGGACTATGAACACCTCATGCGCGACATAAAGGGCAACAACGTCGCCGTCATCGACCGGCCCGAGGACGTGCCCGAGGACATCATAAAGCTGGCCACCTACTGCCCGGAGGGCACGGGCCCGACCCGCCACGCCCTGGGCCCAAAGTGGGACGGCCGCCTGAGCATGTGCTCCGCCGGGCCGGACTGGGTGGACTTTACGATAGCGGACAAGGCGCTCGGCCTCGAGACGCTCTGCGCGGCGCTGGGCGTAGACCCGGGCGAGTGCGCCGCCTTCGGCGACAACTGGAACGACGCGCCCATGCTCAAAAAGGCCGGCCGCGGCTACATCATGGCCACGTCCGACCCGAACCTCCGCGCGCAGTTTGCATTGCAGTGCGAAAACGTGGAAAAGGTGCTGGAAAACTTCCTTGAAACGGGTGAGATATAGATGAAACGCGCCCTGGCCCTTGCGCTCACGATACTCCTGCTCGCGCTCTCCGGCTGCGCCGGGGGCACGGACGTCTCCGGCTTCGCGCCCGGCGAGGGCGAGAGGCTGGTCATCTATACCTCGCACAAGGAGGAGGTCTACGGCCCCATCGTCAAGGAGTTCCAGCAGCGCACGGGCATCTGGGTCGAGGTCGTCACCGGCGGCAGCAACGAGCTGCTGGAGCGCATCGCCATGGAGGCCGAGAGCGGCGAGCCGGTCTGTGACCTCATGTTCGGCGGCGGCGTGGAGAGCCTCGCGGCCTATGAGGACTGCTTTGAGCCCTGCAAGCCCGAGGGCGTGGAGTATCTGCGCGATGTGGGCCTCTCGGCGGACGACCTGTGGACGCCGTTTTCCAGCCTGCCCATGGTGCTCGTCTACAACACCCGCCTCGTCCCGGAGGGCGAGGTCACCGGCTGGGCCGACCTGCTCGACCCGCGCTGGAAGGGCCGCATCGCCTTTGCAGACCCCACCGTCTCCGGCTCCGGCTACACCGCGGCGCTGACGCTCTTCAGCTGCATCGAGGGCGACGACTGGGACATCCTCGCCGAGCTCGTCGCGAATCTCGACGGCGGCGAACTGCCCGACTCCGGCGACGTGGTCGAGAGCGTGCGCAGCGGCAGCCGCTACATAGGCGTCACGCTCGAGGAGACCGCGCTCAAGCAGCTCTCGCCCGAGGTGGCCATCGTCTACCCCGCCGAGGGCACCAGCGCCGTGCCCGACGGCTGCGCGCTGATAAAGGGCGCGCGGCACCCGGAAAACGCCCGCGCCTTTCTGGAATTCGTGATAGGCCGCGACGTGCAGGAACTGCTGGTCTCCGACCTCAGCCGCCGCAGCGTCCGCACCGACGTGCACGCCCCCGAGGACCTGCCCGGCGAGGCCGAGCTCGGCATCATTGACTACGACGTCCACTGGGCGGGCTCCATCAAGGAGGAGTTCATCGCGCGCTGGACGGCGCTGATAGAGGAGGGCGGGGCATGAAGCGTCTGAGCGGCCTCTCCTTCCGAAACAAACTGCTGCTGGCCTTTCTGCTCATCGGCGTCGTGCCACTGCTCATCTTCACGGTGCTGATGCTCAACATCTTCCGCGTCACGCTCGCGGGGAACGCGCGGGACGCGGCGGAGGCGGAGCTCTCCGGCGCGGCGCGGGCCATGGACACGCTGCTCGCGGGCGGCGCGCAGGTGCTCGGCGCGCTCTCGG
>ULTB01010029.1_pt1 | contig 12112 bp, 9 predicted proteins | sample 1957251 | NCBI WGS metagenome assembly ULTB01 (sample SAMEA4835724, study PRJEB28245) | human gut metagenome | biome: gut microbiome; material: fecal sample | place: Denmark | collected 2008
TCGTTTACACCAACTCCGATTGTTTCCTTAACAATTTGTTTAAATCAAGCATTTCCGCCACTTTCAGACATCTGCTTTTCCTGACGAACGCCTAGCGTTCGTCTACGACCTGGAAGATATAGAACTTGAGGTAATAGCTCTCGTCCGCAGCCCACAGGATCGGATGATCCGGGCCCTGTGTCTTGAATTCTACCTGGCGGAGACGCTTATGCGCACCATGAGAAGCCTCCCGGATTGTTTTGGCAAAAAGCTCCGGATCCATGAAATGGGAGCAGGAACAAGTTACCAGGAATCCGCCGTCTTTCACCAGCTTTAAGCCCCTAAGATTGATCTCACGATATCCTTTTACAGCATTTTTGATGGAATTGCGGGACTTGGTAAAAGCGGGCGGATCCAGGATCACCACATCATATTTCTCGCCCTTCGCTTCCAGCTCCGGCAATAACTCGAAGACATCCGCACATCGGAAGCTTACCGTATTTTCCAGTCCGTTCAGCTTCGCATTTTCCGTTGCCTGATCCACAGCCAGCTGAGAAGCATCCACACCCAGAACACTCTTCGCTCCGGCAATTCCCGCGTTCAATGCAAAGGAACCGGTATGCGTGAAGCAGTCCAGTACTTTTTTATTCTTACAGAAACGATGAATGGCGGCACGGTTATTCTTCTGATCCAGGAAAAATCCGGTCTTCTGTCCGTCCTCTACATCCACCATGTAATGTACACCGTTTTCCACGATCTCTACTTTCGTGTCAAACGGTTCGCCGATGAAGCCCTTGTAACGCTCCATACCTTCCTGCAAGCGCACTTTGGCATCACTTCGCTCGTAGACACCGCGGATGGCAATACCATCCTCTGCCAGTACTTTCTTCAAAGCATCAATGATCACAAGCTTCCACTTGTCGATTCCCAGTGCCAGAGACTCCACTACCAGTACATCCGTGAATTTATCGATGACAATACCCGGCAGGAAATCCGCCTCTCCGAAGATCAGACGGCAGCTGGAGGTATCAATGGTCTCCTTGCGGTAATTCCATGCATCCCGCACCCTCTGCTCAAAAAATGCCTCATCGATCACTGTATCCTTCCTGCGCGCCAGCAGACGAAGCGTGATCTTGGAATTGGTATTGATATAACCGTATCCCATAAAATAACCGTCAAAATCATGAATGTTTACAATGTCACCATTCTCAAACGTCCCCAGGATGGATGCGATCTCATTATCAAATACCCACATTCCCCCGGCTTTCAGCGTTCTTCCTTCTCCTTTTTTCAGCGTTACCGTTGTATTGTACATAGAATTTCCTCTCTTAATTTCGTGATTTTATCGTTTTTGCAACTTTTTCTTCTATCATATTCGTTTTTTGCTTGACAATCAATGGGTTTTTATTTATTATTTTAATGTTGACGCGATTCGCGTTAGCAAAATCGTCGCGTGGCTCAGTTTGGTAGAGCGCTGCGTTCGGGACGCAGAGGTCGCAAGTTCGAATCTTGTCGCGACGACTAAAAATACTCCCTCACACATGTGTGAGGGAGTATTTTTGTTCTTGCAACTATTCAAACTTACGACCTCTAACTGGTTCGGACACACCGTTCGGCCTGGACCGACCGAAGCGGAGCGGAGACCGCAAGTTCGAATCTTGTCTATCTCAATGTATTGAACTTACGTCCTCTAGCTGGCTCAAACACACCGTTCGGGCGCAGACCGCAAATTCTCCCCAATCCCCATAATCACAAACACCGTCGAAATATTCATCACCTGCTGAAAACTAAACATATTATTTACTGTATACGCCAGCACGCATATCCCGCAGGCTCCCACCAGCATCTTGTTCTCCCCGGCACGAAGGAAGTCTCTGATTGCCGTGATCATCATCCCTGCGTAGCTTACCAATCCCAGCACTCCTATATCCACCAGAACCGTCAGCCATTCATTGTGTGCATTCGTAAGCCGGTTCCCGCCAAAACGGTCATGCACCATCGTCTGCAGTCCCACACTTCCCTCGTTGGATAAAAATGCATACAGGCAATCCGGTCCCACGCCGAATATTTTATGCAGAAAGTCCGCCTCCCAGAAGCATCTGGCACCTGCTGCCCAGGTACCGCCCCGGGCACTGCCCCAGCTGACATTAAATGTCAGCCATTTTGTTACCTCCGGGTCTGTGATTCCGGGAGTCAGAGTCCCTCCGGCTACAGTATTGATCAGCGTCAGTAACAAAACAAGCAATATCATAACCGGTACCGCAATAGCGATCCCACAATAGATTCTATGTAACATTTTCTCCGGATAACTTCGTCTTACCCGGGTTCTGTGTATCCAATACAAAATAATTCCCGACAGAATCGTCATAAATATGCCTGCAATCGAAAACGTCAGCAGATCTGTAATTCCTTCCAGGATCAGTTCCCGGGAAAATATATTCAACCGGCGGAGAACACAGGTAATCAGACACGCTGCGGAAAACATCGTCATCTCCTGCCAGAACACTTCCATCCGGACACTGTCCTTCACAGACATCCCGAATAATACGAACATGACCACCGCGAAGGTTACAATGCCGCTGCTACTTCCCTGAGTCGCCAACGAGGCAAATCCGATCGTCACATATGCCATCAGCAACAGCTTTTTCCATGTCATCTCCTCCATCCGCCACAGCAGATAGACTCCCCCGAATAATATCGTCACCAGATACCCGCAATACCAGTTGATATTTCCGATCGTCGAGATAAAGGAAGGGGTCACGTACTCCGGATCCATCGGTAGCAGACCAAACTTATTCACATATCCCAGAGAAAAAACAACCGCAGACACCGGCAGTACCAGCGCCGGGATCCAGCTCTTCCACTGCCACATACGGGAGATCATAAAATACACGATTACCGCTCCCAGCTGCGTCCACATTCCCATCCGCCAGGACGCTGTCCCCCACAGTGCTTCTTCCCGGTAATTCGTAAACAGATAGGATACTAAAACCGCAATTCCATAAAATACGGCAAATCTGTCCGTCACACTCAGATTCTTCCATAATCCCGCCGGCCATTCCGTGAACTTCGGCAACTCCTTTTTCTGAACTGCTGTAACCAGCCGGAAAAGCAGCCACAGTAAAAATACCGGCAGCAAAGTTTTCGCACCATAGGTCATAGTCTTGAGAAAAAAGGTCTCCTTCTCTGTTCCTATCCTGGCATATCCTTTATTGTAAAGAGGGAGTACCATCAGAATCACGATCATATACACGCTGATCACGATATCACATAAAAATCCGCTAAAGCTGCAAAGTGTCTCTGCTACGGATTCTGCTTTCTTGTGTTTTGTATTTTTTGCCATAGGCTTCATCTCTCCGAACCTTCTCCGACCACCGGAAATTTATTCCCTTTCATGATAGCTTTCCGGACTTCTTTCGTCAATCTTTTCTCAGAAGCGCTCCTCTCCGTTTTTCTGCCTGTCAGACATCTTAGACAGGCTATGATACGTCTCGTAGATCAGCACAAATCCCAACGGTCCCTTGATGATCCCCCAGACGCCGAACAGCCGGATCCCGGCATACAACGACACCAATACAGCAATAGGAGACACTCCTATTTTCCTGCCGATGAGACGGGGCTCCAGTATCTCCCGCAGGAAAATACATACCACATACAGCGCACCACAGATAAACGCTCTACCGAAGCTTCCCTCCAATAGCTGCCAGATTCCCAGTGGCACCAGCACCACCCCCGTGCCGATGAAAGGCAGCGCATCCAGAATCCCCGCCAGGATCCCCCACAGCACTCCATGCTGTATCCCCGCGATCCCTAACGTAATCGCTGCCGTCAGTGCGATCGCCGACATGATAATCCCCTGTGCTTTTACAAAAGTAGCGATATAGCGGACAATTCCGCAGATCACCTCCAACAGCACATGGCAGGACTCCTGATCCAGCAGATGGTTCATGATCCCGTCATAGTCTTTCGCCAACAGTACCGACGCAATGAGAAATGTCACCAGGAATCCTCCCAGCTCCGCAAACCACCGCACATACTGCATGGATTGCGACAGCATCCCCGGCAGAATATTTTCCTCCAGCGAATCCAGTCCCTCCTGCAGTCTGCCGCTGACCGTATTTTCCAGATAGGAAGCGTCCACGCCAATGATCTCTCCCACACCGTGACACAGATCCCGTACCATCGCCAGCCACTCCTGCTCCCTCGCATCCATACTCCGGATCCACACCGGCAGACTTCCCAGCACCCAGGAACTCAGTACCCATAACAATACAGCCAACAGCAGTGTCGCCAGGATCAGAAGCACTATGGCGCTTAAGGGTCTTGGAAAATGCAGTTTGCGGTTCATCCGTTTCATCACCGGTCCGAATATCGTGACGAACAGCATCGCCAACAGCACCGGTGCCAGCAGGGGGGTCAGATATTGCAGAAAAAAATAGACTGCTCCCGTCACCGAAAGCAGTACTATCATCTTTTTTCCTATAATGTTTTTACCGAATTCTCCCCAGTCCATTCCGCACACTCCCTTTTTGGGATTAGTGTGCTCTGAGAGACCTTTTTTATCCCCTTTTGGAGATTCCGGTTTCATTTTCTGTGAGTTTTTTCAATTCCTCCATCGCAAAACCCGCAAATGCCGGATTCTTCGGCACTACCCGGAATCCCATCTTTTTCCCGGAAACGGGATGGACAAACTCCAGAGAATACGCGCATAGTGCCACGCCGCGATATTTCTGCGCAGGCATCACCTCTTTTAGCACTGCCGTTCCATACTTCGTATCTCCAAACAGGGGAAATCCCGCATGTGCGAACTGCACCCGGATCTGATGAAACCGTCCGGTCCCGATCGTTACATCTGCAAGCGCAAGCGGAGAAGGAGCGTTGATCTCTTCCAAAATGCGATAGTGCAACGCAGCAATCTTCGCATCTGCAAATTCCTGTTCCCTGCCGGTCACTGCCACCGCCACATTACCTTCCTTGCGAAGGTAATCCACAAGATCCCCCTCCGGGCAGTCAGGATATCCACAGAGTACTGCATAATAATGTTTATTCAGTGCACCTTCTGTTAATTGCTTCGACAATGTCGCTGCTGCCTTTTTGTCTTTGGCAAATACCAGTAGTCCTTCCACCGGCTGATCCAGTCTGTGGACTATGCCCAGATACAGCTCTCCTTTTCCCGGCCCCGGCCTCTCCGCGCCGGGAAGCTTTGCAAGATAGGATTTCAACTCGCTGACCACATCCGGTTGTCCGATCCCGGCGGACTGTACCGCCAGTCCCGCCGGTTTGCGGATGACCAGTATGCTGTTATCTTCATATAATATTTCCGTTTTCATAACCTATTCCTCTGTCATCCCCCTAACCGTTGTTCCGGATGTTAAGCTATACCGTTGCATCTCTATCGCCTAATCACTTTCTCAATCCTTTAGGATAATGATTCTTCATGATGCCGCCTGCCAGCTTCCCCCAGCCAAGGCTACAGTCATCCACGCAGATCAGATACCAGCCCTTCTCGCCTTCCGCGGAAAAAGTCTGTCCCTTCAGATAAGCCGCGGCTTCCTCCACAGACAGCTTCCACACATGCTTCACATCCTCTGGGCGCAGTGCCAGGGCTAACGCGTGCGCCGGTTCAAAACGGTTCTTTTTCAATGTGCCCAGATGAAGTCCCGGGCGCAATACCTTCAGTCCTTTCACCCCGGGCATTCTCTCCGGCATGCGGTACAGGTTATCGCCAAATGCCAGAAATCCTTCTCCGGCAGTGCATAGTCCTGCTTTGATCGTCTGCTCCTCCGAAAAGGTCTCTTTTGCGAAGTTAAAATACTCTGCCCAGTCTTTTGTCAGATTCTTCGCCGGAATTCCCTTCTCTGATCCGGTGGCACTCACCGGCTGATATCCTTCCGGAAGCTTTCCCTTTTTCTGTAATACTGCGGCATAATGCCCCTCGCCACGTAACTTATGGGGCCACAGACGTAAAGTCCCCGTAATGCCGGGTGCCGGATTCTCTACACAAGCGGGAATACCGTCGCAGCCTTCCGGGATCCCCAGCTTCGCTTTATCTATGGAGACAATCTCGAATTCCTCATGCTTTGCCAGGAAACGGCTGATGCTTCCCTCATTTTCCGCAGGCGCAAAGGTGCAGGTAGAATATACCAGTCTGCCTCCCGGGACTAACATCCGTGCCGCGCACTCCAGGATCCCGTCCTGTCTGTCTGCACATAACTGCACATTTTCCGGGCTCCATTCCTCACAGGCCACTTCATTTTTCCGGAACATTCCCTCTCCGGAGCAGGGTGCATCCACCAGGATCCGGTCAAAATATTCCTCGAAAATATCCGCCAGGTGCTCCGGTGTCTCATTCAATACACAGGCATTGCGGATGCCCATGCGCTCCACGTTCTCCGACAGTATTTTCGCCCTCGCCGGGTGGATCTCATTCGTGACAAGCAGTCCCTCTCCCTCCATCGCGGATGCGATCTGAGTACTTTTCCCTCCGGGAGCAGCACATAGATCGAGGATCCGCTCCCCGGGACGAGGTGACAGTAGTGTCACAGGTGCCATGGCACTGGGTTCCTGGATATAATAAAGTCCCGCTTCATGCCAGGGATGCTTTCCCGGCTGATCCTCTTTGGTATAGTAATATCCGTTCTCCGCCCAGGGAACCTGCTGCAGCTGAAAAGTCTGCTTTACTTTTTCTGTTATGACAGATATGTCATCCCTTTTTAACGGATTCAGACGCAATGCCTGATATTTCTCATGCTCAAAGCTTGCCAGGAACTCTTCATATTCCGATCCCAAAAGTCCCTGCATTCTCTCTGTAAATGACTGCGGAAGCATAGGTTTCCTCCATCTCTGTCCTCTATTCCGAACTCTGTTCCCATTAACTGTATCACAGCTCCTATCCGCGGGCAATCATTTCTTGCCAAGCTTCACAGACACAATTATAATATTGGTTGTAAGTGCTTGTTTTTTAGTTTTAAAAGGTAACCCATTGTTTGTATTTTCATTCGTTGATTCTCGAACTCGAATAAGAAAAGAGGTTATTATGTCTATTTTCAGAAAAACGCTCAGCTGTGCGGTACTGGCAGCCTTAGGCACCTGTGCTCTCGCCGGCTGTGGCAGGCAGGATACGTCAAATGAAGCCACAACATCTGCTTCCCCCGAAGCGCCTGCTGCCATCACGGAAACCATCTCCGAAAGTACCGCTTCCTCTGAACAAACATCGTCCTCCGAAGCATCCGGGGCACAGCCCGCTGAAACCGAACCAGCAGTTTCCGAGGCGCCCTCTGTCGATGACTCCACCCCCTTCGGACAGCACGGCGCTCTCCATGTGGAGAACGGGAAGCTGACCGATGCAGACGGGAACATTGTCCAGCTCTACGGTATGTCCACCCACGGTATTGCCTGGTTCCCCCAGTATATCAATTATGATTCCTTCCGTACCCTGCGGGACGACTGGAATACCAACTGTATCCGCCTCGCCATGTATACAGCGGAGTACGGCGGTTATTGCGCCGGCGGTGATAAGGAACAGCTGAAGCAGCTGGTAAGAGACGGTGTATCCTACGCCACAGAGCTTGGAATGTACGTGATCGTAGACTGGCATATTTTAAGTGATTGCGACCCGAATCAGAACAAAGATGAGGCGATCGCCTTTTTCCGGGAAATGTCGGAAGCTTTTGCTGACAACGACAATGTGCTCTATGAGATCTGTAATGAGCCCAACAGCGGTACCTCCTGGGACAGCATCAAGTCCTATGCCGAGGAAGTCATCCCGGTGATCCGGGAACAGAAGCCGGATGCCGTCATCCTCGTAGGAACCCCTACCTGGAGCCAGGAGATCGACAAAGCAGCAGCTTCCCCGCTTACCTTTGATAATGTAATGTATACCCTGCATTTTTACGCAGGCACCCACAAAGATGACCTGCGTAACCGCTTAGAGACCTGCGCACAGAACAATCTTCCGGTCTTCGTCAGCGAATTCGGTATGTGCGACGCTTCCGGCAATGGTGCCAATGACTTTGATTCCACGACCAAGTGGCTGGATATGCTGAACAAATATCAGATCAGCTTCTGCTGCTGGAATCTGGCGAACAAGGACGAAAGCAGCAGTGTCTTCAAGGCTGCCAGCACGACTCTCTCCGACTGGACCGATGAGGACTTCAATGAATCCGGACGGTGGATCCGTGAGTATTTCCGCAGTATGCTGTAGAGATTGCACTACATTAATTCTTCGTCATAGACTGCCCTGCCACCGCCGATGAATTTCGGTCTAGTGCGGGCGCATACCACATGGGCGTCTCCGATCTGTCCGGTCCGGAGACGCACCGGTACTGCCACATCTCTCAAATGCATTCCGATCAGCGTATCCCCAATATCCATTCCTGCTGCCGCCTGAATATGTTCTACTGCCACCGGATGTTCAAATGCTTTATACGCTGCCGTAGCGAAGGATCCTCCCGCCTTGGGCTGGGGAACCACATTGACCATAGGATAACCGTATTTTACAGCTGCCTCTTTTTCCAGGATCAGTGCGCGGTTCAGGTGTTCACAGCACTGGGCTGCCAGATAGACGCCTGCTTCCTGCGTTGCCTGATAGATTCCACCGAAGACCACCTCTGCCAGCTCCGGGCTGGAATAAGTACCGATGGATGCGCCTCCCACCTCACTGGTGGAACACCCTACTACAAACAGTTCTCCCGCCTCCGGCTTAGCTTTCTCCAGGATCTCCCTGGCTGCGGAATATGCCTCTTCTGCAATGATTGTCATATCTTCTGTCATGATGCTGCCTCCTTACATAATAAAATAAATAACTCTATAACAATAAACACACTATAACAGACCGTTTATAAATAATAATGGAAGCAAAAAGCCCACATTGGCCACTGTAAACCATCCAAAATACCGTTTCTTTTCCCCAGGGATCTGACTTGCCACCTGCTTATAAGAGATCAGGCTTGCCATAGAAGCGATCAATGTGCCCAGACCGCCCAGATTCGTTCCAACGATCAATGCTTTCACATTTTCTGTAAAACCGGACAGCAACAGTGCTGTCGGTACATTGCTGATCACCTGGCTGGCAGCCACTGCCGTCATGACTTCCCTTCCTTCAATAATTTTTTGTAAAAAGCTGCAAAAAGCAGGCATTCTTCCTATATTTCCTATGAAAATAAAAAATCCCACGAAGGTAAGCAGCAGCGAATAATCCACTTTTCCTATGATCGTGCGGTCTAGGATTCCAACCCCAAGCACCACAATTCCAAGCGTTACCGGATAGGGAATCATATGCGCCACCGTTAACAGACACAACAAAAATAATATCAGATAAAACACAGGCAGATATCTCCGCCATCCTGCCGTTTCCTGCCCGGCATCTTCTGCCTGCAACGCCCCTGCCACATCTCTGACGGCAATGTCACTGTGTTTCGCCGCAACCGCCGTACAGATAAGCAAAAGGAGCAGCGACACCATAGAATACGGCAGCATCAGCCTTATAAATGCAATCGGGGACATCTGTATTTTCCCATATAAATACAGATTCTGTGGATTACCAATGGGTGTCAGCATACTTCCCAAATTCGCTGCGATCGTCTGTAATACTACCACCGGAACTGCCAGTTTCCGGACAGCCTCCTCTCCGGACAGACGGAGTACCGTAAACGTAAAAGGCACAAAAGTGATCAATGCCACATCATTCGTGATCAACATGCTGAAAAAGAAGCACAGCAATACCAGAATTTCTGCCAGCGCAATCACATTGTGGGTATGCTGCAATAATATCCTGGCAACCCTGCGAAATATGCCCAGCTTCTGCAATCCCGCCATCACAGTCATCAGACAGAATAAAATCGCCAGCGTCCGAAAATCAATATATCCGATATATTCTGTGTCCGGCGGGATCATTACCGCCGACAATACTGCCAGCACCATCGCCGCAGTCAACACCGTCTCTTTTTTTACAAATTCTATGATTTTGTTCTTTATTTTCATCGTTTTGTCCCTCAGGCATCCCCCGCGCCGTATCTCACAAAAAATTTTTACAGGAATATAGTAAAATTAAGAATATTTTCTACGGAGCATGCTATGTCTGTTCTGCCCTCATTGCTCTTCGGTATCTCCGCCAGTCTGGATGCACTTCTGGTAGGCTGCGCACTGGGACTGCAGAAGGTCCCTCTTCCTGCAAAACATAATCTGCTGATCAGCGCAGTCACTCTCATCGGTACTGTGATCTCTATAAGCCTCGGTAACCTTTTACTGCCTCTGATCCCCAGTGAGACCGCAACCCGGACCGGAAGCAGTATCCTGATCCTGTTCGGGCTCTACTATGCCGGAAAATGGCTGGTTTCCAGATGGCGTTGCAGTTCTTCAGATAACAGCAGCCTATGCCGGGAGAAGAAAAAATTTGCCGAACATCGGAATCTGACTCTCCCACAGACGCTGGCTCTGGGCTGTGCTCTCTCCATGAATAATATCGGGATCGGCTTCTCCGCCAGCATTACCGGCCTTCCTTTTCTGCCTGCCTCGATATCCACCTTTTTCTGTTCCTTCGGATTCCTGACACTGGGGAGCCGCCTGGGACGTTCCGTCCTCCTGCAGCAGGTCGGAGAATATGCCGATCCCATCTCCGGGCTCTTATTGATCCTGTTAGGTCTGTGGCAATTATATCACTGATGGACTGAATAGTTACCAAAATAATGGGGAATCTATCTGAATAATACAATATACCCACCGGGCAGTCTATGCAATCATTATATCATTATTCAGAAAGGATTCCCTTTTTATGGCACAAAACATTTCGTTATCCACAGAACTTTCCCAAAATATTGATCTTCTCCACCGATTGCTTCCTCTGGGTAAAAGCTTTGACCTGATCACACGCGATCTCCGGTTGGGGGAAACTCCGGCATTCTGGCTGGGGATCAATGGTTTCTGCAATACCGAGATCCTCCAGCAGATCTTCTCCGACCTGCAGGATCCTCACTATACACTGGATTCCGAGATCCGCGATCTCCCCGGCTATGTGCAAAGCCGGCTCGGCTATGCCCAGGTATCGTTGACCTCCTCTGTGGATGATATCCTGCAAAATCTCTTAAGCGGGCCTTCCATCCTCCTGGTGGATGGCTTCGATCAGGCGGTGATCATTGACGTCCGTACCTATCCCGTCCGCAGTATCTCCGAGCCCGATACCGAACGGAGCACCCGGGGTGCCCGGGACGGCTTCGTGGAGACACTTTTATTCAATACAAATCTTATCCGCCGCCGGGTGCGTTCTGCGAAACTGACCTTCTCCATCTGCACCCTGGGAACAGAGAGTCGCACCGATGTAGCGATCGCCTATCTGGCAGACCAGGTTAACGAGGAGTTATTAGAAGCTCTGAAGCAAAAACTCTCCCGGTTACAGATCACTTCGCTGACTATGGGCAGCAAAAGCTTAGAAGAACTTCTGATTCATAAAAGATGGTGGAATCCCCTGCCCAGCATCCAGCTGACAGAGCGTCCCGATGTGGCATGCAGCTACCTGTGCGAAGGGCACATTCTGCTCATTGTGGACAATTCTCCCGCCGTTTTATTGCTTCCCGGTACGATCTTCCAGTTTACCCAGAGTCCGGAGGACTATTACAACAATCCTCTGACCGGAACTTATTTTCGCATGATACGCTTCCTGTGCATTCCGGTGAGTCTTCTGCTTCTGCCGGTATTTTTACTTCTCTCCGCCTATTATCCCGAGATCACCGCCTCGCTGCAGCTCACACCCGTCAGCGATCTGTCACCCTTCCGCCTTTTTTTCTATGTACTGGCGGTGGAGTTCCTCTTAGACCTCTTCAAATACTCTGCCGCACTTAGTTCCAGCCGTGTCTCCGGTGCACTGTCTATCGTAGGGGGATTGTTGATTGGTGACATTGCTGTCAGCCTTAACTGGGCCTCCACGGAAGTCCTCTTCTATGCTGCTGTCACCATGTTGGCGAATCTGTCTCTCTCCAGTATAGAATTCGCCGATGCACTACGCATCTATCGAATTCTCCTGGTGGTCACCACCGGATTATGGGGTCTGCCCGGCTTTATCATCGGCCTGACGCTTGTGTCACTCTCCATGATTACCACACCGACCTTCGCAGGCTTCAGCTACTTCTGGCCCCTCTTT
>ULTB01027578.1_pt1 | contig 12112 bp, 11 predicted proteins | sample 1957251 | NCBI WGS metagenome assembly ULTB01 (sample SAMEA4835724, study PRJEB28245) | human gut metagenome | biome: gut microbiome; material: fecal sample | place: Denmark | collected 2008
GTCCCACTTGTCCCTGGTATCCGCATTATGGCCATAGGTCCACTTGCCCCAGTCATGGGAATCCAGCCCGTTGCCGTGGCCCCCCAGCAGGGAAATCCGGGATATCCCCAGAGTAAACCAGGACGCCGGGGTCACATCCAGCCGCAGCCCCAGGAGCCCTGCATGGTCATAATCCTTCCGGCCCCAGGCTGCCGCATCCGCTGCCCGGTCCCCGTCCAGCCGACCGTAGAACCCGTGGAAATCCACCTGTCCCAGGAACTTCAGAAAGCCCCCGGCCTGGATGGGTTCGTTCAGATGAGCCTGGATGGTGGTGAGGGGCTTCATCCCGTTCCCCAGCAGCAGGTTTCCGCTGGCCCCCTGGCCCCAGGTCATGGCCTGTTTCCCGGCTTCCCAGGCCCAGGCCCCGGTCCGGGTCTTCACATAAGCCTCCTCCAGGCTGGCCGTGCCCTCATTGTCCTTGTCCCAGGCCGCCCGGCCCCGGATGCCCAGCGCCACCTCATGGCCCAGATTCCCGGAAGCCTCCACATCCCCGTACAGACTGTCGTTCCGGCCCTTTTTGTGCCCGTTGTTCCCGGCAAAAGGAGCCCATTCACTGGCCGTCCGGCGGTCCCCATAAGAAAACCGGTCACTGTGGAGATAGCCGGTGCCCACCCGGACATTCCGCACCTGGAACCCGTCAGATGCGGCCTGGCCATCCTGCAAAGAAGCCAGTTCCGGAGCCACAAACTTCTCCAGATCCGCCAAATCCGCCACCAGGTACCCGGGCAGCGGCTTGTCCCCAGCCCGTTCCCGGGCCTCCAGGGCCCACCGGGCCATCTGGAGCCGGCTGTAAGGCCGGGCACCGTTGGGAAGAGAAGAAAGATAGCCCATCCCTGAAAGTTTGTCAATGGTTTCATAATAATAGCTGTCCATCGGCACATTGGCTGCAACCCGGGCCAGCGCAGAAGCCGGCAGAGCCCCAATCCCCAGTCCCAGAGAAAGCAGCACAGCAAAAGTACGTTTCATGGCACAAAAGCCCCCTTTTCCGTCAATATCCATTCAGCAAAAAGCAATGTGTATTCAGGGTATTATACCATATATGAGGGGTAAGTGGGTAAGTGGTTGGAAAACGCTTTGGGCGTTTTCCGTCAGAATGGAAAGCGGCAATGGCTTTTTTAATCCGACCAGGATTGGCGATTTTAACCCGACTGCTATTGGCGTTTTTAGCCCGACTGTAATTGGCTATTTTAACCCGACTCTAACAATGAGTAACACGAATGGCTCGAAAAAAACGACACGTTGCGCACCGTAGAGAAATTCGTTTTTTCGTGCGATATTTTTAACATCCATATTATCTCAAACTGAAGGTGGTGATTCCATACACCGGATTTTTAAGCGCTTACTAACAAAAGACGTCAGACCGACCCTTGCGGGCCTTTCAGAAGTCAGACGTCAGCTTGATCCGCGACTAGAAGTTCGGTCCTACATCTAAGCTGACATCTGACGTCTCAAGGCCCGTCAGGGCCGTTTCTGACTTCTTGTCATCCCACTATGCGGCTCAATGCTTTATGCAGCATTTGCGTTCAGTTTTTCTATATTCTCTTTCTTATTTCTCTCTGAGTACAAGATATAATCAGCGCCCTTATTGCGAATGGCATCCAAATACTTTGAATCAATCGGCTTTTTCTGGTCGTTGATGATTGCCAATCCGCTGACACTTTTTTGAGAAACCCTCTCTCTTCCCTCTTTGATGTCGCCCCAGTCGAACAAGAACGATGTTAAATTGCTCTTGTTGATCACATTGAATGTATTAATGAGGATTTCCCGTTTCCTTCCAGCAATCTGGAAAGAGAACGTAAATTCCAATCCCGTATTTCCTTTTGCAATGAAACCGGGCGTATAAATAATTTCCTGCTCTTCTAAATAATTTTGTACATCTTCTTTGAACATGGAAATTGTATTGGGTTTGGACAGCACATAAAAATCCGATATCTCCAAAATTGCACTCAAAAAATTATGTTTTGCCTGCGCAAAATTTTTCATATCCGTTTCCAGGATTAGCTCCTGATTCTTTTCTCTGATTCCATAATTGATCATGATTTGATTCATGAGCTTTTGTTTGGTCTCAGAGCGGGACAAATTAACCCCTGCCAGGCTCAAATTCCGCAAGGTTTCTCCATCATCGGACAAATAAATCTTTCCGTCTTTATTGCAGCAATAGATTTCAATGTAATCATTGAACATATTCAAAAAAGGCGTACTAATGGAATACCACTGATCATCCACCGGGGTGGCTTTCATATGTTCCTTTAAAAACTCGAAATAATTTTGAAGAGCTTTATCAATCCAGTTCATAGAAACAACCTCCCCTCATAAAGAAATTTTGTATCCAAATGGATCACTCGCTGAAATGCTTCTAACGCACTAATAAAGGAATCCATATCCATGATTTCTTTTACGGGAAATTTGCTGATACGTAACGGAATGGCCCACGCCAATGGTTTATATCCCTGTACATGAAAATGGATATGGTTTTCCTTAATATCCTGTTTTGCATATGGCTTTGCAAAATTCGGGACAAATTCATTGCATTCAACAGGATTTTGATGCGTTCCCTGATAATCCACCCGTAAAAGGCCAACAGGTTGTGTGTTCTCCTGAAAATGAAGCGTTATTTTCAAACGTCTTTTCCCTTGAAAAATCTCCAACAAAAACAAATGATATCCATCTACAGAACGAAGAAAAAATCTTTCTGAAAGGCGACTGCCACTTTTGAGCATATACTGATTCTGTGGTTCATCATCGACAATAATTTTTTTCGGAAGCATTAATAATTTTTCAGCTTCTTCATTTGTTAATGTACTCATGAGAATCATCCTTATCTACTGTTCAAGCCGTTCAACATTCAATTGAGGATTATGTGATTTACCGTCATTATACCATAATTATCCTTCTTGACATGCTGAAAATCATGTCAAGAAAAATAAGCCATGGCTTTTTTAATCCGACCTTAACACCTCAGGGATTTCAAGAGAAGCAGAACCCACGTAGACGACCATCTTCCCGCAGGAATGCTGTTGCTCCTGAGCCATAGAGACGGGCGCAAATTGAGTAGTACAGGCGGGTGCCTGAGGATTGACCAACAGCGCTTCCTCTCTCAGTCCCTTGATCCAGTAATACATGGCATGATGGCTCATCTGACGTGACCGACAGAACGCCTTGATGCAAAGACCGCTTTCCTGTTGCTCCTTTAAAATCTGGCTCCAGTATTCCAGAGCCTTCTGATGTTTTATGCGTTGGATTTCACCCAAAACAAAACCATCTCCAGAAATGAGTGACACGAATGGCTCGAAAAAAACGACACGTTGCACACCGTAGAGAAATTCGTTTTTTTCGTGCGATATTTTTAACATCCATATTATCTCAAACTGAAGGTGGTGATTCCATACACCGGATTTTTAAGCGCTTACATATAAAGAATCCCCGGACAGACCAGCACTGCCCAGGGTTCCTTATCTTAATTCATTTCTTCCGGCCAAAAGGCCAGGCTTTATGACCATAGTCTGCAGCCCGCATAATCTTCCCTTTTCGGTTTTTATATACGGTGCAGTACCCATGATCACTCGCAGTTTTTCGAGCTTTTTTCGGCATTTATCGAAAAAATTTCCTTTCCGGCCTGTTGCTAGCCGGAAATCTGTGATACAATGAACGATGAGTGGATGCTCATTGCAGCTGGTACTCAGATTTACCGGTCATGGAAAATAAAATGGCGGTTTTATTCTCCATGGCAACAGCCCTTTATGGATTCAGCCCGTATTGGGCTGTTTTTTTGTGTCCATTTTTAGATTTCCTTTCTCACAGTTCTTTATTCTCTTCTACTTTGAAATACACTGTTTTTGTTGTTTCATCGAACGACGTTAAAAATTTTTTAGCCTTATCAAAGTTGATTCCCGTTATATGCGATAAATTTTTCACAAAATCCTTGCATCCAATCCGGATCCAGTTCTTTCGAATTTTGTTTTTGAACTCGTAAGACGGTATTCCATTTTCTCCTCGATAGGGACGAATTCCAATAACACGTGCTTTTTCATCGAATCCAATCATAATTTTTTCCGATTCTTGCAGCTGTTTAATCACTGCTCCGTTCATTGAAATCCCTAGTTTACTGACGGAAACATAGGGGGTTCCAGAAGCGATGTAATTCCAATCGAATGAATACTCCATCTTTTCAGCTCCCTTCGTCTTTGTTAACTATACCACATTTTTTATTTTCAAGCAAATTATATCTTGTGTATTGTTCTTATTTTCATCGCTATTTTTTTGAAATTATATCATTTTCTTTTTCTATTACATTTCGCCATGTATCGCTATGTATCGCTATGTATCGTCACATTTCCATTTATTATTTTGTATTATACAATATTTTTTTGTCCCGTTTTTTGTCGAAAAAACGCCATCGTCAGCAATGGCAATAGCGTTTTTTCTTTTTTCTGCATTCATCAAAAATCAGCAATTTTAATTAGAGCGTCCTAGTACAATCTACATACCATTCTACTTTCCTGCTACATTCTTATTAACTTCCACAACCCTTTGGCCATTCTCCACATCACAATCCCGGCCACTACCCCTGCCCCATCCAGACACACATCCTTCCAGGTGGCCGTCCTTCCTCCGGCAAAATATTGGAAGATTTCATCCATGGATGCAACAGCGATGCCCAGAACGATGATGCGCGCCGAAAAGTTTTTTCCCCATCTTCTCCAACAGTACAGACTGGTAAAAAGGCCCAAGGATGAGTATTCCGTTAAATGAGCCAGCCGGTGGATCCGTCCGTCGCTGAGCCAGATCCCTATTCGATTTCCCGAAAGCAGCCTCTGGACCATTTTCAGTACCCATTGGCTTTCCCTGTGGGAAAGGCTTCCTTGCTGGAAGGATTGGAGCCAGATAAAGAAAATAATCAGCAAAAGAAATGCCAGAAGCCCATATGCTTTTCTATTTTTTTGCGTCATCAGAGATACACTCTTCCTTGTTGACCGAAGATATCCATGCTGCTATTGGTTTGTCCTCTCCATCAAAACTTGAACGTATCCCGTATCCCCAGCCACTTGGTATCCTTCTCACTGAGATTCAGCGGCGTACCATCTTCCAGATGGTACCCTTCGCTGCTAGCAGATCCGGGGTATTTTCCCACTACCTGAGGCCACTGGATGCCGATTTCGGGGTCGTTCCAGGCCATGCCTCCTTCATCATTGGGATGCCAGTAGTCGTTCACCTTATAACAGAACTCTGCCTCATCACTGAGCACCAGGAACCCGTGGGCAAACCCTTCTGGAATCAGGAACTGCTTCTTGTTCTCGTCCGTCAGTTCTACTCCATACCACTTGCCATAAGTTCTGGAGTCTGCCCGCAGGTCTACGGCCACATCGAACACGGAACCCCGTACGGCCCGCACCAGCTTGCACTGAGGGAAATGTTTCTGGAAGTGCAGCCCCCGCAGCACACCTTTGGTGGACATGCTCTGGTTGTCCTGGACAAAATCAATGTGGAATCCGGCTTCCTCCATGTCCTTCTTGTTATACGTTTCCATAAAATATCCCCGTGCATCCCCATGCACAGCCGGTTCAATGATGCAGAGGCCGTCAATGCCTCCCACGTTTTTCGTCACTTTGATTTGCATGTTTTTCACCTTTCCTGGTTGAAGTGTTTAGGTGATTAAGTGGCTAAGTGCTTTGTTGTCTTTGATTTTCCTTCTTTCGAAAGAACTACGCTTCATAGACAATATCACCGACCCGATTAATAGCCAAAACACTGATCCCAAATCACTTAGCCACTTAACCACTAATGTTATAAATCACTTAATCACTTAACCACTTAATGCTATTCTCTGTCTCCAGCCGCCCATCCAACGACGAACGATGAACTAACTACTCCAGTTCCTCCAAATACCGTCTCACCCCATCCCGCCAATCCGGCAGGGGCTGGAAGCCCTGTTCCTTCAGCTTGCTCTTATCCAGCCGGGAGTTGAAGGGCCGCCTGGCTTTACTCAGGCCATACTCTTCCGTGGTCACAGGGATCACTTTCGTGGAATACCCAGCCTGGTGGAAAATCTCCCTGGCAAAATCATACCAGGAAATGTACCCGCCCTCGTTGGTAGCATGGTACGTTCCGTATTTTTCCGTCTCCAGCATATCCACCAGCAGCCGGGCCAGGTCCACCGTGTAGGTGGGCGTACCGATCTGGTCATTGACCACCCGGAGGACATCGTGGGTCTTTCCCACTTTCAGCATGGTCTTTACGAAGTTGTTGCCGTTCAGCCCGAACACCCAGGCAATGCGGACAATAAAATAGTTGGCCAGCAGCTCCTTCACCGCCAGTTCCCCGTACAGCTTGCTCTTGCCGTATACGTTCAGCGGTGCGAACTCCTGGCTGTCTGCCTTCCAGGGCTCGGTTCCCTGGCCGTTGAACACATAGTCCGTAGAGATATACATGAACTTGGCATCCAAAGCCTGGCAAGCCCGGGCCAGATTCCGTGTCCCGTCCACATTCACGGCAAAAACCTTATCCTTGTTCTCCGCTTCCTCGGCAGCATCCACGGCTGTCCAGGCCGCACAGTGACACACACAGTCCGGCTTGATCTCCTGCAGCACCCTATCCACTGCAGCATCATCAGTAATATCCAGCGACACATAGGGCATGGAAGCAACAGCATCCTGCATGCCATGATACTCCGGCGAGGAACCACAGCCCACGGCCGCATATCCCCGTTTGAGCAGCTCCAGCATCACATCATGGCCCAACTGTCCATTGACACCCGTTACCAGGATTTTCATGTGGTTTAGCCTCCTTGGGGTTTCGTTCATAACGATAAACGACTCACGATCCACGATGAACGATTACCTTCCCCCATACATCTTCTCGTAGTACTTCTGATACTCCCCGTTCACGATATTCTCCCACCAATCCTGGTTCTCCAGGTACCACTTGATGGTCTTCTTGATGCCATCGGCGAATTTTGTTTCCGGCAACCAGCCCAATTCATTGTGGATCTTGGTGGGATCGATGGCGTATCTTCTGTCATGGCCTTTCCGGTCAGCGACGTGGGTGATCAGGCTTTCCGGTTTGCCCAGCTCCTTGCAGATCAACTTCACGATGTCGATGTTCCGCATTTCATTGTGGCCGCCTACGTTATAGATTTCCCCCACTTTACCTTTTTGAAGGATCAGATCAATGGCCCGACAGTGATCTTCCACATAGAGCCAGTCCCGGACGTTCAGACCGTCCCCATAGACCGGCAGCGGTTTATCGTGGAGGGCGTTGATGATCATCAGGGGAATCAGCTTTTCTGGAAAATGGTATGGCCCGTAGTTGTTGCTGCACCGGGAAATGGTCACCGGCAGCCCATAGGTCCGATGATAAGCCAGCACCAACAAATCCGCCCCGGCTTTGGAGCTGCTGTAAGGGCTGGAAGTATGGATGGGCGTGGTTTCCGTAAAGAACAGATCCGGCCGGTCCAAAGGCAGGTCCCCGTACACTTCGTCGGTAGAAACCTGGTGATACCGCTGGATTCCATACTTCCGGCATGCGTCCATCAGCACAGAAGTCCCGATGATATTGGTCTGCAGAAAGATTTCCGGATTCTCAATGGACCGATCCACATGGCTCTCCGCAGCAAAATTCACCACCATATCAGGGTGTTCTTCTTCAAAAAGCTTATATACCCCTTCCCGGTCACAAATATCCAGTTTCACAAAGCGGAAGTTTGGATTGTCCATGACACTAGCCAGAGTAGACAGATTTCCTGCATATGTAAGCTTGTCCAGGCAAATGACCCGGTCCTCCGGATGCGCCTTCAGCATATGGAAGATAAAGTTGGAGCCGATGAAGCCGGCGCCGCCGGTGACTGCGATTTTCATTGATCCATTCCTTTCTTATCCATTCACTTTATCCTCTCTTGAAGATTACTCAATGTGAACGGTATCACCATTGAACCCTGGCTAAAATAATAAGACTGCAAGGCATCAGATTGGCCCTTTATGAGAAGTCAGACCGGATTCAGATGTCAGATTCAAGAAGTCAGACCGGCCCTTTCGGGCCTATCAGAAGTCAGACGTCAGCCTGGCCCATGACAAGCAGGTCGGTCCTGCGTCTAAGCCGTACAAAGCTGACGTCTGACGTCTCAAGGCCCCTTCGGGGGCCGTTTCTTTCTTCTTATCAAAGCCTTCTCAATGCCCCTTGGGGCCGTTTCTGACTTCTTACCGTGCCCCCCTGGGGTGGCTCGATGATTCATGATCACGGTGGCTCACTTTTTGGCAAGCACGTGGCTCACTTTTTCTTTGACATTCACATCAGCGACGGCCATTTTAGACAGATTGCTGCACCATGCACATGTGGTGAACATCAAAGGAGAGAGCTACCGTTTGAAAGACAGACTGCTAGCCGGCTTGAATCCGGCTGTATTAAATCCCGGCCTTGGGCGTTCCGGCCAGGGAAACCACCGCCCTTAAAAGGGCCAAGGTTGCGAAACAACCGTTTTATTAGGTCACTTTTAACCGGCCAAATGGGTCAAAAATATTCCGGCCTTGACAATGGCTATTTCTTTGGGCTGAAAATGGCGATTTCAAATGGGCTCTAAATGATCAAATCAGACGGGCTCTAAATGGTCAAATCAGACGGGCTCTAAATGGCTATTTCAGCTGGGCTCTAATACTGGAACGGAAAATTCCCGTTATGCGCTGCAGCTCTGCCAGATTTACTTTTTCCAAGTCAAAATTTTTACCATTTTTCTCTTTTAAAACGGCTAAAGCTTGTGATACTATAGCTTGTAAGCCATTGCTGCTCTCTTTTTCCATGATCATTTTTAGGCTGATGTTTGGTCGCATTCAGTTTAAAATATCACCAGGGAAATTAGCAATGGCTTTTTTAATCCGACTGAAATTGGCGATTTTAATTCGGCTGATATTGGCGTTTTTAGCCCGACTGTATTTGGCTATTTTAACCCGACTCTAACAATGGAGAATTTTCCATGATGACAATAGGGAAAAGTGCTTGATGAAAGACACCGGCCCTGCCATGCAAAAGGATACCCAACTAACGCCGGCTTTTGAACGTCCCCCCCTGGGCGGCCAGGGTTGGGCTCCACTCCGGGCAGCCCCTACGCCGCTAACGCATAACCCCGGGACACAATAAGGCCCCATCTGCTTTGTCAGCGGGAATTTTTGAAAGAGGCATGTACCATTATGTACTATGCCACTTTCAAAAATTCCCACTTTCGCGCATCTGGAACCTTCTTGCGCCCCGGGAACGAGTCGGAGGAAAGAAAACTGAAAAATGCCAACCGCCTGCCGGGCGTCCCGCCACCAGGCCGCCTAGTGGTCTGTATTCATTCGTTCGGCAATCACCTGATTCCTAAAAAATAAAAGAAAGCCCTTTAAAGATGGAAAATGATATTCCAGCTTTAAAGGGCTTTCCTGGTTATTTTACCAGATTATTAATATTAATAATTGGTAATATGATCGGTCTGAAATTTGGTTGTGATGTAACCAAGGTAACTTGACTTCTTAAGAATGGAAACATGATGGCAATCGCATTTTTTAGCATGCTTTCAACTGGAACATTCCCATCTGTCTCAAAATCAGCAGCTAATTTTACTTGCATTTGAGCAATTTCGGGAATATCAATATCACAACTTAATTCCACTGCCATTTTACTGTCAGATTGGACATTTTTATCCACATGAAATGCAACATTCATTTTAGTAGGTCGAACTGGTTCTTTTCCAGTTGCAGAGAACTTTATATCCTTGACATGCAAATGCTGCATCTGCAAACTGCTTAGCTGTTTTTCCTGAAAATCCATATTGTCTCCTTCTATGCGGCCTTTAAAATTTCATCTGTAGTATCTACTAAAATATCAACAGGCAAATCTGAATCCATCTCATTCCCATCATTTCCGTCAGGATATTCCAAAACTAAAGCAATATCCTTCGTATCAGGAAAAATGGTATGATCTTTGAAATACTCGTCTGCCTTTTGCCCATCTATCACAGCAGGACCCGGTTCATCTACCCATTCAATGCCCAATTCCAAACAGCATTCTTTTAATAATGCGTTAAGATCACTGTTTTTCATTTCGACTGCCTCCTATCGAAACTTTTTTCACTTCCCCAATATTTTTATTACTGCTCACAGCATATTGTCTTTGTTTCAAACAAACACGAAACCCAAGTTTATTAACCATGATTCTTTTAGGAAAAGAATAGGCCAAAATTTTTATTCCTTTCAATTTCTTGTAGAAATTGCATGCTAGGCATCGCAGTTTTACACCGCTATTGTCGCCATTAATAACAGGATGTCCTTCTTCTCCTTTTTCCAAAAATGGAAGAATTGTTCTTTCCATTTCAACCATATTCTCTTCTATATCCAAGTCAAGAAATTCGTCATCATTACAAAAGATATTAGCTTGCAGAAGACACGGTTTTGTTACTTTATTCTTTTTCTTCGCAGCCTCATTTTCTGCCCACAATTCAGCATCTTCCCGCTTGGCAAAAAAATAGATTCCTGTACCAAGCCATTCAATATCTTTACTGCTTTCTATGAATCCCTCTTTTACTATAGCGTCAGCTTTTTGCTGTATTGTTCCATGATAGACTGTTTCTTTGAACATTGCTGGCTCCTGAAATCATGAAAAATGCTTATACTGTTCCATTTAATTATTCTAACAAAGTTCTCTCATTTTGTAAACTCCGAACAGGTATTCTTGAATCAATTGATAAAGTAAGTTGATATTTTAAAATTTTCCCTACTAAAAGACCTCTATACAGACTCTCGATAAGCAAATCGGCTCAACGACCCAAATCACCTAGCCACTTATCCACTTAACCACCTAATCACTATTATTAGGGCCCATCTGAAATCGCCATTTTCAGCCCAACCAAGTCGCCACACCATACTTCCCCCATCCTATATGATCTTGGAAAGCAGCTGCCTGGCCACATTCCATTTAAAATCTCTCCAGGCAAATTGGCTGTTTTAATCCGACTGAAATTGGTCATTTTAACCCGACTCTACTTGGTCAAATTAACCCGACGCTAGAACCCTGGTGAAAATGGGGAATTTTCCATGATGACAATGGGGAAAAGTAGTTGATGAAGAACGCCTTTCTTTTATGCTGAACCTGTAATTATATCTCCGCCCTTTACAAGGGCAGGGGTATCCATGCGCCAGCATGGGTGGTGGGTTAGCAGCCTTCAGGCTGCGTTTCCATTCAAAGGAATCCACTAGTGGATTTCCTCCTTCGGCGTGAGACGTGAGACGTTTAGCGTGAGGCGTTGTCCGTTCCCCGTCAATGTAGGGTGCCGCACAACGGGCGGCCCGCACCAAGTCACGCCAGCGGCCCCAGCCCCCCTTTAAGAAGGCTCAGACGCTGATTCAGCCTGCCTTTTGCAATTTACTCCCGAAATTCATTTCGGGAGCAAATTTTTATCTCTATATGCTATTGCAAGGAAAATTAGCAAGGCCGCAGTTCCCTAGGCTCTCATTCATTATTAGCAATAAAATGTAACAAATTAAATATCTTATCAATTTCCATTTTCTCGCCTTTTTCATTGATAAAGCAATATTCATGGTTTCCATACTCATCATCATAAAATTTAGCTGTAGTAATCTCGGAATTAAAAAAGAACAAACAAGTACCCAAATACTCCTTTTGATTTAAAGGATAGAAAAATTTTCCCTGTGCAATGACTTTATAACAAGCTGCAATCAAATTTGAAAGCGGAAATTCTTGTTTTTCTTTAATTTTATATAGCGTAGTTAATGGTTGTTGATTTTCAATAAAATACAGGTTATTTTCTACTGCCCCGAAACAGTCTGCCTTTATCTTATTCTGTTCATCTATATGCTTCATGACAGCCCTATTATCATCCGTAATCAGGCTGGAAATTTTATTATTTTTTCCTTTATACACTGACTGGATTTTTAAAATTGTTTCGATTGCGGATCTTTGCAGTGCAATAATAAGATTCATCTCTGAAAAGACATCCAGTTCTATTGCACAATGGTACCCTTTCCACGCAACATATCGCTGAACAAATGCAGCTGTTTTTTGTAATACTTTTTCATCATATTCGTCATTA
>ULTB01047605.1_pt1 | contig 12098 bp, 8 predicted proteins | sample 1957251 | NCBI WGS metagenome assembly ULTB01 (sample SAMEA4835724, study PRJEB28245) | human gut metagenome | biome: gut microbiome; material: fecal sample | place: Denmark | collected 2008
TCAGCAGCCGGATCACCGGGGGCTGAACGATGGGCACCAGGGCCATGTAGCTGTAGGCTGCCACCATAATGGCACCCAGGTACTGGGACCCCAGGGTGTTGGCCACAAAGATGGCGGTGGGGCCGTCGGCGGCACCGATGATGGCAATGGAGGCGGCGTCCTTCAGGTCAAAGAAGAACCCGGACAAAAACAGGGTGAAAAAGATGCCGAACTGTGCGGCTGCGCCAAAAAGCATCAGCCAGGGCTTTTCCAGCAGGGGGCCAAAGTCAATCATGGCACCAATGCCGATAAACAGCAGCAGGGGGAAAAGCTCGTTGGACATCCCGGCCTCAAACAGGGCGGAGATGGGGCCTACGGTGTCCCCTTGGGTGATGGCTCCGGAGCCGGGCAGGTTGACCAGAATGGCTCCAAAGCCCATGGGCAGCAGCAGGCTGGGCTCCATCTTTTTTGCAATGGCCAGGTAGATCAGCAGGGCACCAATGGCCCACATCACCACCATCTGCCAGGTCAGGTTCCCAAAGTTGGAAAAAAGACTGCCAAAGGTGTTCAAAAGGTTCATGCTTGTTCATTGCCTCCTTGTGCTTGGGTGCCGGGGCAAGAAAAAAGACTTCTGCCACAGCACAGTGTCTGTGACAAAAGTCTCAAGCCAACACATGGCATCGGGCATTGCTGCCGTGATGACGCTGCCATGCAGCGGCGCACTCGGTCCCGGACCCGGTGCGCCGCCCTTTACTCCCTTTTATCAGGTCCATTAAAGCAGTCCCCGGCTGCCTCTGTCAAGGGGTAAAGGCAGTCTTTGCCAAATCTTATCTGCCCGTTACAGCTCATCGGGCTCCACACGGAGCATCCGGTAGCCCACCCCAACATGGGTCTGGACCAGGTGCAGGGACCCGGGCCGCTGCTCCGGGCAGAGATCCGGATCTGGGAACCAGGGGGCGTCTACCTCTTTTCTGCGCTTGGGGGAGGGGTTCTTCACGGCGCGGCCGCAGCAGACCACCAGCTCCAGGTGCTGCAAGGCCCACAGATCCTCCAGCGGGTTTTCGCGCGTCACGATGAAGTCTGCGCTCTTGCCGGGCGCGACTGTATGTAGCATTGAGGGGGTTGTAGCAAGTATCATTATATTTTAAGAATCGCACCTGTAAGGGTGTTGTACGCGATGGTTTCGGAATAGCTGCTGTGGAAGTTGAGATTTTCGTTGCTGCTTAAGAAAACATTGCATTTTGAGACGAAAAGGATATACTTATACTGGAGAAATCTATTTGATGGACAGGAGATTTCATATGATTTTGAGCGCAAAGAAATATGTGGCAGCGTTACTGGTTTTTATATGCGTGTGTATGATATTTTCTCCCCTGACTGCATATGCAGCCGAGGACAGTTCGCAGCATGAAACTGTCAAAGTCGGTTTCTTTGCCATGGATGGTTATCATGTGATGGATGAAGAAGGCAACCGCAGTGGGTATGGCTATGATTTTCTTCGGCTGATGGCCCGTTATTGGGATGTAGATTATGAATATGTCGGATATGATAAGAGCTGGGATGATATGCAGCAGATGCTTGAAGATGGCGAGATTGATATGGTAACATCTCCCCGCAAAACACCGGAAAGAGAAGAAAAGTTTGACTTTTCACGTCCGATCGGAACCAATAATGGGATTCTGACCGTCCGCAGTGACAACAGCACGATTGTGGATGGCAATTACAGTACTTACAACGGTATGCGTGTGGCACTTTTGAACGGAAGCTCACGAGATAAAGAGTTTGCGGATTTTGCAGGCAATAAAGGATTTACATATGATCCATTTTATTTTGATACGACAGCAGAGATGGAGGAAGCTCTTCAGAGCGGAAATGTTGATGCGATTGCTGCCACTTCTATGAGGAAAACAAACAATGAGCGTATCGTGGATAAATTTGACAGCAGCGAGTTCTATGTCATTGTTAAAAAAGGTAATACAGAATTGCTGAATGAGATCAATTATGCAATCGACCAGATGAATGCAGTTGAGGGTGACTGGAAAACGACACTTTATAATAAAAATTATGAAAGCATACAAACTAAGAATCTGGAATATACGGAGGAAGAAAAAAGTATAATTTCACAGTATTCCAAGGACAACCCGCTTCATGTTCTGTGTGATCCGACCCGTTATCCATATTCTTATAATGAAAATGGTGAGATGAAGGGGATTATCCCGGATTACTTCCGGAGAATTGCAGACTATGCCGGGATTTCCTATGAGTTTCTTACACCTGCCACCAGAGATGAGTATATTGCTTATCAGAAAAATAAGGAAACCACAGATATTAGCATCGATGCACGCCTGGAAACAGATAACTATGCTGAGACGAAAAAATGGGGGATTACGGCACCTTTCATTACGATGCAGATGGCAAGGGTGACACGGCGTGACTTTGATGGAAAAATTGATGTTGTTGCTACTGTTGACCAGACAGCATCCAATTCAATTGAAGATGCAATGGCACCCGGTGCAGAAAAACTGATGTGCAGTACCCGACAGGAAATGATGGAAGCTGTCCGTAAGGGGAAAGCAGATGCTGCCTTCGTCTACTATTACATGGCACAGGCGTTTGTGAACAGTGACACTACGGGCACCATGGCATATACTCTGCTGGAACAGCCTACATTCACCTACCGCATGGTGATTTCATCAACTGAGAACCATGCGCTGGCTGGTATTCTGACGAAAGCAATGTATGCCATGCCTCAATATCTTGTTGAAGATCTTGCAGCACAGTATACCACATACAAAGCAACAGAGCTGACAGTTGTTGACTGAATCCGTCTGCATCCTGTTGTTACTGTTTGGGTTCTACTTATTTTTGGATGGCTGCTGACTACTATAGCTGTGACAATGGTGCGTCTCAGTGCAAGAAAAAAAGCTCAGAGGGCGGCCCAGGAGAAAGCTGAGGAAATGGCAGAACTGGCAGAGCATGCACAGGCTGCAAACAAGGCAAAAACAGCATTTTTGTCACATATGTCCCATGATATGAGGACACCGATGAATGCAATCATAGGATTTACCGGTATTGCAATGAAAAATAATCCGCCAGACGAAGTGAAAAATTGTCTGGAAAAGATCGACGAAAGCTCAGAGTATTTACTGTCGCTGATCAATGATGTATTAGATCTGACCCACATCGAAAGTGGAAAAGTGAAATACAATCCGGTACCGGCGGATGTGAAAAACATTACAGATTCTGCATTGGATATTATAAAAGGCTTTCTTACGAACAGGGATATCAACTTTAAGATTCAGTGTGAAGACGCAAAGATCCCAAATGTACTTGCGGATCCTGCACGCCTGCGCGATGTGCTGGTCAATATTCTGAGCAATGCCGTAAAATTCACTCCGGATGGAGGGACGATTACATTTGAAGCCCGGTGTCAGGAAAAGGGCGGGGATGGATATATAAATATGCGTTACCGCATTTCGGATACTGGTATTGGCATGAGTGAGGAATTTACAAAAGAAGTTTTTGAGGAATTTGCACAGGAAGATTCCGATGTGAGAACGCAGTACCACGGAGTTGGACTGGGGATGGCTATCGTAAAGAAGTATGTGGATATGATGGGTGGAACCATTTCCGTGCAGAGTAAAAAGCATGAGGGAACCACATTTACTGTGGATATTCCTTTGGAAATTACAGATAAGGAATGGAATAAGTCAGACCCGGGTTTTTCGGAAAAGGTAGACCTTACAGGTGTGAATGTCCTTCTTGCGGAGGATAATGAACTGAATGCAGAGATTGCTGCCGTGCAGTTGGAAGAGTTCGGGATGAATGTAGAAAGAGCTGTGGATGGAAAGAATGCTGTTGAGGTTTTCAGAAATCATCCGAAAGGCACATTTGATGTAATCCTGATGGATGTCATGATGCCTGAAATGAATGGTTATGAAGCGACAAAAGCCATCAGGGCAATGAATGACAGACCGGATGGAAAAAACATTCCTATTATAGCAATGACAGCTAATTCATTTGCAGAAGATGTTCAGGCATCACTGGATGCAGGAATGAACGCACATTTGTCAAAGCCGATTGTGATGGATGAAGTTATAAAAACGATTTTAAGGTATGTACGATAAAAGAGCGAATTTGTTAAAATGACGAAAAGACATCATTCCCAAAATCGTGTATACCATCGACTGGACCGATGGGCGGATCAACGGCATCGAATCTAAAATCGGCGGTACGGAAATGAACTCAAACTGCAGCCGTCTGGGGCGGAGAAAGATTGGATAAAATGAAAAACTCTGGAATGAGCGAAACCATGCAGACCTTGACGCGGAAAAGCGTCTGTGTGATGCTGAGCCTGCTGCTGTTGCTGTCAGTCGTGCTCCCTGTGAAAGCTGCCGCGGAAACCGCCCCTGCAAAGGTTGTTCGTGTCGGCTCGTTTGAGGACACCTTCAACTATGTCAACGAGAAGGGCGCAAGAAAGGGCTACGGCTACGAATTGCTGCAGACCTTATCCGGCTATACAGGCTGGCAGTTCGAGTATGTGACCTGCGACTGGTCAGACTGCTTTGAAAAACTTGAAAACGGCGAGATCGACATTATGGGCGGTATTTCTTATACGGAGGATCGCGCTGAGGAGATGCTGTTTTCGGACGAACCGATGGGGGAGGAAAAATATTACCTCTACGCCGATCTCTCGCGTGCAGACATCTCCGCTTCCGATTACAAAACGCTGAACGGCAAAAAGATCGGCGTTCTGATGGGAACGGAGCCGGAAGTGATGCTGACCGAGTGGGAAGAAAAATACGGCCTGGAAACGGAACACGTCAACATCTCCAACAACGAGGATGTGAAGCAAAAGCTGGCAAATCACGAGATCGACTGCTTTGTTTCGCTGGAAGAATCCTTCTGGGCAGAGCGTGGCATCTCGACCATAACCCGTGTGGGAGAATCCGGCATCTACTATGCGATCAACAAAAACCGGCCTGATCTCAAGGAAGAACTGGACGATGCAATGCGCGCGTTGGACGAAGCTGTGCCTTTTTATACGGCGGATCTGTATAAACGGTATTTCTCAATGGATTATACGCCCATCCTTACAGGGGAGGAAAAGGCGTGGCTCAAAGAGCACGGCGCCATCAAGATGGGCTTTCTGACGAGTGACAGCGGCGTCAGCACCTTTGACCCTGCCACCGGGGAGTTTACCGGGGTAATCACGGACTATATTCAGTTTGCAGCAGATTGTCTGGGCAATCAGGAACTGGAATTCCAGCTGGTCGGCTATGACAGCAAGGAAGCAGAACTGGATGCGCTGAAATCGGGCGAGATCGACATGATCTTCCATGTCGACCAGAGCCCCAATCTGGCGGAAGAGTATCACTTTGCCTGTACCAACACAACATGGACCTCCAACCTGATGGCGGTCACGAACCAACAGCACTTTAACGAAAACAATGTAAACCGCATTGCCGTTCCCCAAAACAAACTCTCCCTGAAAAAGTACCTTGCGTTTTATTATCCGCAGTGGGAGATCGTGGACTGCGATACACAGGAGGATGCCGCAAAGCTGGTCAAAGACGGACAGGCGGATTGCTTTGTTACCGGGATCAGCAGTGAGAATAAATACAGCAAGAAATACAGCTTTTACAGCGTTCCGCTGTTGAACCCTGTAAAATCCTGCTTTGCGGTCAATAGCGGAAACCGCAGCCTGTTGTCCATCCTGAACAAAACGATCAAGGCAATGCCTGTTAATATGCTTGCCGGCGCGCTTGCGATGTATAAGAGCTCCTCGCGGAAGGTTACCCTGAGCGATTTTATAAAGGATAACTTCTTTATGGCTCTGCTGGTCAGCAGCACTGCGGTTGCAGCCATTCTGCTCACGATCCTGAAGCTGCTGCGGAAGGCGCGTAAAGCCGAAGCTGCTGCAAGAAAAGCCGCAAACGATACGCAGAAACTGAATGCAAAATTGCAGGTCGCTGTGGAAAACGCCGAGAGCGCGAACCGCGCCAAGTCCACCTTCCTGTTCAATATGTCGCATGATATCCGCACGCCCATGAACGCCATTATCGGTTACGCAGACCTTGCCTCCCGGCATCTGGACGACCCTGCAAAGCTGAAAAATTACATGGAGAACATTCAGGTGTGCGGACAGAACCTGCTGATGCTGCTGAACAATGTTCTGGATCTTGCCCGAATCGAGAACGATAAGACGGAGATGGAGTATTCTGTTTCGGATATCGAGAAGGATTTCCGTAATTGCGTTGCCATGTTCCGGAATCAGGCAGACAGCAAGGGGCAGACGCTTATGGTGACAACACAGCTGCAGTATCCGTATATCTATGCGGATATTCCGCACCTGACCGAGATCTGTACAAACCTTGTCAGCAACGCTGTCAAATACACGGGCGCCGGCGGCACGATCCGCTGCAATGTTACGCAGAAGCCCGGAGAAAAAGAAGGCTGGTGCGATACGGTGGTCACGGTTGCCGATAATGGCATCGGGATGTCGCAGGAGTTTCAGAAGCACATTTTTGAACCGTTTGAACGGGAACGTACGTCCACCGTCAGCAAGGTGGAAGGCAGCGGCATCGGGATGGGTATCGTGAAAAAGCTGGTCGGGCTGATGGGCGGCACCGTGGAAGTGGAGAGCAGGATCGGTGTTGGCTCCACGTTTACTGTGACCATTCCCTGCCGCATTGCGTCCGAGGATGAAACACAGGCGAAACGAGAAACAAACCCTTCGGATCAAAAGTGCCTGTGCGGCACAAGGATCCTGCTGACCGAGGACAACGACCTCAATGCGGAGATCGCCGTCGAGCTGCTGCAGGAAGAAGGCTGTACGGTAGACCGCGCAAAAGATGGTGTGGAATGTGTGGATATGCTGGAAAAAGCTGCGAACGGAACGTATCAGTTGATCCTTATGGACATCCAGATGCCGGTGATGAACGGCTACGATGCGGCAAGAAAAATACGTGGGCTGGACGACCCCCAAAAAGCAAATATCCCCATCATCGCCATGACGGCAAATGCCTTTACCGAAGATAGACAGGTGGCACTGGATGCCGGAATGAACGATCATATCGCAAAGCCGATCAATATGAATGTTCTTGTGCCGACTCTGCGGAAATACCTTTGATGCGGACAGAAAGCTGTCGCACATAAAGACTTTGGGCATAATCCAAGGTCTGCTGTGCCGTAAATCCCAGCAGACGGTTGGCATCCCGCTGCAATGCGGTACGGTCTAACAAATGGGGTGCAGTTCACAATTATTCTGCTGCCTTTATAGACTGCGGTCTGCTAATTTCCGCAAGGGAGCATGACAAAAGTGATCCTCCATATCAAGCTGCCGCTAACAATGTTAATACGTCCTAACATCGTCAAAAAATATTGAAAAACCCCGAAAGCGTGCTACAATATATAGATAAAGAGACTGCCCTCGCTCAAGGGCATGGGCGCTCAGATAGGAAACACAGAAATGAGGGGTAACTATGTTTGATACAAAAAAGCTCGCACTGTTTTTGGGCGGTGTAGTGTTCGGCTCTGCCGGCTTCAAGGTGCTGTCCAGCAAGGACGCCAAAAAGGTCTATACCCAGACCACTGCTGCGGTGCTGCGGATGAAGGACTGCACCATGCAGACCGTGAATAAGGTGCAGGAGGAAGCAGGGGACATCCTTGCTGATGCAAAGGCCATCAACGAGAGCCGTGCCGCCGAGGCTGCACAGGAGGTCATCGAGGATACGGCTGAAGAAGAGCAGCCCGCAGAGCAGACTGCACAGTGATACAACGCAGCGGAGCCGCCCTTGGGCGGCTCTTTTTTACGCAGAGGGGTAAGAAAAGCAATGAAATGTACGATCTTGCATGAAGGGAAGGGACGGATGCGGGTGCATGTCTGCACCGTGCGAATGACCCTGCACCGGGCAGATGTGCTGGAAGCCTACCTGAACGGGCAGGACAACATCCAGAAAGCCACTGTCTACGAGCGCACCGGAGATGTGGTGCTGACCTATCGGGGCAGTCGGAAGGATGCCGTCGCCCTGCTGGCGGCCTACCGCTTTGACAACGCAGAATTAGAGGTGCTAGTCACCTCCCACGACAGCCGGAAGATCAATCAGGAATATCAGGAAAAGATGGTCAGCCTTGTGGCAGGTCGGGCGTTCTGCAAGGTGTTCCTGCCTGCGCCCATCGCGGCGGCCTATACGGTGTGGCGCTCCATCGCCTTTATCTGGAAGGGCATCCGCTGTCTGCTGCACCGCAAGCTGGAAGTAGAAGTGCTGGACGCCCTCAGCATCACCGCCTCCCTCCTGCGGGGCGATTACAGCACGGCAGGCTCGGTGATGTTCCTGCTGACGGTGGGCAGCCTGCTGGAGGAGTGGACGCGGAAAAAGAGCTTGGACGACCTTGCCCGCAGCATGGCGCTGAATGTGGATAAGGTCTGGGTCCGCACCCCGCAGGGCGAGATGCTGGTGCCGTTGACCCGCGTTCACGCCGGGGACGAAGTGGTGGTGCGCTCCGGCAACATGATCCCGTTGGACGGCATGGTGCTGGAAGGCGAAGCGATGGTGAACCAAGCTGCCCTCACCGGAGAATCTATGCCGGTACGCAAGACCACCGGTGCTACCGTCTACGCCGGAACAGTGGTGGAAGAGGGCGAGTGCGTTCTTGTGGCCAAGGCAGAGGGCGGTGCCAACCGCTACGATAAGATCGTGGCCATGATCGAGGAATCGGAAAAGCTCAAGTCCGGCACCGAGAACCGGGCCTTGCAGCTGGCCGACCGCTTGGTGCCGTGGTGCCTTGCCGGTACGGCGGCCACCTATGCCTTTACCCGCAACGTCACCCGCGCCATCTCCATCCTCATGGTGGACTTTTCCTGCGCATTGAAACTCTCCATGCCGCTTGCGGTGCTCTCTGCCATGCGGGAGTGCGGGGAATACCACATCACCGTAAAGGGCGGCAAGTATCTGGAAGCGCTGGCGCAGGCGGACACCATCGTGTTTGATAAGACCGGTACCCTCACCCGCGCCACCCCGCAGGTGGTGCAGGTAGTGCCCTTCTCCGGCTGCGGGGAGCAGGAAGTATTGCAGCTTGCCGCCTGTCTGGAAGAACATTTCCCCCATTCCATGGCAAACGCCGTAGTCCGTGCCGCCAAGGAGCGGGGAATCTCTCACGAAGAGATGCACTCCGAGGTGGAATACATCGTGGCGCACGGCATTGCCAGCCGGGTAGGCGGCACGCGGGTGGTCATTGGCAGCGCCCACTTCATTTTTGAGGATGAGGGCTGCACCATCCCGGCAGAGGAACAGGCAAAGTTCGATGCGCTGGACCCGCAGTATTCCCACCTGTATCTGGCAGCGTCCGGGGTACTGGCGGGGGTCATCTGCATCGCAGACCCCCTGCGCCCGGAGGCGGCACAGGTGCTGCATAAGCTCCGGAAGCTGGGCATCACCCAGACCGTCATGATGACCGGCGACAGTGACCGCACCGCCCGTGCCATTGCGGCGCAGGTGGGGGTGGACCGCTGCTTTGCAGAGGTGCTGCCGGAGGATAAAGCCGCCTTTGTCAGCAATGCCAAAGCCGAGGGACATACGGTGGTGATGATCGGCGACGGCATCAACGATTCGCCGGCTTTGTCGGCGACAGATATCGGGATTGCCATCCATTCCGGCGCTGCCATCGCCCGGGAGATCGCCGATGTGACCATTCGTGCGGACAGTCTGGAAGAGCTGGTGACCTTAAAAGCCATTGCCAACGCCCTGCAAAAGCGGGTGGGCAGCAATTACCGCTTTGTCCTCAGCTTCAACTCCGCCCTGATCCTTCTGGGTGCTCTGGGCATCCTGCCTCCTGCCACCAGTGCGATGCTGCATAACCTTTCCACCCTTGGCATCAGCCTGCGTAGCATGACAGACTTGTTGGAGCAGAAGAACGAAGGATAAAAATAACCGAAAATCTCGCATAAAGCAAGAAAGCATCTGCAACATTCGCTTCTGAATTTCAGAACACGGCGAATTCGTTGCAGATGCTTTTATTTTTAGCTGAAAGTTTGCCGGAGCAAAAGCCTTCCCCCAGTCGGGGGAAGGTGGCGCACAGCGCCGGATGAGGGTGCAGGCAAGCAGCAGCTAAAGGTACGCCCTCATCAGTCACCTGCGGTGACAGCTTCCCACGTCCGGGGGAAGCCTTTAGAGGAAACCGCAAGGCTTTTATACTGTTTTTTCAGATAAACCGGCAAAAGCCCAGCCAGCAGCCAAGCAGGAAGAACAGCAGTGCTTTCCCCAACACCGGCAGCCACAGGCACTTGCACAGAGCCGTATCCCATCGGTGAATGTTTTGCTTGGGGCAGGTGCCCACGCAGGCTTCACAGGCGATGCACTCCCCGCTGTGCAGGCTGCATTCCTCCAGCTTCAGGCACACCGGGCACTGCTGCTTGCAGGCATTACAACCCGGGATGCAGCCATCGCTCTGCCGGTGCAGCCGTGCAAAGGGCAGCACCGGAAGCAGGGCGAACACTGCTCCCATAGGGCAGAGGAACTGACAGAAGAACCGGGGCTGCACTGCCATGCCCAGCAAAATAAGCACAAGCAGCCCGATGCCCACGCCGAAGCCCTCCGGCGGCAGACGCAGGGCCGTCAGGCGGGAAAACACCTCCCACGGGCTTGTGCCAGTCAGCAGCTTTTCCTGCCGGGTCACATACAGCGCCACCAGTCCTGCCAGCAGCAGATATTTGACTTTCTGCCCCCAAAGCACCGCCCGCTCCGGCAGACGGAGCTGCTTTTTGCGGTGGAACAGCTTTTTCTGGATAAGCCCGGACAGTGCCCAGACGGCATCACCCAAGCTGCCAAAGGCGCAGGCGTATCCGCAGAAAAACCGGTCGAACAGCAAAGTGAAGCCGCACAGCCCCAGCAGAGAAAGCGTGAAGCTGTCCGCTGTGAGCACCTCGCCCGCACCGATGTGCAGAAAGATCTGCTTTACCCCGGAAAACCCGGCCACGAACGCGCCCGGCATGGACACAAAGAAGAACAGCTGCACCTCGGCACGCAGCCAGGTACGGCGCTTTTTGATCCGCTGTTGCTGCTGCGCCGCCGTCAAAGGCTTTGCCTGTGTTTTTTCCATCATTGCCATTATCCTGCCGCCTTTCCCAGTGCGTCCTTGACTGCACCGATGAGTCCTTCAGCTGTAAGGGTAGCGCCGGAAACGGTGTCCACCTCAGCAGACTGCACTGCCAGCATCTCGTCCAGCAGGGGCAGTGCCTGTTTATAGTAGGGTTTATCCTCACCGGAAGCATCCAGCACCGAGATATCGGTCATTTTTCCGTTCTGGATGGTCACCGACACCCGGATGACATCGCCAAAACCAAAGGCGCTGCCCTCATAGGTGCCGTCCCGGTAGCCGCTCTGGGTCTGCTCTGCCTGTGCTGCGCTCTGCGCCTGCAAAACGGAAGCGTTGTAAGCTTCCACCTCGGCAATTTCCTGCTTGCGCTGGCTTACCGCCGCCGCCCGGACCAGCACCACCTGCTGGTATTGCCACAGCACCCCCAAAATCAGCAGCAGGTTCACCGCCCGGAGGAGAAAATTTTTGTATTTCATTCCGTTGCTCCCTCCGTTTCAGGTTCGGTTTCTTCCGGCGGCAGCGCCGTCTCGGATGCCGGCAGCGCTTCCGCAGAGGGGGCAGGTTCCGGCACAGAATCGTCCGGTGCATCTGCCGGGAAAAGCTGCTGCCATATTTCTTTGAGCCATGTGGGAACGACGCTTTTTTCTTCCGGATGCGCCACCTCCACGGTGGGCGCAGTGACCGGCGTTTCCTCAGGTTCCGGTGTTTCGGCCGCCGCTGTTTCATCTGCCGTTTCTTCCAATGCTGTCTGCTCCGGTTCGGCTTCCTCTGCCGGGGCAACAGCCGCCTTTGCCAGTGCCAGCTTGACCGCATTCAGGATGCCGGTAGAGGAGTAGGTAGCACCGGAAACGGCATCCACGTTGGGGCTCTGCCCTTCCAGAATGGCAGGGATGACCTGTTTTGCCCGGGAGAGATATTCCTCCTCGTCCTCGGCGCTCAGAAGAGTGATATCGGTGATCTTATCCTCTGCCACCGTGACCTGCACCGTGATCCTGCCCTCAAAGCCCATGGCCTCGGCGGTG
>ULTB01000997.1_pt1 | contig 11954 bp, 8 predicted proteins | sample 1957251 | NCBI WGS metagenome assembly ULTB01 (sample SAMEA4835724, study PRJEB28245) | human gut metagenome | biome: gut microbiome; material: fecal sample | place: Denmark | collected 2008
CGTAGATGAAAAGGTAGTGCCGATGTTGGCCGTCACATAGGCAATGATCCGCTCCAGCATATCTACGTCGCGAACTTTATTGCGCTGAACAATATCCTTGAGTTCCACGGAGTTAAACAAATCCTGCAAATACTGATGGCAGGCAGTTTCTTCATACCGCAGGTTGGCTAAATACGGCATCCCTCCAGCAGTAAGATAGCGATTGAAACACGTCCTGACATCTGCTTCCGGGAAAATAGTACGGTACAGCTGAATGAATTCGTCAAAAGAAAAGGGATAGATGACGAACTCCACATAGCGCCCGGCTAAATACGTAGCCAGCTCGCCGGAAAGCAGCTTGGCATTAGAACCTGTAATATAAATATCGCAGTCCAGCTCTACGCGGAAAGAATTGATACATTTTTCCCAGTCCTGCACTTCTTGGATTTCATCAAAAAAAAGATATACCTTTCCTGAAATCTTCGCCGCCCTGCGTATAATTTCATCATGAAGGGCTTGAGCCGTACAAAGGCCGGCATTGCTCATATTTTCAAAGTTAATAGAAATAAATTGGGCTCGGTCCACGCCAGACGCCATTATTTCCTCCTGAATCAGCGCCAACATAACCGATTTCCCGCAGCGTCGTATACCAGTTAAAACCTTGACCAAATCGTTTCCGATAAACGGCCGAATACGGCTCATATACATCTCTCGCTTAATCATGAATTTTCCTCCCCTTTCTAATAAAATTATAATATCACAGATATATTGAATATTCAATTCATTTTATCATTTTTGACAGTTGTACTAGATAAATTTATTTTTTTATAAAATACAGCGGATATAAATGAATAAATAAAGAAATGAATTTCTTCTTAATACTATCTATAATTAACTTTAAGACTAATTTAGCCTATATCCTCATCAATTTGTATATTCCCTCTGCAAATCACCAGCGAGTTAAGTTTCAGCAAACATTTCCTTTTATCGGTAGTGTCAAATATTTTCGCAAATTATTTTGCAGACTCTGGAGCGAATGAAGTCAACTCAAACTAGACGTATCTTCAAAAGCGGGTTTTAGGTGGTTCATACCCATGTACTTCTTGCTGCCCCATTGCGTGCCGGTCACATAATGCAATCGGGCGCAGACCAGCATAAGCGCCGAATGCTCGTCGGGGAACGTTTTGACTACCCGCGTGCGGCGGCGGATTTCCCGGTCCAGCCTTTCTATGACATTGTTCGTGCAAATATGACTCCAATGTGCGCTAGGGAAATTGTAATATGTCAACGTTTCTTCTATCCTATTTTCTATCTTCTTGGCGGCTTCCTTTAGTCTCATAGAACGAACGTTGACTACGGCCTCTGCCCTTTCCCGATCTACTTTCTTGCTTTCCTGGGCATGGATCGTCTTGAGTATGCGGGCTGCGGCTTCCATCTTGGAACGAGGCGTAACAAAGAATACATTACAGTAAAAGTAACCGATACACCGCTAGTATTTGGCTTCGGGGAAACTTCTCCTGCTACTTCCAGCATGCTAAGGCACTTGTCGCCGACGATGAATTGTACGCTTGACCAGCCGCTTCTGCGAAGCCACTGAAAGAAATTACCCAAGCTGGACTTGTCCTCTTTCATGCCTTTTGAAGAGCCCAGAACCTCACAATATCCCTTTTCATTCACCGCAATCGCCATCAGAATCGCCACATTTTCAAACTCTCCGCCTCAGTTGCGCCGCAAATAGATCACGTCTACATACATATGATAGGTCGTCCCCTGCAAAGAGCGATTGCGCCACTCTTCGATAGTGACATAAGATTTCTTATTCAGTTCGTTGATCATAGCCAGCGATACCTTGTTGTCTCAAAGAGCCTCCGTAATATCTTCTATGCGTCTATAGACACGTCGGCTAAGTACATTTGCTAGAGCTGCTTTTACGCTGCTTTCACGGCGGCGATACCGTTCGATAACAGCGGTTTCAAAAGAAATTCCTTTTAGCTTGGGGAGCTTCAAAATGCCATTTCCGAAAGTAGTAGCCAGATTGCGGCAATAATAGCCGCTTCGGTACCCTTGGCGCTGCTCGCTGCGCTCGTATCGGCCTAAAGTATCGGCTTCTGCGTCAAGGACCACATTGAAGGTTTCCTCTACGCTTTTCCGTACCAATTCCTTGAGCTGCCTCTTGATTACTTCTTCGTTAAGCTGTACAATTTCTTTAGATTTGGTTTATAATCTTCTTTTTAGAATAGTGTGTAGCAACTTCATTCTACCAGAGTTTGCAAATTATGTCTTTTGGTTTTCAATTTGCGCAACTTATTGTACCTTATCCCCTGGTATATTTTCCTGTCTGTGTCCGTTAAAGAGAAATTGCGGGTAAAAGAAGCCTATTTTGCACCAAAACATCAAAAGCGTCTCAGTCAATACCCTTTCGGATATCAGCTGAGACGCTTTTTTTATAAGAAACAATCCTGGGTTCCAATCTTATATTCGGGGAAGACTTGCACAGCCAAACCGTGCTCAACATCCCATGCACAGTCAAACAAAACAAGGAATTCGCCATTCTGCTTAAACAAAAGTGTTTTTGGAATTGTTATATTTGCAAGGTCAGTCGATGAGGTAATCATCCTTGCCCCCATCCATAACGAGGATAATTCCTCGCAATTCTCGTTGATGTAGGTTGTTATAATTTCAGTAATGGTTGCAATGATTTTGTCTTCATTTTTCTTAAAAGATGAGTAGCTATCTCTTTGCTGATCAGTAATTGGCTTACCTGAATAAGCTTTTGCAGCGACAGTGACTTGCCATTCTTTATTGAAAAAACGGACTGTTTCAGTCTTGTACCACCTGTGCTTGTATTTCATTTCTCCAAAATTAGGATCGTTACAAATTACCTCCATATTCGTCAACTCCTTTCAGTCGTGGATAGGTGCTGCGACTTAAACTCAGAAATTCCGCCCGAATGAGGAATATTTCCATGTACTTCAGTCGGAACTTTCATCATAGTTGTGCAATCTTTTAATTCATGCCATGTGTATCCATTTTCTTTCCGCCATTTAGCGACTTCTTCTGACGTACAACCGCGCTGTTCTGCCAGCTTTTCATCGGCCTGATCAAAGTTGGAAGATCGGTCATCAGAAAAATCTTCAATTTGCACAGTGCCCTTTGAAATTTCGGAAAAGTCCACTTCACCATCCTTGAACGGAATACCGTCAATACCATACTTATCTAAAATTTCCCCCCACGTTTCATGTTCAGGGTTTGTCCCATTTCTATCCCCAGGCTCCACATTCCTATCTGGAATCCAGATGGAGTTTCCGGGATCCTCTGTCCATTCACCGCCGTTGCGGGGGATGAAAGCCTTCCTCTCAAAGTTGATTTTTGCATCAAGTTTCTCTACTTGTACTGCGTCTATTTTGGCGGCAGGCTTTTCAGGATTTTCGACATTGAGACGTTCAAAATTCACAATTCCGTTCACGCTTTATTCACCCCCTTGTTTTTATTTCATGAACCCATTTTTGATAGAACTCAACACCATCACTGTTAGAAAGACTATATGCTTTTACAAGAAAATGACTAAGAGTAAGGAGAATTTGATCAGTGACATTTGATATTCTCTGAGCAATTAGTGTGTTTAACCGGCACGAAAAACTGTCAATGTTGTAGGACATTTTCCGTGAGTTATCAACTGCTTCTTCAAGGCATAAAATGTCTCTGATAACCTGTGATTGTTCTGCAAACCTTTTATCGTCCCAAATATAAATTGAACTTTTGGCTTTATACTCTCTGAGTAGAGCAGTAAGTGTCGTTTTCACGCGGACAGAACAATTGCAAGAAGAAATAGCATTACTTACATCAATATAGTTGATTTTATTAGCGTTATCAATTCGATTATGTGCCACAAAATTGATAAGAACGGATGTTTCGTGCTTTGCCTTTTCTAATTCCTCTTCAGTTGATGGCTCAAGGAAATCCTCTTCCTTACCCTCGAACTTGTCAACTTTACATAGCACTGGCTCAATCCAATCATTTTGATAGATGACAGCAACTCCTTGAGGAAGTCTTGCTATTTCGTCAATTTGTTTGTCATTAAGCGCAGCGGACTTTCCTGCGATTCGTCTGTCATTTTCTTCAGGAAGTCTCATAATAATCTTTGTATTCGTGTTTCTAATAGCCGAAACATCAACTGCTCCCGGTGATTGATCAGCAATAATAAACCCTTCACCATACGTTCTCATTTCCGCAATTGCATTAGCAATCATTTCCACGGATTTTTGCGATATGCTTTCTCCCTCAGTATTTGTACTTGACGGATTTGAGCCGAGAATGTTATGAGCTTCTTCAAGCACCGTAATATGGCGAAGGGCAGAGTTTGAGCTTGATGCGTTACTCATTCGATGTTCTGATAGTCGCATCACCAAAATACCCATCAGAAGAGCTTTCGTTTCTTGCGAGCCTATTCTGCTTAGATCTACAATCACATTTGAGTCAAATAGAACAGTATTGTCAATCTCATCAGAAGAAAATATTTGACCATTTAAGCCGTTCGTCAGTGATCTCACTCTTGTTGTTAAGGAACCCATATAGTTCGATTTGACTTCTTCGGAATAAGCAGATTTTTCAATAACCTGAATCAACTGATCAAGCAAATCCTGAAAAGTAGGATAAAGGTTATCTCCTATCATATTCTTAGATAAAGTCAGATCCCAACCACACGAACTGTATGATGCCAATACAGCATCTTTCAAAACTGCTGGCATAGCGGCATACATTGGCCAACAGACATTGAATATTTCAACTATACGGTCTATATGCTCTAAGACATGAGTGCCTTTGGGAAATTTGAATGGATTGATTTTCAATAATTTCGTAAAGGCTGGGTTTGTACCTAAAACTGTCACGCCACGCTTGTGTCCAAAAACTCTCTTGTATTCGCCCTTGGCAGGCTCAATGACCATGAAAGAGACTTCTTCACGGCGCGTAGATGTGATGTTTGAAAGAATCGTGTAAATGGTATTTGACTTTCCGCTTCCAGTTGCACCAACTACAAATGTGTGCATGGGTAAACTTTCGATGTCGAGTGAAACAACCAATTTCTCTAACTCACGTCCCATATTGAAGATGGTTCCGAGTTTTACAGAACCCGTCAAAGAAGGTTGATTATAGCGTACAACTTCTTTGCCAAAGTCAGCGTGCTCAATTACCGGAAAGCCTGGGACTGAATTGCGGGGTAATCCCATGTGGATTGCTAATTCATTACCACTAACCAGGTTAGTAGGTGTTACCGGGATTGTAATCCCATTTACATTGTAATCAAAAACAGGATGAATAAAGTTTTGAACATACTTGGCAATCTGTTCATTCTGAGAAAGTTGCTCAGGAATGAGAAATTGCGGTTTATCCCATGTATTGATTGCAGAAACCTCAAGGCCTGAATTTTCGCCACACATTATGGCTTTGTAGGTCGATGCGGCAGCTTTAGAAACAGAGGAATCATCACTCATGAAATAGGCAGCACATTCCCACATTCCAATACTTTCAAACTCAGATAAACGGTCTAACTGTTTATCAATACGCTCAAGCATACTGATAATGGGCTTATTCTGAATTGTTAACTGAAGATTTTGGGAATCACCCCGAGAGCTGCCTTCAGCGTGTGAGTCACTTACACTTGTTCCCATAGTTGTTGTGAAGCTGGCGGCTTTTGACTCTCCCACAGAGTAACCTCTGCTACCGCCACCATGAGTTTTGCTTACAGTCTTATTCGTGGCAGACGATATAGCCGATCCAATAAGTCCACCTATTGCACCTCCGATAGCTCCGCCTGCTGCGGTTCCTGGCCCTGGAATTATACTGCCTATAACTGCACCAGCGATTGAAAGTGATGCGCCAATCGTGCTTCCAATTTTACTACCGATGGTTGGAGAAGTTTCGGATATAACCGTTCCAGTATTTTGGGTTTTCGTTACGTTTTGGTTTTTAGTGGTGGTCTTACCTTCAGAGTGTGCCTCATTTCTTCCTTCAGAGTGAGTATCTGTAGAGGAAAACGATGTGTTTACTCCGTAACTTACAACTGTATTTGCGTATGGTGACAGCTGTGTATAAATATTTTCATAAGCTTGGCGTACAAGGTTGAGCTGCTCTTGAGAAGTGGAATTTGCAATGATAATAGCCGTAAAGCGATTTCCCTGCATAGCAAGGGCCAACTTTTCGAGCCCTTGTAAATATTCGTCATTCCCAATAAAATCTTTATTTTTGTTATTTGCAACGCAAGAAACAGAAGAAATTGAATCGGTTTCTATGCTGTTAAGGAGCGTTTCAATTTCGGAAGATTTCAGATTGGAGGTTTTAATTCCCGGAAATTGCCCCTTCATAGCATTAACAAGGGTAGTATATGACGTTTGTGTGTCATATTCTTCAGACAAATTGCGTATGCCAAGATAAAAATTCGTCTTAATGCCATCACTGTGTATTATGGTAAATATAGCACTGTTTGTCGCTGCAACGGAATTAAACACACTGGCAAGTTTATAGGTGGCGGATTCATCCTTCTCGTATACCATTTCTGTTATCTTGAAAAGCCGTATCTTGCTCAAAGAATTTGCTGTTTGGGCTTCGTCAATTGGGATAACTTGCAACTCAGGTAATCTGGTAATGTAGTTTTTCAAGACAACATCATCTACGAGACGAAATGCTTCGGAAAAGCCGTTCTCAATCACGGAATATTGTGGTACGGTTGGTTTTTTGGTTGGATTATTTTCCATATTTGATTTTCCTTTCATTTTATTTCCTCTTGGATACTTTGACCACGCACCCTGATCCAGCAATAACAATACCAGCGCCTATAACAACTGGCTCCGAAACAGCTAACCCAACAACGGCGACCGCAGCTCCACCAACAATAAGTGCAGTTCCGTAGTCGAATCCGCTTGATGAGGAATGACTATCCTCATCGCAAATGGAAGTCTCCCTTTCAGATATAGTAGTACGACCTGTTCGTCCACTAGAGGTCGTTGATCTTTTGGGTTGTTTTCGCGTTTCGCTTGTGTGAGTCGTACAAACTGATTGGGCTTTTTGAGCAGTATGAATTTCTTGCTCAGTACGTTTTCGACCGGTGCGAGAAGGCGTAGAGATATTTGGGGATGGCTTGTTATCAGCGGCTTGACCAGAAGTTTTTAGAGCAACGGGAATTACCTGTTTTATATGAGCAATACGCTCTTTAGAAAAATTGATAACAACAGCCACCAATTGTTCGTTAAGGTATTCCTCAATCCATTTTTTACGATCCTGCGTCAACTCTTGCCCATCGTGCCTCTCAATAATATCCATTTTAGATTGAGCGTATGAGAATGATTCGTCAAATAGTTTGTAGCTTCTATCTAAGATCATATAGTTTGCCAATGAAGTCCGCACGGCGTTTTTATCACCCTGAGCAACTATATCCATAAATTCTTTTGAAACACTCATCGGATTCCCTCCTTATATTTCAAGAATTTTCTCAAGTTCAGTTTTTACTTTTTCAAGTTCAGCAAGTAGTTTAGTAGCGTCTTTCAAAGCAGCGGCAGAAGACTCTTTAGATGCGGTTGCGGCTACAAGCTCATTGGTTTTACTTTCAAGGATTCGGTCAACCTCATCAAATTGCGTATAGAAGTATTCTTTGATTTCTGTAGTTTGCTCTTTGGCGTATTCCAAAATCCGTTCGCGCTCATCCTGTAACTGCTTCATTATTGGGTTGATGAGCTGATCATAGAGCTTCTGTTTGCTGATAAATGTAATTTCCTCTTTGACTTCTACCTCATAATATTCAGTATCTTCATATTCTGGATTAAACCATCTAAAAGGATTAAACAACCTCTTCAAACCTGTGGCTCTTCTTGTAACTATCCTTGAACGAGTTTCATTATGCTTTTCTATCCGGGTATCAAGGGATGCATCCAACACGGAATCGGCGTTTAGCTGCGTTAATTTCCCTTTCACAAAGGAAGTCAGGTCTATGGATAAATCATCTGTGCTAAACTCATCGCTTAATGCAACCAACTTCTTAATATACTCACCAAGAAGTTTTCGACTCTTTTCTTCAACATCTTCCGCAAGAAGTCTCGATACAGCAACCTCGAATTCATCCTGTTTACGTCCAGCAAGCGTAGCAAATCCTTTGACGAATGTCATTGCATCGTCTTCTTCCATTTCACCGGGACAGTCTTTGAAATACGATGTTAATTCGGATTGGACTTCTGTAATCAATTTTGTAACATCGGTATTCAGCTTGGTAGAGATTTCAAAGGTCGCTATTCTCTTCTTGAACTCCTCATTTTCGGATTTGCTACTCAATTTTTCATTTAATAGAGAAATCTGTTTGCGGAATTTTTCCTGCTCATTCTTGCGCGAAGCAATTTCCTGTCTTGTCTTTTCAAACGCTTCTGCACTATCTAAGCCATGCTTAAATGTGTCAACCACGTTTGTGATTTTTTGAGGACGGCAATACTTGGTTACATACGTTCGGATGGTTTCTTCGATTCCACGAATGCCTGTATGAATGAGAGCTTGTCCTAAAAGATCATGTTCCTCGACTGCCTTTTTAAGTTCGGCATCAATCAACATTTGACTACTTTTTGCAAGCATCGGATATTGCTCTAAATGGAGTTGCTTTTGGTCTATCATTTTTTTTGCAACGGGTTTTAATTTGTCAAGGATTTTCTGCCGTTCGCTCTCATCAAAAGTTCTTTGGAAACGACGAATGAGTAATGCCGGTTCCGCTGCGGCGGGGAAAATATTAGGAGATTCAATTCCCATTTCCTCAAGATATTTGATTGTGTCAGGAATAGTTTCTCCAGCTATGTCGTCATCTTCCTCATCATAAGCATCCAATTTATTTATGACAAAAAGAAATCTTTCACGAGATTGCTTGCCTCCAACTGACATACTTTTTGCAATTTTTCGCAGGAATGCATCTTGAGCTACATCGTGAAGTTTGCTGCCGTTCATAACGAAAAGTACAAGCATTTTCGAAGACTGATCCAGCGCTTTTGCCGTCACCAAACCATGTCTCTCATCTCTGGCGTTGTCGGGGCCGGGCGTATCAATTAGTACCAAGGACGCTTCATTGGTGCTTACAAACGGAATATTACCTGACACAAGAATTTGACTTACATTTGTATTCTTATTGAGGGCAGTCATAGTTTTGTAGTCTATTATAGAGTAGTTTTCTAACTCCCTACCCTCAGCGTCGTAGGCCACTGCCTTGAAGGTATCATCGTCATTATCTTTGATTTTTGTAATTGTTGCTGTACAAGCGCCATTTTTTGAGGGCATAAGTTTTTTTGCAAGTAATGCATTGATAAGAGTAGATTTACCCGCGCTCATTGTGGCAACAACATTGACTTCAAACTCTTCGTTGAACGCTTTTTCAAATGCATCTGCAACGGCAGGGGAGCGAAGTTCATCAAAAGGGAGTTTTTTGATCTCTGAAAAGAGATTCCGTATATCAGCTTCTTTTTCGCCAAATTCCTTTGCATCTATTTTATTGACTGTAAAGGATAGCCCCTTGCTTCGAGCAGTCTCGATTGCAATACAAAGATCCTGATAATCCAAGTCTGTTCCGTGAAAGGTAATTTCAAAGGTATCATCATTGCATACATCAGCCAACAATTCGGGAAGTTTATCCACCCACAACTGAAAGCGTTTATCCAAATACTGTATGAGGGTGCTGTCGCGTTTTGGTTTTTCACCGTTAATTTCTATAGTTGAGATGACCTTGTATGGATTATAAGTCAATAAAACTTTTTGCATAATCAATCCTCCATAATGTTCTTTAGTGTTTTTTCAAATTGCGGTAAGCCAGTGTGCTCATAAGCTCTTTGTAATTTCTCGATTGGAATCTCGAAATCACAATTTACATTCTCCATTGGAATAAAGTCGAAGCCGTTTCCATAGTAACTACTGAGATCAAATTCATCTCTATAAAACATATCGCAAAAGCTTTTTGCAAGCTCCCTGCTTGCGTCACTTAATTTTTGCCCAGTAATATATTGTTTTAAGAGTAACCCGGCCTTCGCGGACATTGGGCAAACAATGGGAGCTTTGTAGCCTATGCTTTCAAGATGCGATTTTACATTGTCTATAATTTCTGCGATTGAATCGTCCTCAAAATCACAAGTGTCGATCATATTCACTACAAATACGATTTGCTTAAACTTTACTTTTTCCAAAATGTATTTAAGATGAAAATAGTCACTTTCTGATCCATAGCTTTCCACGGGTATAACATATACTATGGCATCATGCTCTTTGGCACATAGAGTATTCCTTGTAATCAACTTATGCTCAGGATATAAAAATGAATCAACACCAGGAGTATCAACAAGACAGTACCTCGCTCCACTAAGAATAGAAAAGAAATGTCCAATAACAGCATAATCATCATTGTCGATTGCTAAAATGCTGCGCACCTTCTCTGATGAAATATTAACAATTTCATTCTTTTCTGAAACCAAATTAAAGTCCATATGAGGCATTGCCGATGAGAAAAAGCGTAATGTCTTAGATGTACAAGCAGCTTTTCTTGCATTAGATACCTCTTGCCCAATCAGAGCATTGATAAGTGTTGATTTTCCAGCACTCATAGTAGCTGTAAAAACTGCGCACCTTTCTTTGCTTGCTATAAAGCTTCTCAGCCGTTTCCATGCATAAAATTGGTCATTGGTAATCATGGCATTTTTGACTAGTTCAGAATTATCCTCGAACATCATTCGAACAATTTCGTCGAGCCGTCCATGATACCTTTGGTTAATTTTTGTCTTCAATTCATCACATATTCTTTGCGCTTCGCTTTTGTTTGTAGGTGCAAAAAGAAAGATGCAATCAAATAAAAACACATACCGGTATGAATAAAAATGGAAGGTTGAAAACCGAGTTTTCAAAATATCGTGCGTTGCCTTCCCTGGGGATCTTAAACCTCGCAACCTACCTCCCAGAAAGTCGTTAATGAATCGTTCAGTCCGCATCGCCGCTACCTCACGCGATTCACCAAACATAGTTGAATATAGTTGTAACAGAGATGCATATTTTATTTTAATTCGCTCTTTTTTATTCACCAGTGGGTGGCCAACGACTGGATACGAAATAGAGTATTCAAGTATTTTGTTCATCCTAAGTTTCTTCCCATCCTTTTATCACATCCAGTAATTCTTGGAACACTCTGTTGGAAGATGGAAAAAGAGGTCTTCCTTATGAAATAGCATAACACAAGAATCCCGCTATCGTCTATCCCTATTGCAATATGCCAATCATCACGGCGTAATGCAAGCTGCCAGGCTATACCATTGCAACCGCCAATTTATCTACCGCCTTCGCTGGCGCTATGACGGCACGCCCCAGCCCCTGCTTCCTAAATCCAGACGCCCTCATTCCCATCCCCGTCAGCATACGAAGGAGGAAACCGCTCTTATTCGCCGTATGCGGCGCCGTAATCCCCATGACGGGCTGATTGTGTTTTGGGTTAAACTACGCCGCCGAAGCTATACGCGTACGCCTTCCGCGTTGTATCGTTTCCTGTGCCGGTTGGGCTTATATTCCAAAAAACTGCTCAATCCTAAACGGAAAAGTAAGCCCTATGAACGAGCTGTACGGCCGGGAAACAAGGTGCAGATTGCTGTTAAATCAAGTCCCTAAAGCCTGCATTGCCGAACAAATCTGGAATTAAGGACTGAGGCTGTACCAATATGCGGAGTTAGATGAATGTACCCGCCTTCGTTATGTGGCGGCATTTCCAGAACAAAGCACCTATTCGTCCGCTCAATTTCTGGATCAAGTAGTCAAACACTTTCCCTTCCGTAGTCTGGAAGTACCGACCGACAACGGACGAGAATTTACGGAACGGTTTATGAAACGGTCAAGCCACCAGGGTACTTTATTTGAAGAACGATTGCCACAGTATGGAATCGCTTATCATGACTATGTGAAGCTTTTTCTGTAAATAACTGCCAGGT
>ULTB01001771.1_pt1 | contig 11941 bp, 11 predicted proteins | sample 1957251 | NCBI WGS metagenome assembly ULTB01 (sample SAMEA4835724, study PRJEB28245) | human gut metagenome | biome: gut microbiome; material: fecal sample | place: Denmark | collected 2008
AAGCACCAAAGAAATGGGGTCGAAAGGCAGGACAGGCCATCGACCCCCACCCAATAAAACGGCGCACACGTACAAGCCCAAAACAAAATTCAGGGGGAACCCCCGGCGAGGGTTCCCCCTTAGACCCCCTCCTGCGCTTTTGTGAGCATAAAGGGGGATTCCGCGCTCTGCGGAGCGCGGCCAGAGGCTTTGCCTCTGGACTCCACCACCTTTGAAAAGGTGGACGAAACTTTTATTCGCGCGCGAAGCGCGCAGGGCGGTTATTCGTCGCGGATGGTGAGTTTCAGGACGTCGGGGCGCGCGTAGTGGCCGCAGACGTCGTGTTCCATGCGGCTAGCGGGGACGCGGCTGAGGTCGAGATCGGCGTAGATTATGCCCTCGCGGTCCCAGAGCGGCTCGGAGAGCTCGTGGCCGTAGGGGTCGATGACGCAGCTCCCGCCGCGGCACACCACGTCCGGCAGCGCAGCTATCTCCGCCGCCGCGCTCTCCGTCGCGGGGTACATCTCCCGCGTGAAGTACATGTTGCAGTTCACAAAATAGCAGTGGCCCTCTATGGCGATGTGCCGTATCGTGTGCTGCCACTCCGGGTTGTCGTTCGTGTTGGGCGAGATGTAGATGGTCACGCCCCTCTCATAGAGCGCGACGCGCGCGAGGGGCATGTAGCTTTCCCAGCAGATGAGGCTGCCCACCGGGCCCCAGGGCGTGCCCAGCACGGGGAAGAAGTCGCGGTCTGCGTCGCCCCAGACCACGCGCTCGCTGCCCGTGGGCTTGAGCTTGCGGTGGTTGAGCGCCGTGCTGTCGGGCGCGATGAGCATGTTGGAGTTATAGAGCGTCGCCGTCACGGCGTCGCGCTCGGAATAGCCTATGCTGAGGTATATTCCGGCCTTCTGCGCCGCCTCGCGCAGGGCGCGCATCTCCTCCCCGTCCGCGAGGACCGAATTCTCGTAGTAGCCCAGCCAGTCGCGCCGCCCCGGCTGAGTGCGGCTGCCCACGGTGTAGCCGAAGGTCATGCCGTATGGGTAGCCCGGGATGAAGAGCTCCGGGAATACCACAAAGTCCGCGCCGCCCTCGGCGCACTCGTCGATGAGCCTGAGCGCCTTTTCCGTACTTTTCGCCGCCGAAAACATAACCGGCGCCGCCTGCACCACCGCAAGGCGGCAGCTTTTCCTCAAATCTTGCATATCCTCACCCCAAAAAACGTGTTGCGCCATTATACCACGCGCGCCCCAACCCCCGCAAGCGCGCAAAAGCCCCGGCCTCTTGGCCGGGGCTTTGTCATGCGGTTTATTCCCACTCGCTCCTGTCAGAAGTTTTCTAAACAGATTTGCTTATGGGATTTAACTCAGGGTATTGGCATTATTTCCATTATTCAGATAGTAGAGGCTATCTGAATTTTTGTTGCCATGGTGTTGCCACATTATTGGTGTTAATTTAATTTATAGTGGTACTGTGTTGCCCTTGCCATAGTTTGCACTTTAAGATCGTCATCTTTTAATGCGCTTTCGATCAGTGCTTTCCGATATGGAACATGTAGAGTTGCCACCTTATCCATGTTATCTCTAAACACAGGAAGCTTATCCCACAAATCTTTGACTTGTTGTTTCATTCCTGTTGAGCACCAGATATCAGATTTCTCTTTGAAATCTGGGTAGATAACAATAACAGGGAGTCCCTTAGTATTGATTCCGTAATCGATTTCCTCTCGCAATGCCCTACTGTTTTGCGTGTTTTTGCTAAGAAAAAGCACAATATTTTTAGACGTATCCAGTCGTTCATGCAATCGCTGTTTTAAGGTCGTCCATTGACTATTATCCCGAACATTGTATGTCTTAGCATGTGCGTCAATAAATGGAAATGTACTATCCTGAGCCTTCCATGCTCGAAGCTGATTGTAATAAACAAAATCTGGTGTAGCATTAGCTCCCAAATTTGATGCACTGAACGGTTCTTTTACATAAAACGCAGCATAGTTAGAAGTTCTATTCGACATTTTTACCTCCTTGGTATTGTGTGAAACATATCTTTGTACTCGTACAGTGGGATATCTCTAGTGTCTCCGTATATCACCACTTCTACATTTGCGTTTAAGCTTACACCACTGCTATTAAGTGTGCACAACATACATCGCAATAGTGCTTCTTTATCCTTAGGACCATCATCAAATCTTGAGATCCCCGTTCCGAGGATAGGTAATACAACATCTTCTCCGGCATATACCCTATCTATTTCTCTCCACATCTTCATAAGCATTTGCTCAAACTTAGCCATATTGGTATGTGCTTCATACTCTGAATTAAGTTCAGTCATTGCCAACATGAGATATGTTTGATTATCGACATTGCTCTCATATTTGATAATTGTACCGAGAGGAAAATCGTACAACCCTTGCTTATTAGCTTTTAGACCCTGCCGCCTCGCTTCCATCTTAACGGCAACTTTTATAGCCTCCGTATCCCCATGCTCTAATACTAATTTTCCATGTAAAGATTTTCGGGAAATTATGATATCGTCAACTCTGGTATCAAAATGAGTATCACAGCCAATCACCTTCATGCCAGATTCTTCGAAAATATTTCCGCAGCATATTGAAACCGGGGTATGCCGAATCGTGAGCGTTATACTTTTATTGAATATTTTTCCTAATATAAGATACGCAACAGCTGCAATTAACACAAAGGCTGCAAGAACAACTGCAATTCTTATAACAAAACTAGATTTTTCCCAATCTCCTAGAGAAATGCCTAATATGGATAAGATAGTTGAAATAAAGCCAACAGTTGTTATTGCAACTGTTATACTATCCCTGATTCTTTTCGGAAGACTAGAGTACCACTCATATACTCGTTTCATGTCACACTTCCTTTTTAACAATACACACTACAACCCGTGAACAACATCCTGATCCAGGACTTGTTTCCGCTCTTTCCAATCTGGCATATAATTTGAAAGAAACATATAAAACTGTTTGCTGTGATTTGGATATAAAAAATGGGTCAGCTCATGCAAAATCACATAATCAATATAAGGCATCCGAGCTTTAATCAAGTAAAAATTGAAAGTTATAGCTCCTCGATTTACGCTGCAGCTGCCCCACAAGGTTTTCATCTTACGAACTGCAACCTTTGGCATTGCAACTCCATATTTTTTGATAATCGGATACCAATGCTCTGCTCGTTTTTGTAGAATAGCTTTTGCTTGTTTGCGCCACCAGCTTTCGAATAATTTCCAGACTTTTTGTTGATCATCTGGGTCGTGACAGCAAATATAGATACGCTTGCCTTCAGAATACACTTGTTCCTTATCACACTCCGTCAAAACAAACAGCATGTCTTCGCCAAGCATTTTAATGGAGAAGCCATTTCGAATCTCATCTGTCGCTGCATATCCACTTGTTCTCTGAAAGGACTCTAACTTTGACTCAATCCAGCTGCTTTTGTCTGTCAAAAATTCTTCAGCCCATTCTATCGGTACTGTCTGCGGTATTGATAACACAATTTCCTGTGTCGGATAGACCTTTAGGCGACATGTTTTCATCGTCTTTCTATCAAGATTGACCTCAACCGTTTTTTGGGATGTTGGCAATATAATGCTGACTTTCTCCATATCAATAGCCCTTCTTTGCCACCATCATGATTTCATCAATAATGATATCGATTGTATCCAAACTCCAATCAAGTTGATTATCTTCCATATAGTCAAACAGCAAATCATCGAGCGCTTTTTTGATGTCCCTGTGTACAATGACATTGTCTCTCCAGTCACGCTTTGTGTGTTTCACAATAACGTCTTTGATGTTCAAGGCCAATTCGCCCATCGCATCTGTAATTTCTACGTCAGCAACACCAGTTGACTTTTTAATGCCTGCACAAACAGCACCATAGAAAGACTTTGCATCACTATCATCCACAATATTCTCTGGATATTTAACTGAACTCCGACCAGTCCGATAGTCCTCTGCCATTTTCTCCATGGCAGAAAGATACTTTTCACTGTCACGCTCCTGCATATAGTCCGAAAGGGTCTTTTTAATCCTTTCCATGAAAGTCATATAGCGAATCGGATCTACATACCGCTGACTTTCGAGCACTTCAACCTGGCGTGTTTGAATGGCTTCTGCTTTAGCTTCACTAGACCCTAGTCGAGCAAGCTGTTCCTCCATCTTTTCCTTGTTGGTAATATCCAGCGGTTCAATCAGGATTTTTGCATCTTCTGCATTCACATAGGTATTCAGCAGCTGGCGAATGCCATCTTCATATCGTGAAAAGTCCACACGATCATTGAAGCGAAGAGATACACTATCCTTTAGTTTTTTGAAGAATAGATAGTCTTTACGATAAACTTCTGCCTGATCAAATCCAACCGCTTCAAATAATTCATAGCTAGAGAACATAAAATCCACCATCTTCGCAAAGGCAGACAATTTTTCATAGAAATTTTTGCGTATATCATGCTCTCTAAGACGTTCCTGCCATACATTTGCACTGGACTCGTTAGGAGCAATCCCTTTAAATATTTTCCAAAGCTCCTGATGAATTTTCTCCAGCTTTTGCTTTTCTTCTGAAACCGAGGATATCGCTGACTGAATTTCTGAACGATTAAATAGATTCATTCCGGATTGCTCGTCACTATACAAATCCAAAGCAGAATTCAGTTTCTTAAAGATTCCCATATAATCAACGACCAAGCCAAAATCTTTGTCTGGATATACTCTATTCACGCGGGCAATAGCCTGCAGGAGAGTATGATCCTTTAGTTTTTTATCCACATACAGCACAGCGGCAATTGGTGCGTCAAAACCGGTGAGCAACTTATCTTTTACGATCAGTAGATCAACATCGCCTTCTGGATCAATAAACCTCCCAGTTACAGAGTCTTCATAGGCGTCATAGTTATTTTTGAAAAGGGGATCAACCTCTTTCCGGAAGAACTCTCCTATAATTATTTCAGTCTGAGGAGTGTTGTTTTCATCATCACCCTCTTTGCCGGAGTTAGGAGTAATAACCACAGCCGGAGTAACTCCGCCGAGATCTCTCAATTTATAAAAGATCTGCACCGCTTCTGCACGTGAAGCACAAGTGAGCATAGCTTTGAATCCCTTTGGCTTAACATAATTGATAAAATGTTCATGCAGGTCAAATGCTATCATATTGAGGCGCGCTTCTGTCTGAGCAAGAGCAACAAATCGGCTATACTTAATCTCCAGATCTTTCTTAGCTTCTTCCGTAAGGCCTACAGTAATATACTTCAGATGAGCGTTAATCTGCTCACTGGTAACTTTTTGAGGGATCACGCGGCCTTCATAAACAATAGGAACCGTTACTTTATCGTCAATGGCATCTTGAAGTGTGTATCTGTCGATTTCAGGACCAAACTTTTCATAGGTATCTCTTGCCGGAATAATATCACGTTTATTTTCTTTCGGCTTTTTCTGCATCAGGGGAGTACCTGTGAATGCAATCTTCACAGCATTCGGAAGAACCCTATTCATATAGATATTCAGCTTTCCATATTGCGTTCGATGCCCTTCATCAATAAAAACAAAAATATTCCCGCTGTCATTGCAGTATTCCTGTTTTACTGCAGCTTCAAATTTATTGACCAGTGCAGTAATGACCGTATTACTCTCCTCTTTCAGCAATTCAATTAAACCTTTGCCGGTCTTGGCACGGTGAGGACTCATCTGAGTGTGAATAAAGTTATCCCTGATCTGTTTGTCCAAATTGATACGGTCAGTTACCATCACAAAACGCGGCTGTTTGATCATGCTATTCGGCTGCATACTCTCACGCAGAATCATTTTGGTCAGCATAATCATAGTGAGAGTTTTTCCGCTGCCTTGTGTGTGCCAAACCACTCCATTTCTGGTATTTGCGCCGTCTTTCAGCAAAATACGATTCATGCATTTTTTTACCGCAAAGTACTGTTTATACCGGCAAATTTTCTTTACATTGTTATCGTAAATAATGAAGTTGCGGATCAGATCCAGCAGTCGCTCCGGGTGCAACAATGAAACCAATGCTCGATCCTGTTCCTTGATATAACCATCTGGAGAGCATTTCCGGCACCAGTCGTTCAGCCATTCTTTATCGTCCTCGTGCCAGGACACAAAGTATTTTGCAGGCGTTCCACAAGTACCGTAAAGCACTTTGTCTGGATTAACCGCCAGAACCAACTGTGTGTAACGGAACAACTGAGGAATGTATTCTTCACCCCAGTTTCGGATGTTCTGGTTGACACCTTCCATCACATCCACACTGGATTTTTTACATTCGATGACCACCAGAGGGATACCATTGACCAGCACTACGATATCCGGACGAGCGAATTTACCATTAGAACGTTCTACTTCAAACTCATCCGTCACTTGGAATATATTATTTTCCGGGTGCTCAAAGTCAATGAAACTCAAATCAAAGGACTGACGAGTTCCGTCAGGCAGATCTTCTTCCATGCTTTTGCCGGCACAAAGAAGCTCATAGATCGCCTTATTTTCAGCATACAGTCCGGCTGCACTAAACTGATCTACAGTCTGCATGGCCTTTGCAATAGAGCCTCCGGAAAAGTATCGTTGTTCCGCGCCAAACTGATACGTCTGGTGGCTCAAAAAAGACTGCAGTTCTTCTCCAAACAGAACAGCCCGGCGAGAGCCACGTTTTTTCTCTGCTTCACTCCGCGGAACAATCGTATATCCCAGCTTTTCAATTACTTTTAACGCACGGTCCTGAGATTCAGGACGTTCATTAAAAATTGTGTGGTCAGGCATGTTTCTTCCCTCACTTATCTGCTACCCACCATTGATTATGCCAATTTATATTCACATCCTTGGCAGATCGTCTTGATATTCAGTCGATGGGTAAAAATACTTGCGTCTGTTTTTACTTGTCGAGCAATTTCTCGCTCCAATTCTGCATGCAGATCACCTTCAAACAGAGGGCTGGCCGTAATGGTCATTGCATCAATAACTTCATCGGTCAGCGGAATTGCTACGCGCTTTATATTTCTAACATTCTCGAATTCTGCTTTAATACGAATTTCTTTCTCATAAGACCAGGCCATATCCTTTATGTACCCGGTCAATTCGGGAATTCGCACAGCATTTTTAATATTGGTATTGATTGCGGTACTCCACATTACCTTTTCATTGGCTTTTGTTTCCTGCAGGCTATCTGCATTACAATAGGCAACCGATGATAATTTCAAAGAGGCTCCACTTTCTTCAATAGCAATTGCCCTTCCTGTGGGCTGATAGTTTGTCGTTGAAATTTCCAGAATTTCTTTTGTGTCTTTAATCCATTCACGGACTACTTTTCTTGGAAGTGCAACCTTTACTCCTTTTTCCCATGGCTGTGCATACATGCTCCACATACCAATGCTTTCTTTATCTTCACACATAAAGCAACTGAAAAAAAGATTGTTCCAACGAAGTGGATCGCCATTTTTATATTCTAGATTGTCATTCATTCCAGCTGCGTTTCCAAGATGCCAAGTTTTCCCCCGTATCATCTTAATCACATTGGAAACTGTTGTGTAATGATATAGATACGGACTATTCTTTAGTCGATTTGCTGTATCATCCAAATACAATTTCAACCCTTCTACAGTCTCGATATCAGGAAAGTTCGTAGGAGCTTCATTCTTTTTATCTTTGCTCTTCATTAGATTTTAACCCTCACAGTTCCTGTCAATAGAAATTGCATAAGCGCTTTTTTCTTTTCTTTCCAGCACTCCACTTCCTCTGCTAATGCTTGTAGTTTCTTATCATTACAGCGAATAACATTAGAAATTCTTATTTGCTCTTCATAGGACGGGAAAGGAACTTCAAGTTTCAAAAATAAGTTCATAATAATACTTTCTACTGTGGTACCAGTTTTAACATACATAGAAACCAGTTCTTTTTCTTTATACTTCAAGTACGAGAGTAGATAGTAATAATCAATTCCTTCTTTTGGAATCAATGCTTTAATATCCTGGTTGATCGCCATATCTTCGCTAATATATGCAACTGGAATGCTGTGTTTTAAAATACCACTTCTTGTAACTAGAAGTAGCGAATATGCGGGAGCAATTGCTGTTGTAGATTCCTCTATCGCTTTATGCGTAATTTTATAGGTTGTTTCCTGTATATGAGTTCCTTTCACTTCTTGTGACGAAACCCACTTAATGGTACCATGATTCCAATACTCATTGTTGCGTTTGTCAGGTGTTCCCCCACTAAACCACTTTCCGCAATTTTTAAGAGATATTTTCGTGTATTGTTCACCTGACAATTTATAAGCAAACTCCAACAACCACTGATTTTTCTTCTTTTCTTCCTCAATAAGATGCTGTTTTAATTCAATGACCTTATCACAATATGCAAGAATTTCGGCAATTTTCTTCTGTTCCGCGATTGGGGGCACGGGAACCATACAACTGTAAAAATCTTTTCCCGTCAGATTTAACAATCCATCATCTCGGACACCACGGTTAATTTTAGAATAGAGTTGCTTATTTAAGAACCCACTCAAAAAAAGCTGCTCGTAATAATCTGCATCTTGATCTTCAATTCGAAAACTTTCAAACACATTGGGAACAGCTGCGGTCTCTCGATCATTCAGGCGATAAATACAGCCTTGGGGAAAGGTTTTTGAGTTTCCTTTGTTGTATGAAAAATCGCCCTGGTGTAACACAATGTACTTTTCGTACTGCTTTCCAGACAGCTCTTTGCCAAACTTCTCTGCCTGATTGACAAATCCTATTCCGGCTGAAATGCTAACTGTTTCATATTTATCCTGTCCGGCCCGTTCTGTCAGCTCAGTCGCAACCTCGCTTAATCTTTTCACCTGCCAATCAACAGGTAAAATTCCTGCCTCAGTGACACGGTACCCCTCAGGGATTTTTTCTGCTTTACCCATTGTCAGGCCTCCACTTCACATAAAAAGGCATATCAAAGACCCATTTCTTTCAAATATGCGTCCATCTGTTTCTCAGCCTCTACAATTTCAGCTTTTAGACGAGCAATATTGGACTGCACCTGCTGAATATCAATCGGTTCTTCTTCTTCAAAGGCATCCACATATCGAGGGATGTTCAGATTGTATTCATTCTCCTGGATTTCCTCCAAAGATGCTACATGAGCAAACTTATCCTTATCTGTACGCGATTGATAGGCTTCAACAATGGCATCAATGTGCTCTGGAGCCAATTCATTTTGATTGCTTGCTTTGATATAGCGAGGATTGCCATTTTCATCTTTTTTGCTGGCATCAATAAAGAGTACATCCGTGTTGGTCCGGTTCTTTTTGAACACCAAAATGCAGGCGGGAATGGAGGTGCCGTAGAACAGGTTTTCAGGCAGACCAATAACAGCATCCAGCAGATTCTCTTCAATCACTTTCTGGCGGATACGACCTTCCGCAGCACCGCGGAACAGCACGCCGTGGGGAGCAACAGCAGCAATTCTTCCATTCACAGAAAGGCTTGCAATCATGTGGAGCAAGAATGCCCAATCGCCCTTGCTTGCAGGAGGTACGCCCCAATCAAAGCGATGGAATTTATCCAACGAGGCTTCCATCTTAAACTCTTTTTTACCTTTGCCGCTGGACTCGCCGCCAGGATTAAATCCAGACGCCCATTTATCCTTAGAAAAAGGCATATTAGCAACAATGGCATCAAAGAGCAGCAGGTTACCATCTGAATCTAGGAAAAGCGGATTTGCCAGAGTATCACCCCAGGCAATTTTTGCATCCCGGATTTCGTGGATATACATATTCATCTTGGCCATTGCAACAGAAGAACCGTTTACTTCCTGGCCATAGATAGATACTTCCTTGCTGTTTTGCTTCTTGGCAGCTTTGATCAGCAGCGAACCAGATCCACAGGTGGGATCATATACGCGCTCACCAGGCTGAACATCTACAATACGGGCCATAATTTCCGATACAGCTGCCGGGGTATAGAAGGACCCTGCTTTCTTACCCGCCATACTCGCAAACTGACCGATCATGTATTCATAAGCATCGCCAATCACGTCTGCCGGCACCTGACCTGCTTTCACTTCGATTTCAGAAGGCCGCAGGCTCAGAGATTCAAAGTCCTCCAGCAAATCACGAAGAATTGCTTTTTTATGATCCAGCGTTCCAAGCGCATTCTCACTATTGTAATCTACAGTATTCAAAACGCCTGCCAACTGCTGATTGTTATCTGCCTCAATTTTGCGCATGGCAGCATTTATTAACTGACCGATCTTATCCGAAAATCTTTGGTTGTACAAAGACTGAAACGAACATTCCTCCGCGATAGTAAAAGGCAAATAGCGCTTCTGCCGTTCCAGACGAATTCCGGAATATTCTTTCTTCAGTTCATCGAGGGCATCTTCATAAGAATCACTTAGATACTTGACGAACATGATTGGCAAAACATAATCCTTATAGTTTGCGGCATCAATGGTGTCCCGCAGTGTATCCGCACCACGCATCAATGCGTTTTCAATATCTTTTTTCGTCGTCATCTGTTGATTCCTCCAATAATATTTTCCAATAAGTTCTCGGTGAGCGTCCGTTCTTCTTCGATTAATTCACGGTATAGGCACTCTCGTCGACGGCTTAGTGTATCGATCATCACCGCTTTTTTTTGAACTTCCAAAGGCGGGATAGAAATCTCTAAGTTTAAAATCGTTTTTATTTTTACAGCTTTTTGAGCCGTACCACTTTCCAAATCAAGAACACGATCCTGAATACTTTTCTGCGCCAGCCAAAGGCGTAGATATTCTGGCATAATGACCTCTCTGTCTTTCACCCGCAACACAGCAAATTGAGAAGGTAGCAAAATATTTTCATAGTTATTTTCTACATACACAGGGTACATAGGTGAAAGCAGACGGACCACAACGTCCCCTTTTGAGGTAAACAACGCATTGTCCAAGCTCTCGCAGGCATAAAAGTCCTCTAGATCTGAAACATGGATGCTGCCGGTTCTATCAAATGCTCTAAGCGTGAGGCGCTTATAAGAGCAGTAGCTTTCTTCTTGGGTCTTCGCTTCTTTTCTGCTCAAAACTATACCACCTTGCACTTCCGCAACATCCGAAATTTTAGCAACCATCTTTCTCCCTCCTCAAAAAAGGAAGGTGGCCTGCCCATAAGCGGGCGGGCCACCTTATCGTGTTTATCGGGTGTGGCTTTCAGGGCAGCAATGCTTGCAACCGTCTACACAGCTGTAGTACTTGCGTGCTTCCTTTACAGCAGCCTGGGAAGTAGCAAAATCCCCCAGGTAGATGCGGTTTTCTGCATCAGGCAACCAGGCGCAATTGGAGCGATGTACCTCATGCTCACCAGTAGGCTGCGCGTACTTGTTTACATAAAAACGCATAAGGCTTGTTCTCCTTTCTTCAAAAGTACAAGCCCACATTGACAAATCCCCAGTTTTCTGGTATTATGAAAGTGCAGTAAATTAGATTTGCGTGTGGGAAGCCTCCAGAAACAGCGCCAACTGTTTCTAGGGGGCTTTTCTCTTGTCTAATGGGATTATAACATATGGCTTGCGGGTTGTCAAGCGCTTTCTAGGAGAAAGGTATGTAATATTTAAATATTACTCAAAATCGATCTCATTCCATCTCCTATCTGCTACTACTTTCAGATACCTAATCGGATCACCGTTCAAAATCAACTTTGCGTAAGCCAGCGGATCGTTGTAGATTAGCCAGTCCAGCTCCGACCGCTGGTACATGCTGTTTGCCACCTCGTTCTCTATGGCGGTACAGTCAATAGAGAGCAGTGTCCCTTCCTCCAAACGCAGCTCCACGCAGGCAGTGTCCATGTTAAACTCGCAGGATACAATCTTTCTCATACTCGTTGCCTCCCAATGCCTTAATTTCGCTTAGCTTTCCGCAGCGGCACAAGGGCCGTTTCGGTTGTTTTAGATACTTGCAAACCTGCTAATAGGTGTCAAGCCCCAAAATGAAAAA
>ULTB01004097.1_pt1 | contig 11890 bp, 14 predicted proteins | sample 1957251 | NCBI WGS metagenome assembly ULTB01 (sample SAMEA4835724, study PRJEB28245) | human gut metagenome | biome: gut microbiome; material: fecal sample | place: Denmark | collected 2008
CCGATGGCTGCCATCGCCATCATGATGCAGAACTTGGCAACGTCCTTCAGCGGCGCGAATACCTGGCTGCTCACGCCGAAGCCAGCAGCCAGCGTCGTCACGATCGAGGCGATGATGAAATAGAGGATGAACATCGGGAAAGCCCGGCGCAGGCTGAAACTGCCTGTGCCCCCCTCGCCAGCAGAGTGCCTGGCTGCCTGTCGCGTCGTATATATGGCCAGCAGCAGCGTGATCGGGATGATGGCGAGTGTGCGTGTGAGCTTGACCGTCACGGCTGTATCGAGCGTGCCAGTGCCGAGGCTCCACATGCTGTCCCAGGTCGCGGCGGCCGCCGTGACCGACGAAGTATCGTTGACGGCCGTACCTGCGAACATGCCGAACCCGGCGCCGCTGCCCGTGTCAAAGCCGAGCAGTGTCCCGAGCCAGGGGAACGCCACCGCTGCAATGACATTGTAAAAGAAGATGACGGCGATCGACTGGGCTACCATCTCATCGTCGGCCTTTATGACCGGAGCCGTGGCCGCTATGGCCGAGCCACCGCAGATAGAGGAGCCTACTCCGACGAGCGTGGCCGTCTTGCCCTCGATGCCCAGCGCACGATGCAGTACCCAGGCGACGATGAGCGAGGTCGATATCGTGCCGACGATGATGGGCAGCGACAGCATCCCTGTCTGCACGATGACATGCAGGTCCAGTCCGAAACCGAGCAGCACTACGGCCGTCTGCAATATGACCTTCGACGTCCATTTGATGCCGCTGGCCGCCCGTCCCGTATCAGTCCAGACGAGCGATAGCAGCATGCCGATGAGTATAGCGAATACCGCCCCGCCGACGATGGGCATCTGCTGCCCGAGCAGCCATGCCACCACAGCGATGGCGAAACAGGTCACGATTCCCGGTCCTTTACCTGACAAAAATTTCACTTTGATCTCTCCTTTATTATCACAAGGGCTATTATACGCGCCAGGAGTCGAAAGGAAAAATTATTATATTTGATATATGGATAACGTTCTGTTATGATTATGGTATGTTAGATTACCGAATAAATACGTTCCTGACCGTATGTCAGTACATGAATTTCACGCGCGCCGCCGAGGCTCTCCATATCACCCAGCCCGGCGTCTCGCAGCACATCCACCGCCTCGAACGCGAGTACGGCGTCACGCTGTTCGAGCAGACGGGCAAGACGCTGGTGCTGACGCCAGCGGGGAAAATCCTCTGTCGCACGATGCAGGTCATGGCGAATGACGAGCAACGTCTGCGCCAGAAGCTGGCTCAGGCAACCGAGTGCCAGCGTCTCGATATCGGCGTGACCATGACGATAGGCGAGTATGCGATAAACGACGCGCTCGCGCAGTTCATCCATGCGCACCCTGCCATGGACATCCACGTCTATGTGGCGAACACGCATGAGCTCAAAGTCATGCTGCAACAGGGCACGATCAGCTTCGCCCTCGTCGAAGGTTATTTCGCCGACAGCGACTACGACTCGCTCCCCCTCTGCACCGAGGATTTCATCGCCGTCTGCTGTGCCGGACATCAGTTCCATACGCTGCCACACTCCCTGCGCGACCTCACGGGCGAGACGCTCATCCTGCGCGAGTCCGGCTCCGGCACCCGCAGGATCCTCGAGAACGCCCTTGCGACCGCCGGGCTGACGACGGTCGATTTTGCCGCCCGCGTCGAAATCGAGACCATGCACTCCATCATCAGCCTCGTCCAGCGCGACTGCGGCATAACATTCCTCTATCAGATGGCTGCCGCCCGGGAGCTGGCTGCCGGCCACCTCCGCATCCTCCCGCTCGATGATTTCCGCGTGCGGCATGATTTCACGTTCATCTGGAACAAGCACAGTGCTTTCCAGGACGAAATCATCACTACCTGTCAGGAGCTGCGTCAGGGCTATGTCTCCCCATGCTCTCCCCGATCATCGACCAGGTCGCTGCCCAGCACGCCGAGCTGAAGGTCGGCCGCATCAACGTCGATGAGCAGCCTGAGCTCGCCCAGCAGTTCAACGTCATGAGCATCCCGACGCTCGTTCTGTTCCGCGGCGGCAAACCGGTCAACCAGTCTGTCGGCCTGATACCGCCGGAGCAACTCGAGAGCTTCATCGCGCAATAAAAGAGTCCCATATAAAGACGAATCCCCAGTACCCGGCCACTAACTAACGGGTACCGGGGATTCGTCTAATTACGGTTACATAGCCTGCTGACAGACAGTAGCGACTAATTTATAGTTGAACTATAAATTAGTCGCGCAGATAATATTCATTATATCCATGCGCTCGGCCTGCTCACACTGTTCCGCTATATAGAAACACTCAGCCAAGATGAGCTGGATGCCATATCGCTCAGCCTGGCCCCCAGTTAATGCCAAAACGTATAGAGAACCCGTCCCTTCAATGAAGCCGCTCGATGATCTCATACAGCACGCTCTTTAATTTTTCCACTTCCTCTGCCGAAAGGAAGGCTCCCTTCTCTGTCAGGAGTCCTGCCATCTGGCAGGGGATTTTTTTTGCTTTTTCTTTGAGCGCTTCGCCCTTCTCTGAAAGATCTACGATGACGATGCGTTCATCCTCATGACTCCTTCGGCGAACGACAAGCCCTTCTTTTTCAAGCTTCTTCAGGAGCGGCGTCAAAGTCCCTGAATCGAGATAGAGCGTCGCACCGAGGTCTTTTACGGAAATCTCGCGTTTCTCCCACAGGACCATCATCGTGACGTACTGCGTGTAGGTCAGATGGATTTCTTTTAAAAATGGCGCGTATGCGGCGACAATCTTGCGTGCCGCCGCATAGAGCGGAAAGCAGAGCTGGTTTGACAGCTTCAGCGAATCATCTTCCTGCATGGTTCTTCATCCTTTCTTTTCTTGCTCCCATTATAGGGAGAAAAAATCCATGCGTCAAATTCGATTTTATAAAATTCAACTTGACAAAATTAAACTGCCTGCTATAATGATGATTGTCAATGAGAAACAACCTGGACAAATAAAGGAGAGCTTCATATGAGCATGTACGGTATTGCCAAAGGAAACGAATTCGAACCCATCGCCAAGAAAATCGCACAGGCCGAGGCAAACGGCGTCATGATGTATTATGCCCTCGCCCGCCTCGCTCGCGAGCAGGGATTTGACGAGGCTGCGGATGATTTCATCGAAGCGGCACAGCAGGAAGCGAACCATGCCGGCTTCTATGCCGTCGCAGCAGGAAAATATCCCCAAGACTTCTGGGGCATTGTGCGCGGCTTGAAAAAAGCGGAGTCCAATGCTGACAAGATGCTTCTTCCCCTTGCGGAGCAGTTCAGAGCGAAAGGATACGGCGAAGCGGCAGACGAAATCGAACGCTTTACAAAAGAGGAGCTTCATCACGGTGAGCTGATGGACAAGATCCTGAAGAAATACGCTCCCGCAGAGGAATCACACGAGGGCCAGACGGTCTATGTCTGCCCTGTCTGTGGATACGAGCATGTCGGCAGCATGGCGGATGAAGCAGACGACTACATCTGCCCGATCTGCGGTCAGCCGAAAAGCGCTTTTCAGAAAAAGTGATACGACCTCTGTTCACAAGATCGAACAGAGAAAAGCAAACGAGGCGTCACGAAAGCATCCGAGGCGGCGGGCGGGCATAAGTTCGTGGTGGCGGGGGGGTACGGTGGTGGACGAAGAAGGTACTACCGTTTTACTACGCTTGAAAAAAGTGCTTGCCATGCTTGATACATAGCGCTTTTCGACATGACGAACCGTCGTCTGATGCGGCAGATGGTGGATCGCGCATTTTTCATTTGACTTTTCATTGCACCAGAGGGAATATAGAGCCACTTCAAAGAAAGGTGGCGTATCTGATGGAATTGCCAGTCAAAGAAAAATTTGCCCTAAGTATCAAGGAAGCGGTAGCGTACTTCCACATAGGAGAGAAAAAGCTGCGGACATTCGCCAAGGAACATCCGGAGGTCGCTGTTTTTATGAATCGTCGCTATATCATCCTTCGTGAGGAGATGGAGGCGCTCTATCGTCGGCATTTCGCGAAGAAAGAGGAGGAGCGCGTTCGCCCCGGAGGGAAAATTCACGGAAACCATTGCCGATGCCGTGGAAGTGGCGAAAGAGAACAAGGAAATGAAGGTGGAGTATATGACCTACTACATGGAACTGCGCAGAAGCGAAGACGCGGTATGGAAAAAGGTATGGAAAAAGGCCGTATGGAAACGCTGAAATCTCTGGTCGTGTCCAAGCTCCTGAGCCTGAAAGACGCCGCGGCTACGGCGGGGATGTCAGAGGAAAAATTCAAGAAACTAGCTGAGCTTTGAGAAGCGTGGTGAAAAAAGAAAAGGCAGATATTCTGGGAAATCCTTATGGGCGGCGACCCCTGTTTTGCGTTATACTGGAAACAGTAGGAGGCGGCGGAAATGTGCAGCAGATATGGAATCGATCAATACACGGCGAACTGGCTGAGACCGTATTTCCGTCACGAGGAAGAACAGGCGGTGGGGGACGTACGGCCGGGGAATCCCGCACCCGTGCTCATCAGCGGCAGTCTGGCCGTCACTTTAACGTGGGGCTTGCCGCGTAAGGGCGGGCTGATCATCAACGCCCGCTCTGAAACGCTGGCTGAGAAATTCACCGCATGCAGGCGCTGCATCGTCCCCGCCAGGTATTTCTACGAGTGGGACGCACACAAGCAGCGCGTCACTTTTCACGGCGCGCGGGAGAAGACTCTTTTCCTCGCGGGCATCCGCAGAAATGATGCCTTTGCCATCGTCACTGAGCCAGCTGATGATGTTGTGCGCCCGGTTCATGACCGCATGCCCATGAGGATTGCCGGAACGGAAATACAGAAATGGCTGGATGGCGGCATGGATCTTTCGCCTGTCCCGCTCGTGAAAGAGCAGGATATAGAGGAGATTTCGCTCTGGTGAGCGAAATCTCCAATGATGAGCAGTGTGACGGAGGAGGTGTGGGATGCCTGTAAGACCATCGCTGGTTTTGCTCTCGAAGTATGCAGGGCAGTTCCCAAGGAAGAAGCGCTCTGAAGTGTCTTGCCCTTGACTTGCGGATGGGAGATCCCTTCGGCACGGGGTTCAGATATGATGGCAAGGAGTGGTTCATGCAGAAGGCTAGGTGCGTACAATCAAATGGTGAATCGTTTGACAGTGCAATCCGTTGATAGTTTGAGCCTAGAGAAAAGCAGCATCAGAGCCTTTCGCTTCGATGCTACCATTTTTTTGTTACTTACTTTTGAATATTGCGCCGATTTTCTTGGCTTCGGCAACATAATAGTAGATATTGCGCTCGGTATCGTGCATCATCTCCGCACCCCCTATCTAAAAACTTCTTACGATTACTTGATGATAATTGTAAATCAGATTTGCATCCACGCGGACGTTGATATTGGCCGTAGTCATAGTCGCTCACCTCGTTCTATCGTTCTCACCCTTATTATGATTCTTTACGCAAAATTTTACAGCACAACGTATGCGTATATATTGCTAATATATCACAATCCTGAATGAACGAGGTAAAATAAACACAATGGAAGCAAGGTGGACGGTTGTGCGTTGAGTTTGCTATAATGAAAGGCAATGATTTGCAAGGATTTGCCAAGATAGCGCGAGAGTAGTAAAAGGCTCAAATTTTACTACGATTTTACTACGTTACACCGCCGTGATATGCCGTATTTTGCCCGTACTACCGGATTTTGGCCGGAGGTGTGCGCGCCCTTTCCATGCGGCATAACGCGGCATGGTACGGCGGTTTGAGGAGGCTTGACTGGTGTTTCGGATACTTTTTGTCTGCCACGGCAGCATGCTAACTTGAGCCCTATAATCCCTTGTTTAACAGGCTTTCGCAGTACGGCAGATGTACATTTACAACTTTTTTACAACTTTTGACAGACTAGATACGGAGGAGCCTCAGCAATGCCATCTGTGCGGTTGTTCCAGTTGTGCCAGTAAACCGTCCCTGCGGATATTGAAGCGCCTAGCGGCCGGAATGGGTATGAAGATCAAGCTAGAGTTCTTGCCAGAAGGCGTATCGTAAGCCTAGTTGTTCCAATTGTTCCACTAAATTTCTTGTTATACGAGCTGGCCGCCAACTGGCGAATGGTTTCTGCGGGTGAAGGCTATTTCAAAATCGATCCGTTGAGATAAGGAGGCACTCATTATGCTTAGACCAACGGCTGTTTTCGTTGTCGCTAGGACAACTATATTTTGATGTCACTTTTGATAATGGCGAAGAGAAGAAGTTCGATGTCAAGCCCTATATCAAGGGTGAATGGTATGGGCAGCTGAAGGACGCTACATATTTTAAGGACGTATCAACAGATGTCTATACGGCCCACCTGACCCCATGGGCAGGATATCTGTTTCGACGAGCTATATGAGCTGAGCTATATTTAAGCTATTTCTATAAAATTTCATATCATCTATAATTTGTAGATCCCATAGCCGTTTGGCTATGGGATCTTTCTCTTCACAGTAACCTCATGCCCATGATTACTAAGGTCATTTTTGGCGCAAAATGTGTCTTAGTGCATAGTGACGCCACTTGATCTATTATAACTATTGAAAAGAAAAATTGACAAGGAGCGATCATTATGAAAAATGAAAAGCTGACTGCTGTGAAAGGTTGTGTGCAAAAGTTCATCAGAACTAACGGAGAAGAAGTGTTCTTCTATCTCCGAAAAGAGAATATTTGGCAGGCCAAGTGTGGGCCTAAGGCAGCAATGGCTTTGCTGAAAATCATCGAACAATTCCCTACTGCCCCAAATATTACCGCCGCTGAAGCGAAAACAATCATTGCAGAAATACAGTGCGATCCGGCCTTTTTCAGGCCACTAACGATGCCCCCTGTAAATCTTATAAACTGCAGAAACGGCATCATTGACCTAAACAACCTGAAGGTTAATCCTCCGCAAGAGGATCATGACTTTCTGCTGAATCTGAATTTCAAATACACGCCGGCAGCCTCTTTAGCCGATTGCCAGAATTTCAGCAATTTTCTTAAGTTTTCTTTAGACCTGCCTGATGACATAACTCATGATAACATGCTGAAACAACCCCCAGTGCGCCGGTTACTCGAAATGTTGGGGTATATGGTGTCGAACGAGTACCGCGCTAAAAAACTGATACTTATCATTGGCCCACCGAATTCCGGAAAATCGCAAATTCTGGAATTGCTTCGAATGGTGTTAGGAGCGGATCATACCGTTGCTTTAACATTGGACGAACTCAGTGGGCAAAGTGGTGGACGATTCCGTACCGAATTACTTCTGAAAGCTCATGCCCTCATCAATGATGAGCTACCTACAAGAGGTCTGAAGAATCTATCAGAGCTCAAAAAAATCATTGCAGGCGAGATGATTACTGTCGAAGCAAAAGGACTACGTCCGAGGACCATACGGAACACGACAAAGCTTATGTTTGCCGGAAACCAACTGCCGGAACTAGCAGAGGTAGATAGCGGAAATGCTTTTTCGAGTCGGCTGTGTGTCGTTTTTTTGAAGAAAGCTGCTGATTCGGAGACACGAGATATTGACCTGCTGAGCAAACTTTATAATGAGAGAAACGCCATTTTTTCGCTCGCAGTAAATGCGTTCAGCAAGATAGCAACAACTCTCGAATTCACTGGTGAATCAGTTGCTGACAAGGCTTTGCAGGCTTATGCTGAAGAAAATTCGTCCGTCCTAACCTTTATAAATGACGGTAGTGTGATTTGTGAAGGTGAAGGCATCTTCACGACCGATTTGTATCAAGTATATTTACGATACTGCGAGAAACTTGCTCTAACGCCGGTGAAATCTCTAAAATCTTTCCGGCAGCAGCTTTTATGTACGCCCAAAGTACAAGAGATACGAAAGGGACGCCTTGAAGGGGATGAAAATCCTCGTTCCGTCGTATGGGGAATAACACTAGTCAATGATTGTGGAGAAGATCGACATGAAAAAGAAACGAAGTATAACGGTGAAAATTTCCGTGCCACTATTTGAAAAAATCGAATCATTAAAGAACTCGGCATATGATGGAAACCGCTCCGCATTAGTCATCAAAGCTTTGGAAAACTTTATCGTTGCTTGCGAAGGAGGTGACCAGGTACGGGCTTCACCCACTCCTCAGATTGCCGAAGCTGCTTTAACGTCTCTATTGTATATCCGCGATGTCCTATTACAGGATATCGATGCCAATTCTCCTATACGAAAGGAAGTTGATCGACTATGTCACCTGCTGAATTAAAATATAGCATTCTGCGCCTTATAAATTATAAGACCAGTGCGAGCCGCAAACGCTTCGAGAAGTCTGTTTCCTACGTAACCAATCCGAAGAAAACATCGAACGAAATGATCTGTGCCCACTACATGAAACTGGATGATCCATCAAGCAGCTTGGCCCTGATTGAAAAGCGATGGCACAATGACGAAATGGTCGGTCGCCTGTTCAAGCATGGCATCATAGCTTTCGGATCATCAGATATGTCGCCAGAAGATGCCTTGAACCTTGTACGTGCCACGATGGCTTATTACACGGATTATCCATACTTGGCGGCCATTCACACCGATGTTCCCCATCGCCTGCATGCTCACTTTCTTTTAGGGATGCGTAACCTGAAAACGGGCAAAAAATTCAGTCAAAGTAAAGATGACCTGATGGCGTTTCGGGAGCATTATCATAAGGAGGCCTTGAAGTACGGATTGCTGGGATTGAAGGACTGCTGTTCCAGTATTACAGATGCACTATCTGATAGTTCGTCTGTAGATCAGACGCTTCATTTCTCGGCAGAAACTCCAGAAGACGGATGGAATTCCTCGGCAGAATATTCACTCTGTGTGGAAAGTGTACCATCATCAATTGATGATTTGTATCGCGGTAGTTTTTCTGCTGCTGAGGCAAGTTATACGATGTCCCATAATGCAGTCGATACGAGCCAACCTGTGGTATCAAATCAGACTGATCTTGTGAATGGAATTTTACATTTGGCCCAATTGGATTTTAATCATTTCTTTTACCAGGGATTTAAAGGAGGTCTTTCCAATGAATGACGTTACATCGAGGAATAATGGATACAACGGTCCTTACGGGCCCCAGTTAAATGCAGTAGCACCATCATTGCCTCTCGGTTCATCAACCGCTACGAAAGCAAGAAATGGCTTTAATATGGCACCTCAGACCGCCATTGTTTATATTGACTTGGCTGAACTCATGACAACGTATGTGAACGGGTGCAAACAGATGTTTGAACTGGGAATAATGGCAGGAAAGATGGCCAAAAATGGCTATCCGAACGATAAAAGTGCTGACCAAGCCGATGCTCATAATAGTTGAAATGGAGGAGAAGTCATGTTTTACGGAGTATATGGTAGGAACGGTGCCGGCGTGTATTATAACTGGGACAAAGTGCAGAAATCCCAGCCTTTTATCGACGGCATGCGAGTAAAAAAATTTAAGACGTTAAAAGAGGCTTTGGAATATATCCGTTCCGGTTTGGTTGATGTTTACGAAGTCATTCCCGATGAAAGGTTGGATATCGAGGAACTGTACAATAGCCGTAATTTCTTTTTTCACATATCTCATTTAATACACAAGCCGTAATTCCACTTTCTGTTCCTATAAGAATAGGGCCGCAGGCCCTATTCTTATAGGAATGTACAATAAAAAATAATATAAATTGATGTTAAATAATACTGGATAATGTCAAACATCAAGTCCCTTGCCTCATAATGAGGTCAAGGGACTTTTCTGTTATTTGCTGGCACCTGTAATATAGCGATTGATATTGATCTGAGGAATCTTCCATATCCTGTTGATTCTGAAACCTTTTATTTTACCTGAACGCAGGAGTTCATAAGCAGCATTCTTTCCAATTGATAGTTGTTCACATAGATCCTCTATTGATACTACACGCATAGGTTCATTGTCTGGCATCATACAATCCCTCCTTTTATTTTCTTACATCTTTGTTCGTGAAATATTCATATGGTAATACTCGTGTTCCTAAAAAGCAATAATTGATAATAAATGTACACTAATCACTGTCGATGCATATGGTGGCTTATAGCGTCTACTGGGACTCTCCAAGTGTGACCAGCTTTCTGTGCATATAGTTTCTTATCATGAATCATCTGATACACTTTGCACGAGGAAACACCAATAACAGCTGCGGCCTCTGCGACTGTCAATGCATATTTATTGATGGGAATAGAATCCATAATCGATCCCTCCTTTATTACTATAGTGTTATCTAGTATGACTAATCATTCATATAAATGGATAGACGTTACACTCGGTCTCTGGTCTACTCCTAATGTCCAGAAAGAAAATCCAATCGTAATACGTTTCGGTATCCTGGTCATAGTAATACATAAAATAAATATTTTATCAACTATGATAATCTTATTTTTTTCAACTATATATCATATTTGTGAAGCCGTACTTATCAGCAGTATGAGTTGGCACCATAGTTTTATTTATGGAGAAGGAGGAGGTTTTCTATGAAACAGGGAAAAACATTGAAAGATTTGGGAGCAGAGCTCCAGCGTCAGCGAGAAGCCAGACAGGATTTCATTACGGATACCAGGCATCTCGAATTTCAAGCAGATGATGATGGCAAAGCCACTATCAAGCTGGATATCAAAGGTAATCATCATATCTTTGGCGTATGTGAATTAGCTCATAAGCAGATAGCAAATCGTCTGCAGATTCCCTATCGGTATTACCAGAAGATGCAGTTTGAGCGGCCAGAGCTCCTGCAGGAGAATGTCAATACCTGGCTCCACTTTGCCCCAGAGCGGAGGATGATCCGCACACTGGATGGCAAGGTGCGAGCCTTTCTCTCTGACCGCTACCGGAGACTGGATAATCTGGAGCTGTGTGCTGCAGTAATACCAATCATCAGAGAGATGAGTGGTGCAAAGATTAATAGCTGCGATGTTACCGACAATCACATGTACCTGAAGGTAGTGAACAAGCGGATGAAAGCAGAGGTTGTTGTAGGTGATGTAGTACAGGCAGGATTTGTCATCTCAAATTCTGAGGTTGGTCTTGGTTCTGTAAAGGTAGAACCATTGGTCTATCGCTTGGTCTGTAAGAATGGACTCATCATGAAGGACTACAGCCAGAAAAAATACCATGTCGGTAGGCATATTAAGGGAGACTCGGCTTGTGAGCTGTATTCTGATGCTACGCTACAGGCTGATGACAAAGCTTTCTTTATGAAAGTAAAAGATACAGTACGAGTGGCAGTTGACGAGGCTAAATTCATGACGACCGTGGATAAGCTCCGCGAGACTATGAATATCCCACTCAACAATAACCCTGTAGAAGAAGTAGAGGTACTGGCAGATCGTTTTATGCTTACTGAGGCCGAACGTGGCGATGTATTGCGTCAGTTATTCATTGGGGGCAATAATAGCCGCTATGGACTCCTGAATGCCGTCACAGCAGCTTCTCAGCTCTCTGACAGCTATGAACGTGCAACTGAGCTGGAGCGTATCGGGGGCGAGCTATTAGCTCAGCCAGTGCCTAAAAAGTCAGAAGTCGTCAACATCACCCCAGCTCACAGTATCAAACTGGTAACTGCATAAGTATTAATAGAGGATATAACAAAATGACTGCCAATGCATGAGATGCAGAATAAGGTAGCGGCAGGCATGGTTCCGGAATGGAGCACAATAGCGCAATGAAGGAACCTTGCTTGCCGCGGTACTGCATGTTTAGGTTTGGCAACAGCACATTTCGTTATATCCCTTTTGTTATGGAGGTACATCGTGGAAAAAGAGATCATGAATCTGTCCGATGCAGAACTGCTCCATCTGGTCAGTCCTGCCTTTAACAGTTCCCTGCTCGATGAATACAGCTTTCCTGAGCTGTTCAACGTCGTCAGCGAGGAGCAGATTGCTGCCGTAAAAGG
>ULTB01013842.1_pt1 | contig 11867 bp, 9 predicted proteins | sample 1957251 | NCBI WGS metagenome assembly ULTB01 (sample SAMEA4835724, study PRJEB28245) | human gut metagenome | biome: gut microbiome; material: fecal sample | place: Denmark | collected 2008
GCAGAATTTTCCGCGGCCGATGTCTTCCAGGCAGTACGGCGTTTCCTGGTATACGATATTGAGCCAGTTGTGGTAGAACAGATGGGCGTAGCTGCACCAGGTGAAGACCGGCTGGTTCTTGTCGTTGTCCTTGGGATAGTAATGCTTGGGAACGCTGATGGGCAAGCCTTTATTTTTGTCGCGCAGGTATTCGGTTTCCAGCGTCCGCCGGTCGTATTCGAAGTGGCCTAGGACGAAAAAGCGGCGGTGGTCGGCAGTGCCGATGATGTTGATGCCGTTTTCCGGAGAACGGGATAAGATGTCCAGGGCCGGCGTATTGTATACCTTGATATCGTCGATGGCAGTGTGACGGGATTGAGGAATGAAATACCTGTCGTCAAAGCCGCGCAGGAGGGGATGGCCTTTCTGCGTGAGCTGGTATTCGAAGATGCCGAATAATTTTTCCGGCAGCAGGCGCTTTTCGATGCCGTAATAATGATAGAGAGCCGCCTGGGCGCCCCAGCAGAAATACAGGGTGGAAAAGGCGTGCGCTGCGGACCAGTCCAGATACGTCGTCAGCTCGGGCCAGTAATCGACGTCCTCGAAGGGAATCTGCTCGACAGGCGCGCCGGTGATGATCAGGCCGTCGTAATAGTTGTCCTTGATATCGTCGAAGGTATAGTAATTTTGCTCTAAATACGACGGGTCTGTATGAACGCTTTCATGGCTCGTCGTGCGGCAGAAATCTACTTCGACCTGGAGGGGCGAATCGCCAAGCAGGCGGAGGAGCTGCAGCTCCGTCGGTTTTTTCAGGGGCATGAGATTGAGGATGAGGATGCGGAGGGGGCGGATATCCTGATGGAGGGCCGAGCCCTTGTCTATGGTAAAAATTCCTTCTTCATGAAGCAGTTCTTTGGCCGACAGGCCGTCTGTAATTTTAATGGGCATATAGCTATCTTCCTTTGCCAGTGATTTTGTCTTTATTCTGCGGCGGCCAGGGCTTGCTCGACGTCTGCCAGCAAGTCGTTGACGTTTTCCAGGCCGACGGAGATGCGTACTGTGCCGGGCGTGATGCCGCAGGCCCGCTGCGCTTCTTCCGACAGCTGCTGATGCGTCGTTGAAGCCGGATGGACCAGAAGGGATTTGGAATCGCCTACGTTGGCTAAATTGGAAAAAATCTCGGCGTGGTCGATAAAGGATCGGGCTGCCTCATAGCCGCCTGCCAGTTCGAAAGAGAAAATAGAACCTGTTCCCTTGGGGAAATATTTTTGAGCCAGGGCGCAGTACGGCGAAGAGGGCAGGGACGGATAATTGACCTTGGCGACGCCGGGGTGGCCTGCCAGGTATTCGGCGATTTTTTTGGCGTTGGCGACGTGGCGCTCCATGCGCAGCGACAGCGTTTCCATCCCTTGAAGAAGGAGCCAGGCGTTGAAAGGGCTGATGCAGGCCCCGAGATCGCGGAGGCTTTTGGCCCGGATGCGGGTGACGAAGCCGGCTCCCGGCATGTCGGTCGCAAAGTTGATGCCGTTGTACGACGGATCCGGCGACGCGATGTCGGGAAATCTTCCCGACGTCCAGTCGAAGGCTCCGTTTTCGACGATGAGGCCGCCGAGGGTCGTGCCGTGGCCGCCGATGAATTTTGTCGCCGAATGGACGACGATGTCGGCGCCGTGCTCGAAGGGGCGGAATAGGTACGGCGTGGCAAAGGTGCTGTCGACGACGAGGGGGAGGCCGTTTTTGTGGGCGATATGGGCCAAGGCTTCGAAGTCGGGAATATTAATGGCCGGATTGCCCAGGCTTTCGATGTACAACGCCTTCGTGTTATCCGTAATGAGGGCTTCAAAGGTCGACGGGTTGTCGGCGTCGGCGAAACGGGTCGTAATGCCGAAGCGCTGCAGCGTTTCTGTAAATAATTCAAAGGTGCCGCCGTATAAAGTCGGGGCCGCGATGATTTCATCACCTGCGCCGGCAAGGTTCAGTATGGTGTAAGCGATGGCTGCGGAACCGCTGGCGACGGCTAAGGCGGCTGTTCCGCCTTCCAGCGCGGCGATTCTCTTTTCCAGCACGTCCTGCGTCGGATTGGTCAGGCGGCTGTAAATATAGCCGGGTTTGCGCAGGGCGAAGATATCTTCTCCATCCTGGGCGCTGCCGAAGACGTACGACGTCGTCTGATAAATGGGGACGGCCCGTGCTCCCGTCGTAGGGTCGGGAATTTGTCCGGCGTGCTGCTGCAGTGTTTCAAATGCATACGTGTCGATATGGTTCATGATGTGTTCCTCCCGTTGTGAAAAATTATGTTACAAGCCGATAGCAGGCAATAAAAAAAGCTCCCGTCCCCAAAGGGACGGAAGCACCGTGATACCACCCAATTTCACCGGACCTTCGCAGGACCGGCCTCTTCAGGTACGCAGGCCGAAGCCCTGAATACCATAGCACTGTAACGGGTGCGCCCGGGCAGTCTAATGATTCGACTAACCTGCTCGGAGTCCATCTTCCATGAAATGCCCCGGATTCCCTTTCACCACAGCGGGAACTCTCTGTGCCGTTCTTTTTCATGTACTCTTCTCTTCATTGCAATACTATCAAGTTGTTGACGCTAAGTTTAGCATTAAATGAGCTGTTTGTCAAATAAATTTTGAAATCATCTCCAGGGCGAACGATAACGAATAAAGGAAAATCGAGACAAATTGCCTATTTTTTCGGCAAATGCGGTTCTTCGGCCGGGCCTGCGGAGAGCCGGTAAATTTACGAAAAAATCACTTGACAAGGGGTGCCGTAATCTGTAAAATAATTAGGTAAGCTTTTCACTTGGACTCCACTTAGCCCCGGAGAAAGAGCCTTAAAGCTTGGTTAGTTAGTCGTATCAGGGAGGAATCACACAGCATGAAAACTACATTTATGGCTAATGCCGGCAACATCGAACGCAAATGGTTTGTTGTTGACGCTGAAGGCCAGACATTAGGACGTCTTGCTGCCGAAGTAGCCAAAGTTCTTCGGGGAAAACATAAACCTACATTTACCCCGCATGTAGATACAGGCGACTATGTTATCGTAGTCAACGCAGCAAAAGTAAAAGTAACTGGCAAAAAATTGGTTCAGAAAACATATTTCCGTCATTCCGGTTATCCCGGCGGAGCTAAATTCACGCAGCTCGGCCACATGCTCGAAAACCGTCCGGAACGGGTCGTAGAAATGGCTATCCGCGGTATGCTGCCGAAAAACAAATTAGGCGAACAGATGTACCGCAAGCTCAATGTGTACGCTGGTGCAGAACATCCGCATCAGGCTCAGAAACCTGAAGTTCTGAATTTAAACATTCGTTAATCATACCGGGAGGAAGATTTCATGGCAGTAGCACAGTACTACGGCACTGGCCGTAGAAAGACCTCCGTTGCCAGAGTTCGTCTGGTTCCGGGTCAAGGCAAAATCACAGTTAATAAAAAAGATTTGAACGAATATTTCGGCCGTAAAACGCTGGAGTTGATCATTAGACAGCCCCTCGTACTGACTGGCGTAACGGAACAGTACGACGTCATTGCTGACGTAAAGGGCGGCGGACCGTCCGGCCAGGCCGGCGCAATCCGTCACGGCATCAGCCGCGCGCTGTTGGAAGTCGACCAGGATTTCCGTCAGTCCTTGAAAAAGGCTGGTCTCCTGACTCGCGATCCTCGTGAAAAAGAACGTCGGAAATACGGCTTGAAGAAAGCCCGCAAGGCTTCTCAGTTCTCCAAACGTTAATCATTTTCATAATAACTACTCTAAAACCTATGCAATCAAAAATGGCGTAACCCATGAGGTGTACGCCATTTTTTTTGTAAAAAGCACCTGCTCCGTCGGTTCTGGAGTTTGTCACTTGCTCCAGCGGTCGTACGTCGCTATTTTTCGATTTAAATACGCCAAGGCTTCCTGCATGGCGCTCATCCGCTCTTTGAGACGGTCCCGTTCGCGGACGAGGATGGCCTTTCTCGCCTCATAGGTCTCGCGGCTGCCCTGGTTGTACAGCTCGATGTACTCCGTCAGGCCTTCGATGGATACGTTGCCCGAACGCATGCATTTAATAAAGGCGATGGTATTGCAGTTTTCCTCTGAATAATTGCGGATGCCGTTTTTATCGCGCGGGACGTTGCGGATCAGGCCGATGCGTTCGTAATACCGCAGCGTGTCCGGCGTAATGTCGTATTGCTCGCTTACTTCTTTGATTTTCATGATAGATTCCCTCCTAGTACCCTTACTATACAGTATGGAGTTTACTATAAGTCAAGAGACGGATGGAAATTCGCTGTCCTTGACGGGGTATGATATACTGAAAAAAATACGATAAGGTGATGTCATGAATAAAACACGTGCCGGTATAAAAAATAAAATCATCGCGGCCCTCGCCGTCGCTTGTGCGGCGTATTTTGTCGCTTTCTGGATGGGGACGGAGAAAGAGGCGACGCTGGAGGCCTATGAAAAAGCAGCGGAAGAAGCCATGATAGCCGATACGGAAATCTTGGCTCATAACGGCCATATCCGCGCCATGGACGGGCAAGATACAGAAATACGAGATTTATATAACGACAAGCCCGTGCTCATCTATTTCTGGATGCCCTGGAGCGACGACAGCAAAGAGGGAATGCCTGTGCTGGAAAATATATACCGAAGGTACGGCGATGATATCCATGTCGTCGCCCTTTCTTTCGGCAGCACGGCAGAAGAAGCCCGCTCCTTTTATTTGCAGCATGCCTATGCCATGCCCTTTTATACGGGCGCCTTGTCTGTCGCCGACGACTATAACGTATATGAAGTCCCGCAGTGCGTCATGATCCGCAAAGGCGGAGCCATTTCCGACAGAGTCGCAGGGCTGCCCGATGAAAGATCGTTGGCTTATATGGTGGAAAGAGGGATGGAACCGTGACGTATTGGGCGAAAGCCTTGGGTTGCGAGTTGCTGCGCTCAGAAGGCTGGTCCGTATTGATATTCCCGTTTGGATTGGCAGAATAGGCCTCGATGGAAATTCCTTTTTGGTGCCTATTCACCATGGTTCCTGCATCGATGGTAGGAAGGGAAAAAAGTTGATGGCAGCGTGAAAAAGTTATAAAATTACTATTGACAAATTCGCTGATTTTGCCGTATAATAAACAAGTCGCATGGAGCGGCACTGTTGAGGGCGGTTAGCTCAGTTGGTTAGAGTATCTCGTTGACATCGAGGGGGTCGATGGTTCGAATCCATTACCGCCCACCACACACGTAAACCTTACTAGTTCATAGTAAGGTTTATTTTTTTTGCCGCACAGCGGCCGGGATGCGCATGTAGGAGCCCTTCGTTTCGGGTTCATCTTTGAAACGTCTTGACAAATATCATATAAACTATTAAAATACGGCTATATACAAGTTTATGTATATTAAAATGCGATGAACAAGACGGCCTGCGTCGGAGGTCTTTACAGCGAACCGGGAAGAGTGTGAGCCCGGGAAAGACGGTATGCAGGCGGATCACTTGGAAGCTTCGGCTGTGAACCAGCCGACGGGTAGCTCCGTTACGGGCATAGAGTGGCTGCACTGCAGTCAATAGGGTGGTACCACGGTGATTACGTCTTCGTCCCTTAGGGATGGAGGCGTTATTTTTTTTACTGAATGAGGAGGAAACACAATGGACTACGGCAAGACCTTACATCTGCCAAAAACGGATTTCCCCATGCGCGGCAATCTGCCGAAACGGGAACCGGACTTTTTAAAATTCTGGCAAGAACACAAGATTTATGAAAAACGGCTGCAGAAGCGCGACGGCGCGCCGAAATTTATTCTGCACGACGGCCCTCCGTATGCAAACGGCAAGCTCCATATCGGCCATGCTTTAAATAAAGTATTAAAGGATATTATTTTAAAATATAAGACGCAGCAGGGCTATTATACGAAGTATATTCCCGGCTGGGATACGCACGGCCTGCCGATTGAACACGCCGTCATTAAGGATACGGGCCTGAACCGCCATGAAATGTCTGCCCTCGATTTGCGGGCGAAATGCCGCGATTATGCCTTGGAACGCGTAGAAGAACAGAAGCAGGACTTCATCCGCTTCGGCGTTCTCGGCGATTGGGATCATCCCTACCTGACGCTTCATAAGCAGGTCGAAGTGGCTCAGATCGGCGTATTCGGCAAAATGGCCAAGAAGGGCTATATTTACAAAGGCCTTAAAACCGTTTACTGGTGCCCGCACTGCGAAACGGCCCTGGCTGAAGCTGAAATCGAATACAAGGACGACAAATCCTTCTCCATCTATGTAAAATTCCAGGCTGTTGACTTGAATTGCCACATGCCGAAGGGTGCCGATCCGGATAAGGTATTCGCCTTGATTTGGACGACGACACCTTGGACGATTCCGGCCAACATGGCCATTTGCGCCAATGAAAACTTTGAATACGTATGGGTCAAAATCGGCGAAGAATACCTGCTCATGGCTAAGGAACTCGTCGAAGCGACGATGAAGGCCGGCAAGGCAGAAGACTACGAAGTATTGCCTGAGGTCATGACGGGCAAGCAGATCGAAGGCCTCGTCTTCCAGCATCCCTTCTACGCAGACCGCAAGGTTCCCGTCCTTCTCGGCGACCACGTTACGCTCGACGCCGGCACGGGCCTCGTTCATACGGCTCCGGACCACGGCCAGGACGACTTTGACGTCTGCATGAAATACGCGTCGTGGGGCGTCAAGCCGATCGGCACTGTCGGATCCAACGGCTGCTATACCGACAAGGTTCCCGATTACGAAGGCAAGTTCGTCTTCGATATGAACGTTCCTATCATCAAACGGTTGGCTGAAATGGGAGCACTCTTCGCCAAGAGCACCTTCCGCCATCAGTATCCCCATTGCTGGCGCTGCAAGAACCCGATTATCTACCGCGCGACGGAACAGTGGTTCTCCTCTGTCGACGGCTATCGTCAGAAAGCGCTGGAAGCGATTGACCAGGTACAGTGGATTCCTGGCTGGGGTCACGACCGCATTTACAACATGATTCACGACCGCGGCGACTGGTGTATTTCCCGTCAGCGCGTATGGGGCGTTCCGATTCCTATTTTCTACTGCAAGGACTGCGGCGAACACATCATCAACGACGAAACGATCGCTCATTTGCAGACGATGTTTGCCGAAGAAGGCTCCGATACGTGGTGGATGCACGATGAAAAGGAACTGCTGCCCGAAGGCTTTACGTGCCCCCACTGCGGCGGCACCCATTTCCAGAAGGAAAGCGACATCATGGACGTATGGTTCGACAGCGGCTGCACCCATCAGGGCGTTCTCTGCAACGATCCGGAATTGGATTATCCCTGCGAAATGTACCTGGAAGGCTCGGACCAGCACCGCGGCTGGTTTAACTCGTCCCTGCTGACGTCCGTGGCCGTCAATGGCTGCGCTCCGTATAAATCCGTACTGACTCACGGCTTTACCGTCGACGGCGAAGGCCGCAAGATGAGTAAATCCGTCGGCAATACGGTAGCTCCGCAGGAAGTCATCGAACAGTACGGCGCCGACGTCATGCGCCTGTGGGTATCCTCGGCCGACTACCAGGGCGATATCCGCCTGTCCCCGAAGATTTTGAAGCAGCTGTCTGACGTATACCGCAAGATCCGCAACACCTTCCGCTATCTTTTGGGCAACCTCAGCGACTTCAATCCGGAAACGGACGCCGTCACTTATGCCGATATGACCGAACTCGATAAATGGGCTCTTATGCGTCTGGAACAAGTATATGAAACGGTTACGGAAGCCTATGAAAACTACCAGTTCCACGTCATGTACCATGCGATTCACAACTTCTGCACCGTCGACTTGAGCGCTATGTACCTCGACGTCATCAAAGATCGCCTGTACACGGAAAAGGCCGACTCGCAGGTCCGCCGCAGCGCCCAGACGGCAATGTACCAGATTCTCGATACGCTGGTCAAGATCATTTCGCCCGTATTGTCCTTCACGGCAGAAGAAGTTTGGCAGAACATGCCGCAGATTCCCGGCAAGGAAGAAAGCGTTCTTCTGACGGATTGGCCGAAAGCTCATCCGGAATATTTGAACGCCGATTTGGAAGCTCGCTGGAATACGCTGCTGTCGTACCGCCGCGATTTGACGCGTATCCTTGAAGGCGCTCGTCAGGATAAGAAGATCGGCCATGCCCTGGACGCTGCCGTTGCGATTTACGCTTCCGGCGAAGACTACGACTTCCTCAGCCAGTGGAAAGACCAGCTGGCGACGCTGCTCATCGTCAGCGAAGTTTCCTTGCTGAACGAAGCGGCCCCGGCTGAAGCCGTTTCCGGCGAAGACCATGGCGATATGAAGGTTGTCGTCGCTCCGTCGACTCATGAAAAATGCGAACGCTGCTGGATTCACAGTGAAACCGTCGGCGCTGATGCCGAACATCCGACGCTGTGCGCACGCTGCGTTTCCGTCTTGAAATAAGTAAATATTCTATTCGTATGCATCCCGTCTGCTCTTTCGTCAGGCGGGATGTTTTTTGTTATTGAAGGGAAGGCCGCAGGCTATCGGCGTTGCGAGTATGCTGCGATGTACCGCAAAAAAGCCCTCCCCCGGGCGTACCGTTGGGGGAAGGGCCGTGCAGACTGATACGATTATTTTTGGATGGAGACGGTATGGAGTTCCTCTCCGGAAGGCAGGTACCCCGTAAAGGTAAGGGCAGCGTCGGAGGCTTCCATGACCAGGTAGTTTTCCGTTTCCGGCTGAGGCGCTGCGTATTCGTCCAGGGAATGGTTTTTCCATAGGCCGGGATATTGGACACTGCCGGCTACGCCCGTCAGGATGTACAGCGGACCTGAAGCATCGCGCTGGAAGTTGCGGATATGGCCGCGGTCGCGATAGCTGTGGAGATGGGCTGATAATACGACGTCGACGCCGTATTCGTCAAAGAGGGGCATCCATTGGCGGCCTTCTTCGGAAAAGCCTTCTTCGCGGGGCTGCGGGCGGTTTTGGAACCCGTACTGCAGGACATCCTTGTGCATGACGACGACTTTCCATTTCTTTGTCGTGCGGGCCATGTCCTGGCGGAACCAGGCCATTTCATCTTCCAGCAGCTTGGGCTGGAACTGAGCCATTTCGGAAATCTGCGTGTTGAGGACGACGAAGTGGACGTCGCCGTAATCAAAGGAATAAAATTGGTTCCGATACGGCTCAGGCGCGTTGGCCGGCAGGGCGAACAGGCGGAGATAGGCTTCGGGCATGCGGATCTTCCAGTCGCGGTTGTACGTTTCGTGATTTCCCATGGCGGGCGCGATGGGGATCTTGCTGATCATATCCTTCGCAGCGTCGAACCAGGCATTCCACTGGTAATGATCCTGGCCGTTGTCGACGAGGTCGCCCATAGAGATGGCGAATTGGGCGTCGGGATGAGCCTGCCAGGCCGGGTCCAGCGTGGCGGCCCATACGCTGTAATCGCTGGATTGCGAGTCGGGAAATATCAGGGCTTTAAATTCGTTTCCTTCTGCCGTGTGCAGGCGAATCCAGGCGCTTCGCTTTTGGCCGTAGCCGACGCGGTATTCGTAGGCTGTGCCGGGCGACAGCTCCGTCAGCATTGCTTTATGGATATACGTCGTTACGCCGTCGTCCGTAAAGGCTTCGCTCGTCGCCGCGACAGCGTAGACCTCGTCCTGTCCCTGCTCATGATATTCTACGACAGCATCGTCTTCGGCCATTGCCGACTGCCACATGATGGTCCGCGACGTCTCGCTGTTTTTCGTAATGACCTGGCGTATGTTCATGGCGTCTACATTGCTGGTGAGCTCGTAATGCGCGGCCAGGGACTTTGTCGTCCGAAGGCTTTGCTGGGCCGCCGTCTTGACGCCGGGAATGAAGGCGTACGCGGCGGCGCAGGCGACGAGCAATACGGGAACGATTCGTTTCAACAGTTTCTTTTTATTCATTTGCAGCCCTCCTTACGGCGTATATCCTGAGATGAAGTTTATCATATCACATGGAGCTCGCTCTAAGTCAAGAACCTTTGCATAGGCGATTCTTATTAATTACATTATAGATTTTAAAGGAGGTCATGTCTAATGCTTGCCTTTTATGGCAAGAAATACGACAAAGGCATGGTATGCCCTCAAATCGGCCCTATGTATGCGGCGGCGCTTGACAAGGGGAAGGGCAGGATATACAATATTGAACGTAATAGAGAATGTCGATGAACGGGAGCAAGTACCCTTGCGGCACCCTTTGCAGCGAGCCGGCGGCAGTGGAAGGTCGGTATGAGGACGCAGGCGGGAATGGGCCCGGGAGATGCGGTCTGAACGACGAGTAGGCGCCGCCGGGACTTCCGCCGTTATGAGGAAGAGCGCATGAAATGTGCGCGTATGAGCCGGGCAGCTTGCCAACCAGGGTGGTACCGCGGAAACGTCTTTCCTTTCGTCCCTATCATAGAGGGATGGAAGGATTTTTTTTATAGCGCAGCGATGCGTTGACTATGAGGAGGATGATACTATGTCGATTATTTTTTCCGGCATTCAGCCGAGCGGCAATCTTACATTGGGAAATTATTTAGGCGCCCTGCGCAATTTTTCGAGGATGCAGGACGGCAACGAATGCTATTACTGCGTCGTCAATCAGCACGCTATTACAGTGCCCCAGGACCCGAAGCTTCTCCATGAACGGACGCGGGCTCTAGCGGCTATTTACATTGCGTCGGGCCTCGACCCGGAAAAATCTACGCTGTTCGTACAGTCCGAAGTGCCGGAACACGCCTTGCTGGGCTGGATCATGATGACCCAGTCCTACGTAGGCGAGCTGGAACGCATGACCCAGTACAAGGATAAGGCGGCGAAGCGGGGCGATTCGATTCCCGCCGGCCTGCTCGTCTACCCGCCTCTCATGGCTGCGGATATTCTCTTGTATCAGACCAATTACGTGCCCGTCGGCGATGACCAGAAGCAGCATATGGAAATTACCCGCGACCTGGCGCAGCGTTTCAACCGCCTGTACGGCGAAGTATTTACGATTCCCGATATTTACCTGGGACACGACGGCACGCGCGTCATGAGCCTCCAGGAACCGACGAAGAAGATGAGCAAGTCCGACGACAATACGACGGCGACGATTTATCTGCTCGATGAACCGAAGGCCATTGAAAAGAAAATCAAGCGGGCCCAGACGGACAGCGAAAACTCCGTCCACTACGACAGGGAAAACAAGCCGGGCATTTCCAACCTGATTGAAATTTTCTCGGCCGTGACGGATCATACTCATGAAGAAGTCGAAGCAGCGTATGCCGGCAAGGGCTACGGCGCGTTCAAGAAAGACGTGGCCGAAGCCGTAATCGCCGCCCTCGAGCCGATTCAGGCCCGCTACGCCCAGCTGGTCAACGACCCGGAACTGGACGAAATTCTCGACAAAGGCGCGGCGAAAGCCCATGCCAAGGCCAGCGAAACGTACGAAAAAGTCGTCCGCGCTATGGGCCTGAACCGGAAATAAGAGGCCGTCATGAGCCATTTCTTTGCGCTCCTGGCGCGGATGAAATTCATTCGCCGCTGGAGCCTGATGCACAACACGCAGGAAGAAAACATCCAGGAGCATACGCTGCAGACGGCTATGATCGCCTATCATCTCTGCCTTCTCAGCAACCTGCATTTCGGCGGCCGGACGGACCCGAAGCAGGCGGCCGTGTTGGCTCTGTATCATGACGCAGCGGAAATCTTTACGGGAGATATGCCGACGCCGGTGAAATATTTCAACGAAAAGATGCGCCGTACCTACGGCGACGTAGAGGCCATGGCCCAGGAAAAGCTGGTTCAGACGCTGCCGGAGGAACTGCAGGCCCATTACAAGCCGCTCATCTGCAGCGCCGAGGAGGATCCGGCGTGGCCCTTCGTCAAGGCGGCCGATACGCTGAGCGCGTATTTGAAATGCCGGCAGG
>ULTB01003582.1_pt1 | contig 11791 bp, 8 predicted proteins | sample 1957251 | NCBI WGS metagenome assembly ULTB01 (sample SAMEA4835724, study PRJEB28245) | human gut metagenome | biome: gut microbiome; material: fecal sample | place: Denmark | collected 2008
GCAGGAGAGGCGCCGCGTCACACGGCGGCAGGAACGCCAGCAGTTCTTCTGCCCGGCGCTGGTAGCGGCGGATATACTTCCACGCTTCCTCCATGCCGCCGAATTCCGCTACAATGCGTTCCATCGTCCGAATATCTGCGGCCGTCAGCGTGCCGGCTGCGCTGCGCTCCATGTAGGGCGTCAATGCAGCCCGGCCGCCGGGCCGTTCCAAGGCGATGAGGACGGGCAGCGTGTAGATGCCTTCGCGGAAATCCTGATGAACGGTCTTGCCGTTCAGCGCCTTGTCGTCCGTAAAGTCCAGGAGGTCGTCCCGCAGCTGGAACATGTATCCCAGGCATTCGCCGAAGGATTCCAGTATGCCGGCGTGCTGTTCGCTGCAGCCGCTTTCCATTGCGCCGATGCGGCAGCAGGCCATGAACAGGGCCACGGTCTTGCCGTGGATGTTGCGCAGGTACTCGTCAATCGTCACCGTATCCTTGTACCGGCACATAGCCTGGCCGATTTCGCCGCTGCACATTTCCTCTACCGTCTTCGACAGGACCATGCCGGCCCGGTTCAAGCCCTCCTTCATGAGGTGATAGCTGATGCGGCTCATGAGGAAATCTCCAGCGTAGACGGCGGCGTTTTTTCCGTACCGGCTCTGGATGGACGGCTTGCCCCGTCGGAAAGGAGCGTCGTCGACGACATCATCGTGAATCAGCGAAGCCAAATGCGTCATTTCGACGATAGCCGCCAGCTTATACAGCGTTTCCTGCGCGTCGCCGCGTTTTGGGCCGTACTCCGAGGCCATCATCAACAGGCGGGGCCGTATCATCTTTCCTTCTGACGCCGTCGCGTCGGTAAGTACCGCGCCGGTCGGCGTTCCGGCAAAGGTATGGGCCGTAAAGGCCTGTATATAGTTCTTTATCTTCTCTATTTGCTCATCACTGACGTTGGCAAAATACTTCGGCATAAATTTCCGAACGCTGTTTTCTAATAATGTCTGTTTTATCATCGCCGTTCCAATACACCTTTCCGGCCGTGTTAGGAGTTACTGTTTTTCTCTCTTTTCTACGAGAATCTGGGCCGTATGTTTTACCTGGATGTTGTTCAGGCCGCGCGCGTCGAGACCGCCTTTGATCTGGAGCAGGCAGCCCGGGCAGTCGACAGCCACGGTGTCGGCGCCGGTAGCCACGATGTTGTCGATCTTTTCTTCGAGCATCGGAGCGGACATTTCAGGGAATTTAATCGAGTAGGAGCCGCCGAAGCCGCAGCATTTATCGCAGTTGTTCATTTCTACGATTTCTACGCCCTTCGTGCCTTCCAGGAGTTCGCGCTGTTCTTTATATACGCCCATGTAGCGTTTCATATGGCACGAATCGTGATACGTAACCTTCATGGGAACGCCATCGCCGTTGTCCGGGAGACCGCCGAGCATGTGGAGCAGCTTGGAGAAGTCGTAAGACTTGTCGCTCAGTTCGGAAGCCTTCTTGTACATTTCCGGATCGTCCTTGAACATTTCCTTGTAATCGCGCAGAGCGTGCGTGCAGGTCGGGCAGGCCGATACGATGTAGTCGTATTTTTCCGCTTCCATAGCTTCGATGTTGAGCGCCGCTTCTTTCTTAGCGTTTTCAGCGTCGCCCATGTACGTCGCCGGAGCGCCGCAGCAGGACTGGCCGAGAGGCATTTCTACGACGTAGCCGGCCATGTTGAGGGCTTTGACGACGGCCGTCGCGATGTCTACGTATACGAAATCGAGGAGGCAGCCCGTGAAGATGGCAATCTTGCCCTTCGGATTGGGAACGTCCTGTTTGATCGTCGGCAGTACGTCGCGGAACGGCTGCGGAGCGATGCTCGGCAGGCTGCGGCCCGACGTCAGGCCGGACAGGAACATCGGCATATGGCGAATCATCGGCTGGCCTTTGGTAATCGCGCCCTGGGCAACGGAAGCGATGCGCAGCATGGAATGGAACAGATGGCGGTCGGCGACCGTGTCGAGGCAGAACTTATGAATCGGGTTGAGGCCGTCTTCCTGAGCGTACTTCGTGCGCAGCTTCAGGATCATGCCGGCGATGTCGAGTTTGCCGCCGCAGACGGTGTTGCACGTGCCGCACTGGAGACAGATATTCTGAATTTCTTTACCGCGTTCACGGCTGTTGAGGAAGGCCGTGAGCAGCGTGCCGATACCGCCGGTGTAGATGCTGCCGCCGTATACGTGGCCGCCGACGAGGCGGAAGGCCGGACATACGTTGAGGCAGGCTGCGCAGCGGATGCAGCAGAAAATATCTTTATAATCGGGATCGTTCATGATCTTGCGGCGTTCCGGCGTATCGAGGATGATGATGTGGAAGCTCTTCTTCTGCTTCGTATCGTTTTCCGGATCCGTTACGACATCCGTCGCGCCCGTGTAGAAGGACAGGTACGTCGTCAGGTTCTGGGCCGTGCCGTTGCGGGGCAGGACCTTGAAGATATAGCGGACATCGCTCATCTTGGCGACGAATTTTTCAATGCCGAAGATGTACATGTGGCTGGCCGGCAAGGTGCCTACCATACGGCCGTTGCCTTCGTTGCTCATGGTGATGACCGTGCCCGTTTCGGCGACGGCGGCGTTGGCGCCGGATACGCCCATTTCAGCGGTCAGGAATTTTTCACGCATGACGCGGCGGGCCGTTTTAACTTCCTTGGAAATATCGGGAACTTCTTTTTCCTTCGTATAGGACGTAAACAGGTCGGCTACGTCTTCCTTGGAGTAGTGAATGGCAGGCATTACCATGTGGGACGGCGTGTCGCCGGCGATGGCGTTGATGAATTCGCCCAAGTCCGTTTCCTGCGCGTGAATGCCTGCGGCTTCAAAGCCCGGGTTGAAGTGGATTTCTTCCGATGCCATGGATTTCGATTTGACGACGAGTTTGACGTTCTGTTCTTTTGCTACCTTCAACGCGTAGTCGAAGGCTTCCTGCGGCGAATGGGCGCGGAATACGACGGCGCCGTTGGCCGTAGCGTTCTTTTCGAATTCGTCGAGCAGTTCGTCGATGTGGTCGCGGGCGTAGGATTTTACTTCGTGCACCTTTTCCCGCAGGGCTTCAAAGTCGTATCCTTTGTAAACGCGTTCGCGGTTGCCGGGATACGCAGTCGTAAAGTTTTTCAGCGCTTTCTGCAAAGGCGCGTTGTCCATTGCGCGCTCGATTTCTTGTTTCAACAAATCCATTTCAGTTGACATGTGTCATTCCCTCCTTTACTCATCTTCCACAACAATGACGGCATACTGGCGCGGTCCGTGGACGCCGACCGTGCTGACGCATTCGATGTCGGCCGTACGGCTCGGGCCCGTAATGATGCCGGCAAATTTCGGGAATGGCTTCGTTTCGGCCATAATGTCGATCATGGAATCGAAATCGTCGACGATCTTCGACAACTTGATAATGCCGACATATACGTCCGCTACGATTTCTACGATACGGTCGTCAATATCATCCTTCATTTGGACGAGGGAGCCCAGGTTGGCGACGCCGTAATCGGCTTCCGTTACGCCGCCTTTGTCATAGGGAGCGTTTTTGCGGAAGTGATCCGTGTCTGTCTTGATGCCTGCCGCCTTCAAGGCGTCGGCTGCGCCGGCTTCTTTCAGGAGCGGCGTTTCGACCAGAGCGACATCCTTTACATCCTTTTCCTGGAAAATCTTGACAAGAGTTGCTGCTACGTCGGCTTTTTTAGCCAAATAGCATTCCCCAGCGACGCTGGTTAATCCTTTTTGGAACGTTTCGTACAATTCTGCTTTTTCCATGTTCACACCTCTTTACGTCAAATATAAAATTTAAATGAATGCATGGCATACTATTAAAGTATTAATATAAGTATAGCATTTTATACAATTTATGCAACGAGTCTGACGCAAAGTCGCAATATATTTTGTGAAACGATACTCGCAAATCCATGCTTTATAGTCATATTTGCATATATGACATAGCAATACACTTGACAAGTTTATATTACTTAAATTAATACCTCTGTAGTATAATATTCGCTATCTCACTAGGTTTTATCAGGTATTTTGCATGCCGCTATGTCTTTTTATCATGACTTTTTCAGCATTTTACTATGATTAAAAATTATTATTTATAAGGTTAATCCCGCACGTTTTTCCAACAAAGCTCCTTCCATGTTCCACTTTGACTATTCGTATTTATAGTATTAATTTTCATTTTTATTTGTTTTAAAATTCATTTATTTTACATTATAATTCTATTTTGTATACATTATCCGTTATTTTATGACGCAATGTTATGTTCTATTTCCACTGCATCACCTGTCCTGCAATGTGCATCTGAACATTACAATAATTCATTTCAACTTGACGCGCATCGCATTCCAAATAGCCCGTTTTAGAATACGGAAAAATGTAAATTTTTTATAACCTTGCAAAAAATACCTTGACAAACGTTCAAACAAACGGTATTATGTTCCCAACGAAAAATGCAATGACCAAAACAAGTACACGTACGAAAGCTATACAGAGAACGGGAGTCACCGGCTGAGAGCTCCTGCCGCCGCCTAGTACGATGGAATGCCTTTGGGAGCAGGGCAGCTGAACATATAGTAGGTTGTCACGGTTTGCCGCCGTTATGGGCCTTGAGGTGCAGCGCATCGCTGAGATGCCTGCAAATCAGAGTGGAACCGCGGGCCGCCGTCTCTGTTTAGGGACTGCGGCTTTTTTGTATTTCAGCATTTATTCGTACGACACAAGGAGGCACCATTCATGTTTAACACCCTGAGAAAGGACATTCACGTCATTAAGGAACGAGACCCGGCCGTAAAAAATACCCTGGAAGTCCTGCTGTGCTACTCGGGACTGCACGCTATCTGGGCATACCGCCTGGCTCATTTCTTCTACCTGCACAAATGGTTTGTCACGGCCCGCATCATTTCGACCATCGCCCGCTTCTTCACGGGAATTGAAATCCATCCGGGCGCACAGATCGGCGAAGGGCTGTTCATCGACCACGGCATGGGCATCGTCATCGGCGAGACGACCATTATCGGCAACAACGTATCCCTCTATCAGGGCGTGACCCTCGGCGGCACGGGCAAGGAAAAAGGCAAACGCCACCCGACAATCGGCGATTACGTCGTCGTCGCCTGCGGAGCGAAGGTACTCGGCTCCTTCACAGTCGGTGAAGGCTCGAAAATCGGCGCCGGCTCCGTCGTCTTAAAAGAAGTGCCGCCCTATTCGACAGTCGTCGGCATTCCTGGCCGCGTCGTCCTCCAGCAGGGCAAAAAGATAAGCCATTCGGAACAGGACGTCGATTTGGATCACAACCGCCTGCCCGACCCCATCGAAGACCAGATTGCCGCCTTGCAGCAGCAAGTCGCCATCCTCCAGTCGCGTGTAAACGCCATGGACAACGCCGAGCCGCATCTGCGCAGCCTCAGCCGCTAAGAACCTCTCCTCCCCCGTAAACGGCGCGGAGCCCGTTACCTTTGTATAGCTAAAATATACTTATATAGTATATTTTATGGTATAGTTTCACCATTTTATTTTCAAATCATACTACATACAGTATAGAGGAGTGATTTTCATGAAAAAGATATATACGTCCATCCTCGATTTGATCGGCCGCACGCCGCTGCTGGAACCGGCCCGTTTCAACGCCGCCCAAGGCGTCGGCGCCCGCCTGCTCGTCAAATTGGAAGCCTTTAATCCCGGCGGCTCGGCCAAGGACCGCATCGCCAAGGCCATGATTGAAGACGCCGAAGCGAAGGGCCTCCTCAAGCCGGGAACAGTCATCATCGAGCCGACGAGCGGCAATACGGGCATCGGCCTGGCTGCCGTCGCCGCCGCCAAAGGCTATAAGGCCATCTTCACCATGCCGGAAACGATGTCGGTCGAACGGTGCAAGCTCATCGCAGCCTACGGCGCAGACATCGTCCTGACGGAAGGCGCCAAGGGCATGCAGGGAGCCGTCGACAAGGCTGAAGAATTAGCCAAAGAACTGCACGGCTTCATTCCCGGCCAGTTTACCAATCCGGCCAACCCCGCCGTCCATAAGGCCACGACAGGCCCGGAAATCTACGACGACACAGATGGAGCCGTCGATATCCTCGTCGCCGGCGTCGGCACCGGCGGCCCCCTGAGCGGCACGGGACAATACCTGAAGGAACAAAAGCCGTCCGTCCAGGTCGTAGCCGTCGAACCGGCCGATTCGCCGCTCCTGTCCCAGGGCCATGCCGGCCCTCATAAGCTGCAGGGTATCGGCGCGAATTTCGTCCCCGAAACCCTCGATAAGACGATTTACGATGAAGTATTTACCGTCACGACAGACGAAGCCTATACGGCAGCCCAGGCCTTTACCAAAGCCGAAGGCCTCCTCATCGGCATTTCCGGCGGCGCAGCCCTCCATGCCGCGGCAGAAATCGCCAAGCGGCCGGAAAACGCCGGCAAGACCATCGTAGCCGTCCTGCCGGACAACGGCGACCGCTACCTCTCGACGCCGGGATTCATCAAGCTGTAATATACACATATAATATAATAACGCAAGGATAAACAGCATCATATATCCTGCGAACCATACAAAAACAAGACGTTCCCTAACAGGCCGCATTGCGGCATCCGTCATGGGAACGTCTTATTTTATATTATAGATTTATTATACGCCGTGTTTCAAGGCCTCCAGCTCCTCTTCGCTCAGCTCCGTAATCATGGCAACTTGACGGATATCCATGCCGACAGCCAGCATGTTGGCTGCCACCTGCATAATCCCCATTTTTACACCTTTCTTAACCGCTTCATTTATACCTTTTTCAAAACCTTCTCTCAGCCCTTCACGTCTTGCTTCCTCCATATCGGAAATATAATCTCTCTCGGCCTTTTCGCGCTGCAAGCGGCGCCGCCGCTGTATCTGCTCTTCCGTAAAAGGCTCTGCCGCCGGTATCGTCGTATCCTTATGCATCACAGCCTCCTGCCGCAGCCGTTTTCAAAGCTGCGAGTTCTTGTTCGCTCAACCCGGTGATGGCAACTACAGTATGCCGGTCGATTCCGTTTTCCAACATCTTTACCGCCATTTGCACGATCCCTCTTTGTATGCCTTTCTTCATGCCTTTCTCCATGCCCCTCTCAATGCCTCTCTCCATTCCCTTTTCAAATCCTTCTTGCAGCCCTTCATGTTTCGCCTCATCCATAGCAGAAATATAGTCTCTCACGGCTTTTTCGCGCTGCGAATATTTTCTCCGCATGATTTCGTCTTCTGTAAAGGCCGTTTCAGCCTGTACGACTTCTTTCATTACCGGATCGCTCATGGCTAATTCCTCCGTTTCCCTGTCTCCGCAGTTGGAAAAGTACGCCGTCCAGCGACCCAGCCGGTGGAGGGCCTTTACGTCGCTGTACGTAAACTTCTTCAATTCGATAAAGTGCATGGCAAAATGATCAGTCAGCCGCCGGCGGGATACGTCGTTGCAGATAGAGTACGCATTGTGCCAGCTTGCTTCCGGCAGATGGTCAAACTCCGTCAAAATGATGGACACCGACGGCTTCAGCGCGTTGTATCCGTCGCCCCGCTTCATCTGGCTGCCGTACATTTCCGCCCAATAGAATAAAAACCGCTCGGCCAAATGAGCCTGCCGCCGCACCTGCACCTCGACATTGATCAGCATCCCCTGGTCGGTTTTCGCCAGTATATCGAGCTTGGCCGGCTTTCCGTCCGCCCGCTCCGGGTCCAAATCCTTGTCGAGAAAGAACACGTCGGCAATCTGCGGCGCGTCGTCGCCGTACAGGACGGCGTTCAAAAAGTGGATCGTCAAATGCTTGCGCTTCTCGCTTCCCAATAAATACTTGACATAAAAATCGTTGAGTCGGTTAATCGTCGTAGGCATTCGGCTTTCTTCCTTTCCTATATTATATCACAAGCAGGCCCTCCATTTCGCCTGCAGACAGGGTAAAAGTAAAAATCCCCCAGCATAGCTGGGGGTTTTGCTGATGCGGCCATTAAGGCCTGTCTTACCAGTGGCGCTTTCCAGCGCATGTACGGTCCGTCATATACATGCTACTTCCGGCTACCCGTAAACGGGTCTTCTATATCTAAGGTGAGTTGTTCTGCCATTTCATCTTCTTGCAATTGGTGTTGTATATATTGGGCTATGGCTTTTTCATTCTTTCCTACCGTATCGACGTAATATCCACGACACCAAAATTGCCGATTTCTGTACTTATATCTCATATTTCCCCATTTTTCATATATCATCAAGCTGCTTTTTCCTTTGAGAAATCCCATGAATCCAGATACACTCATCTTTGGCGGAATTTCTACAAGCAAATGAATATGATCCGGACATGCTTCTGCTTCCAGAAGCGTTACACCCTTCCATTGACAGAGTGTCCGCAGTATTTGCCCTATTTCATATCGCTTTTGTCCATAAAATACCTTCCTCCGATATTTAGGGGCAAATACTACGTGATATTTACAATTCCATTTCGTATGTGCTAAACTGTGGGTATCGTATTGTTGTTTCATAGTGATAAACCTCCTTTGAATCCATAAGGCTGCAGTTGACGGACTGCATTCTTATCGTATCTCAAAGGAGGTTTTCTTTAAACCTTTAAAGACTCATCGCTAAAGCTTATTTGAACTCCCTGGTCTAACCAGGGGTTTTCTAATTGCAAGAAAAGGACCGCCATGATCTTATCATGACAGTCCTTTGATGAAGGTTGCATTATATTGGCATATACTGCGTCTTCCTTGCGTGTTCCTTAAATCTTATCCATATCGCGGCTGGCTACGATGTCCACGCCGAGGCCCAGGATATCGGCTACGATGACGTCGCCGGTCTTAACGGGGGCTTCGATGGAAACAGCCCGCAGCGCCTGGGCGCATTCGAGGATTTTGCCCTTCGGCAGGGTCGATTTCGATACGACCGGCAGGAGAGGCAGCTCGCCGCCGGAAATGCGTACCGTCGAGGTCAGCATGCGCTGGGGATTGGTCAATTCCTGATGGGCGTACGTTTCGCCGCGGGGACATGTATTGCCCGTTACGTCCGTAATCGCGCCGTCCGTCAAGGTAACGGTCAGCAGGCAGCCCATGGGGCAGTTGATGCAGTTCAGTTGTTTCGTTTCTACACTCATGTTACGCTTCCTCCTTTACGGAAACAGTCCAGTCGGCATGATGGCCTTTCGCTTTGTCAGCCGGCACGTTGACGGCAATCATTTCGCTCGGTTTAGCGACAGGGAGGACTCTGCTCACTAAGACGTCGTCGCCGCTCGTAACCGTCAGGCGGCATTTTTTGAGAGGACGGCGGACGCGCATGAACAAGCGGACCGTTTCGCCTTCGGCTGCGGCGCGGATGTGCTGGGGCACGCAGGTACGTACTTCGTCGGCCGGTTCGACCTTGACGTCGGCGACTTCGCCTTCCATCTGGCCCAGAGCCTTCAGGGCAGCGAACTTGCCGGCGATTTCTGCTTCTTCCGATACGAAGTCGACGAGGTCGTGAACGTGAACGACGTTGCCGGCAGCGAAGATACCGGGCATGCTCGTTTCACGGTGCTGGTCGACGATAGGGCCGCTCGTCAGCGGATGCATGGCGAGGCCTAAGCCGCGGGACAATTCGTTTTCCGGAATGAGGCCGACAGACAGGAGCAGCGTATCGCAGTCGATATCGAATTCCGTACCCGGAATAGGCTGCATATGGTCGTCGACTTTGGCAGCCGTAATGCCCGTCACGCGGTCTTTGCCGTGAATGGCCGTAATCGTATGGGACAGGTACAAGGGAATGTCGTAGTCATACAGGCACTGTACCATGTTGCGGGTCAGGCCGTTGGAGAAGGGGCAGATTTCGAGAACAGCCTGCACCTTGCAGCCTTCGAGGGACATGCGGCGGGCCATGATGAGGCCGATGTCGCCGCTGCCGAGGATAACGATCTTCTTGCCCGGCAGATAGCCTTCCATGTTGACCATGCGCTGCGCCGCGCCGGCAGTGAATACGCCGGCCGGACGGTAGCCCGGCGTGCGGATGGCGCCGCGGGTACGTTCGCGGCAGCCCATGGTGAGGATGATCGTCTTGCCCTGTACGGTGATGAGGCCGTGTTTCGGGCTGACAGCCGTGACGGTTTTATCTTCATGGACGTCGAGAACCATCGTATCGACGAGGATTTCGATTTCCGGTTTATCCTTTACCAGGTCGTAGCATCGCTGCGCGTAGCCCGGGCCGGTCAGCTCTTCCTTGAAGTGATGCAGGCCGAAGCCGTTGTGGATGCACTGCTGGAGAATGCCGCCCGCTTCGCGGTCGCGTTCGAGGACGAGGATTTTCTTCGCGCCGTTTTCCCAAGCGCTGTATGCGGCCGAAAGACCTGCCGGGCCGCCGCCGACGATGATAATATCATACAGTTGTTCAGCCATTATGCCTTACCTCCGCTCTGAGTTTCTTTATCGTAGAACATATAGGATTTTCTCATTTCCTTGCGAACTTCCGTTACGGGGATGTTCAGTTCGCGAGCCAAAATCTGCGTGACGCGGGGACCGCAGAAGCCGCCTTGGCAGCGGCCCATGCCGGCGCGGGTGCGGCGTTTTACGCCGTCGACGGTGCGCGCGCCTACAGGGCGGCGGATGGCGTCGATGATTTCGCCTTCCGTAATCGTTTCGCAGCGGCAGATGACGCGGCCGTATGCAGCGTCCTTCGCGATGAGGGCTTTCTTGTCGTCATCGCTGAGGGTGCGGAAGCAGGGCTGGGCCGGACGGCCTTTCTTGGAGTCTTCCTTCTGCGCCGCGCCCGTTTCGGCGACGATTTCGCCTACGATAGCCTTGGCGATAGCCGGGGCCGACGTCAGGCCCGGAGACTGGATGCCGGCTGCCTGGAAGAGGCCCTTGGTCTTTTCAGAGTGGCCGATGATGAAATCGCCCGTGCTGGATACGGCGCGGACGCCGGCAAATTCCGTAATCGCTGCGCCGGCCGGAATGTTCGGCACGAGTTTGCGGGCTTTTTCGAGGATTTCGTTCATGCCCGGAATCGTGACGGCCGTGTCGTCTTTTTCACTGCCGTCCAGGTCGTGGGCGTTCGGGCCTACGAATACGTTGCCGTGAGTCGTCGCGCAGACGAGGATGCCCTTGCCCATTTTCGTCGGCGTCGGGAAAATCGGCGAGTATACGAGGTCTTTCTGCGCCGTCTTGTCAAAGAGGATGTATTCGCCACGGCGCGGCGTGATGGTAAAGGAATCGTCGCCGGCCATACGGCTTACGTCGTCGGCATGGACGCCGGCGGCATTGATGACATATTTCGTTTCAATCGTGCCCTGGTCCGTTTCGACGGCTTTCACTGCGCCGTTTTCTACGGTAATGCCCGTTACCTGGCATTCGCGGAGCACTTCGGCACCGTTGATGACGGCGTTTTCAGCAAAGGCCAAGGCCATGCCGAAGGGCCAGCAGATGCCGGCAGTCGGAGCCCAAAGAGCACCTTTGATATCCTTGCTGAGGTTCGGTTCCTTTTCGCGGACCTTGTCGCCGTCCCAGATTTCAAGGCCGGGAACGCCGTTGGCCTGGCCCCGTTCGAGGAGTTCCTGCAGGACGCTCATTTCTTCGTCGTCTACGGCGGCGACGAAGGAGCCTGTCCATTCGATTTCCAAATCCAGTTCGTCCTTCAGCTCATGGTACATGGCGTTGCCTTCTACGTTCATGCGGGCCTTCATGCTGCCAGTGGGAGCATCGAAGCCGGCGTGGAGAATCGCGCTGTTGGCCTTTGTCGTGCCGGCAGCCAGTTCCGGTTCCTGTTCTACCAAGACTGCACGAAGGTTATATTTTGCCAATTCATACAGTATGGCAGCGCCGGTAATACCGCC
>ULTB01052302.1_pt1 | contig 11707 bp, 10 predicted proteins | sample 1957251 | NCBI WGS metagenome assembly ULTB01 (sample SAMEA4835724, study PRJEB28245) | human gut metagenome | biome: gut microbiome; material: fecal sample | place: Denmark | collected 2008
AATCCGGCTTTTTTCAAAAACTCCCGCCGCGTATATGTGAATCCCTCACGCATAGCAAGCTCCTCCTCATTTTATTACAGGTTAATACAAAACGTTATGTATATGGCAAGCAGTCGCCGTCCGGCGCCTTGCCTCTACCGATATTGTATCCCTTTCATGACAACGGGGCTAATGCTTGTTTCAAATAAAAAGAAATACGGCGCAAGCATTTTTACAGATCGGCAAGGTTCCATCTGTCTGGCGCCAATTAATTGTAGCTGGGCTGATGAAACAACGCTTCAAAGGCTTCCCGTTCGGCAACCCGGTCATAATAGGCCGCTTCCTGCTCCGGCGAATCGAAGGCCCGTACGGCATGATACGACGCGTTTTCCGAAGCAGTCTGGTTGGTATATCGTTCTTCAAAGGCCTGTCTTGCCTGTTCCTGCTGGTAATGGGCAGCTTCCTGCTCCGGCGAGTCAAAAGCCGGTACGGCGTAATACGACGCGCATTCCGAAGCGGTCTGGTTAGTATATCGTTCTTCAAAGGCCTGTCTTGCCCGTTCCTGTTGGTAATGGGCAGCTTCCTGTTCAGGTGAATCAAAGGCCGGCGCGGCGGCAAAGGCAGACGCGCTCATCAGGCATAATACGATAGCAGCCGTTACTTTTTTCATCATCGAATCTCTCTCCTTTAAATAAACATTTAAGAAACTACGCTATTAATCCTAAAAACAATGCTTTTAATTTTTTATTTCCTTTAGGATGACTTTAGTTTACACCCTGTTTCTTATTATGTCTAATGCCTATGTTTTATCGCTTAAAATACGATACGAGCATTTTTATTGTCTCAAATTCACTCCGCTCCCACTGAGGTCATCGCCATGACCAGATAGCCAAGGGCATAGAAGTACCCCGACAGCCTGTTTCACGCAGACCATCGGGGTACTCATACGCTGCAGCATCTCCGCCGCCTACAGCCATATTTCTATGACGGAAAAGACGAGGAGAGCCGCCAATATCCAGTTTAAAAGGCGTTCGTAGTTTTTAAAGAAACGGTCCAGCGCCGCTCCGGCCAAGGCCCAGACAACATTGGATGCCGCGCAGGCCAGGCACATGACGATTCCCAGGCCGACGATGAGGCCTTCGCTCGTATACACGGGCAGGAGAAACGACGTGTAGCCGATGATCATGAAAATCATGACCTTGACGTTCGTGAAGTTCAGGAGCATGCCGGCCAGAAACCGTTTCCCCTTGTCGACGGCCTTGCCGCTGCCGCCGCCTGCCGACGGCGCGAACATCTTATAGGTCAAAAATAAGATATACGCCGAGCCGACGGCCTTTAAGGGAATTTCTATCCACGGCAGGGCCGCCTGCAAGGAATGAATGCATCCATAAATCACGCCGTTTAAGATAAAAAAGCTGACGAACAGCCCCCACAGCAGGGGCGCCGCGCCGCGAAAGCCGAGACGCCGGCTTTCGGACATAGCCATGAGGTTATTGGGCCCCGGCGTAAAGGCCATGACGAAGGTATACGATAAAAATGCTATCAGTTCCATAGGGCACTCCCCTTCTCACGGCGTCTTACAGACACTCCTTGACCATCTTTATTTCGTATACCAGGTCTCCGTCAGGACGCCATTCCGTATTTTTCACTCGTTCCGTTATATGAAATCCTGCCCTCTCGTACAGGCGTATCGCGTCGGTCAGGGGCTCTGCCGACCAGAGCATGAGGCGGGTATATCCCATTTCCTTTGCCCCGTCTAACACCACCTTCATTAAAGCCGACCCGACGCCGCAGCGCCGGTAGTCCGGCTCCACTAAAAACAGCCGAACCTGCCCTTCGCCGGCCTCGCCGCTCTGGCAAAGCATGACGCTGCCAATCAGCCTGCCGCCGCACTCGGCTACCCAAAGGGCTTCCCCCTCCTGCTGCGCGCCGGCAAAATCCACGGCGATCTTTGCGGCATACTCCGTAAAAGCCGGCCCCCAGCCGTATTCGGCCGGATACAGCCGCCGATGCGCGTCGGCGACGTACTGCTCTTCACCGCGCCGATAGGGACGAACGATATACTCCATATTCCTCCAGCCTCCTTTGCCTGTCTGTACTACAAGCATACCATACGATAGGTCAAAAAGAAATTTGACATTATTCATGCCCGGCCATAGAATGAAGTTATATCAGCAAACTGAAAGGATGAAGCGTATGACCTTGCAGCAATGTCGTTATATCATGGAAATCGAAAGGTGCCGTTCCCTCACGGAAGCGGCGAAACGCCTCTTCGTCACCCAGCCGAGCATTACGAAGGCCGTGCGAGAGCTGGAAAAGGAGCTGGGCATCACGATTTTAAAGCGAACGAACCGCGGCGTAGACTTTACGCCGGAAGGCAAGGAGCTGGCATCGTACGCCCGTCTCCTCGTCGAGCAGGCCGACGCCGTGCGCAGTCGGTTTGCCGGCAAGCACGAGCCGCCGCCGTTGAAATTGACCGTCGCCTCGCAGCATTACCATTTCGTTACGCCGGCTCTGGCCGCCTTGATCGGCGAGGTGGCCGATCGTTCTTATGAAATCGCCCTGCGCGAAGGAAAGGGAACGGACGTCGTCGAACAAGTCGGCTCCGGTGCGGCCTCCGTCGGCATCCTATGTGCTTCATCCCTCAACCAGGCCGTACTGGAGCGCAAGCTGGCCGCTCACGGCCTGGTCTTCACCCAGCTGGCGACGCTGCCGGAGCACGTCATCATCAGCAGACATCATCCCCTGTCGAGCTTTGCTTCCCTGCGTCCGGAGCAGCTCGCGCCTTACCCCTATATCACCTTCCGCAAGGACGATACGCTTCTCGATATTACGGAAAGCTATTTCACCATCGGCCGTGCGTCGCGCCAAATCTTCGTCGAAGACCGGGCGACGATGAACTACCTCGTCGTCCATACAGACAGCTACTGCCTCGGCACGGGCTGCCTGAGCGAGGGCTTTATCCCGCCGGATATCGTCCCTATCCCCCTGGACGTTCCGTGGAATCTCTGCGTCGGCTATCTGCAGCGGAAAGACGCCCTGCTGTCGGAAGAATGCCTGCTGTTCATCAGGCACCTGCGCCAGGCCCTGCAGGACTCGCTCCCCCTTCGGTCCTAACGTACAGATCATCTGCGTATATTGCCTACAACAAAGCCCCGGCTTCCGAGCGCCGGGGCTTGTCGTATATTCTGCAAAGAAAGGAATTATTTCAATACGGCTCCCGTATTAGCCGACGTAACCAGTCGGGCGTAACGGGACAGGTAGCCCGTCTTGACCTTCGGTTCCGGCTGTTTCCAGGCCGCCTTGCGGGCCGCCAGCTCTTCGTCGCTGACCAGCAGCTCCAGCTTGCGGTTCGGGATGTCGATGGAAATCATATCGCCGTCTTCGATGAGCGCAATAGGTCCCCCTTCCATCGCTTCCGGAGAAATGTGCCCGATGCACGCGCCCCGGCTGGCTCCGCTGAACCGGCCGTCCGTAATCAGGGCCACCTTCAGGCCCATGCCTGTAATGACTGCCGTCGGGTTGAGCATTTCCCGCATCCCCGGGCCGCCCTTCGGCCCTTCGTAGCGGATGACCACGACGTTCCCTTCTTTAATGTCGCCGCCGATAATCGCCTTGATGGCTTCTTCTTCCGAGTCGTAACACTTGGCCGTGCCTTGGTAAACCAGCAAGTCCGGTTCGACGGCGCTTTCCTTGATGACCGCTCCGTCGGGTGCTAAGTTGCCCGACAGGATGGCGATGCCGCCGCGGTTCATGTAAGCATTGTCTACGCTGTGGATGACGTCAGGCCGTTCGATGTCCGCTTGAGCAATGCGTTCGCCTATGGTTCCCGTCACGGTCTTGGCCTCCGTATGGATGATGCCCAGCTTCGTCAGCTCCTTCATGACGGCGCTGATGCCGCCGGCTTCGTTCAAATCCTGCATATGGTATGTGCCGCCGGGGCTCATCTTGCAGATGTACGCCGCCTTGCGGCTGATTTCGTCAAACTTCTGCAGCGGCAGGTCGAGGCCCGCTTCGTGGGCGATAGCCGGCAGGTGGAGGACCGTATTGGTCGAGCCGCCGATGGCCATGTCGACGGCGATGGCGTTTTCAAAGGATTCCATCGTCATGATGTCCCGCGGGCAGATATTTTTCTTCACCAGCTCCATGACGACGGCCCCGGCCTTCTTAGCCAGCATGCGGCGGGCTCCGAAATAAGCCGCCGGAATGGTGCCGTTGCCGGGAAGGCCCATACCCAGGACTTCGGTCATGCAGTTCATCGTGTTGGCCGTAAAGATGCCGGCGCAGGAACCGCAGCCCGGGCAGGCTTCGTGTTCCATCTGGTGCATTTCTTCCGGCGTCATCTGGCCCGATTCGACCTTGCCGGCCGCTTCGAACATGGTGCTGACGCTGATATCCTTCCCCTTGTGGCGTCCGGCCAGCATGGGGCCGCCGCTGACGACGACTGTCGGAATATTGATGCGCCCGGCTGCCATGAGCATGCCCGGCACGATTTTATCGCAGTTGGGAATCATGACCAGGCCGTCGAAGGCGTGGCCGTTGGCGACGGCTTCGATGGAGTCGCAGATGAGCTCGCGGCTGGCAAGAGGGTATTTCATGCCGTCGTGGCCCATGGCGATGCCGTCGCAGATACCAATGGCCGGAAATTCGATAGGCGTACCGCCGGCGGCGGCAATGCCCAGCTTGACGGCTTCGGCGATTTCCCGCAGGTGCATGTGGCCGGGGATGATTTCGTTAAAGGCGTTGACTACGCCGATCAACGGCTTCTGCAAGTCTTCGTCGCTGTAGCCCATGGCGTGAAACAAGGTGCGGTGGGCCGTACGGGTGCTTCCTTTTTTTACTACGTCGCTTCTCATATCAACTATCCTTTCGTATATAGGGTATATTATCTCATGCGCATCTGCTTGACGGGGATGACGCCGCGGGACAAGGAAATCTGCCCCGTTCTGGCGATTTCAATGACCTCGTAGTCGTCGAGCATCCGCAGCAGCGCCTCGATATGGTCTTCCCGTCCTGTCAGGCGGAAAATAAGGGAGTCGCGCTGTACGTCGACGACCTTGGCGTGGAACAAGTTGGCAATATTGGTCAGCTCGTCCCGCACAGCCGGCGTATCGCATTTTACCTTGACCATAGCCAGCTCGTAGCTGACGAGAGGCGCGTCGTCCAGGTTGACGACCTTGATGACGTCAATGAGCTTGGCCAGCTGGTTGACGGCCTGGTCGAGCTCCCAGCGGTTTTCAACAGATACGACGATGTTGATGCGCGTCACGTCCGGCTCTTCTGTATAGCCGGCGTTGATGCATTCGATATTGATGGCCCGGCGGCTGATGAGGCCGGCCACGTGGGTGAGTACGCCCGGTTTATTGTCGGCTAAAATAGCCAAGTGCTGTCTCATCATTGTGCTTCTCCTCCTAAGACCATTTCGTCCAGGCGCTTGCCGCCCGGTACCATGGGATATACGTTTTCATCGGCCGGAATGTAGACGTCCAGCAGCGTCGCCCCTTCGGAGGCAAAGAGCCAGTCCAGGCCCTGGGCCAGTTCCTCAGGCTTGCGGACGGTCCGCCCCGGCACGCCCATGGCTCCCGATACGGCCGTAATATCCGGGTTGTCAGCGATGACTGACTGGGAATAATGCTGGCCGTAAAACAGGCGCTGCCACTGGTTTACCATGCCGAGGACGCTGTTGTGCAGGACGACGACCTTGACGTCGACGCCGTATTTATGAAGCGTCGCAAATTCCTGGCAGTTCATCATGATGCTGCCGTCGCCGGTAAACAGCACAACCGTCGAGCCGGAGCATCCCAGCTTGGCCCCCATGGCCGCCGGCAAGCCGTAGCCCATGGTCCCCAAACCGCCGGAGGTAATGAAGTGACGAGGCTTGGAAATATCACAGAACTGGGCGGCCCACATCTGATGCTGGCCTACGTCAGTGACGACGAAGTCGTCTGCGCCCAAACGGCTGTTGACGGCTTCGAACAGCTTCTGCGGCGATACGGCATCGGGAAGATCCCGCGTTGCAAAGGGATGGGCCTCGTTCATAGCCAGAACCTCTTTCCGCCAGTCGGCAAACTGGGCTGCAAAATCGACGCCGCTCTGCCGTACCTTCTCGGCAAACAGCGGCAGGGACCAGCGAAGGTCGCCGTTGACGCTGATGTCGGCATGGACGATCTTGTTGATTTCTACCTTGTCGATGTCGAAATGGACGATCTGTGCATTGGGGGCAAAGTTTTCCACGTCGCCGGTAATGCGATCGTCAAACCGCGTACCGACGGCAATGAGCAGGTCGCACTTCGTCACAGCCATGTTGGCGGCATACGAGCCGTGCATGCCTACCATGCCCAGATGGGCGTCGTACGAATCAGGTACGGCCCCCTTGCCCATGAGGGACGTAATAACCGGCACCTGCGTCTTCTGGACGACGTCCCACAAGGGAGCGGCCATATCGGCGAGGATGATGCCGCCGCCCGTCAGGAGGACGGGGCGCTTCGCCTGTTCCAGCGCCGCTACGGTGCGGTCGATATCGTAAGCCTGCCCCGTATATACGCCGCTGTAGCCCCGCAGCTCTACCGTTCCGGGATATTCATAGTCGAATTCGGCGTCGAATACGTCCTTGGCTACGTCGACGAGGACCGGGCCGGGCCGTCCCGTCGTGGCGATGTAAAAGGCTTCCCGCAGCACGCGGGGCAGGTCCTTGACGTTCTTTACCAGGTAATTGTGCTTCGTAATAGGCGTCGTAATCCCCGAAATGTCGGCTTCCTGGAAGGAATCGCGGCCGATGAGGGTCGTCGCGACCTGCCCGCTGATGACGACGAGAGGGATAGAGTCCATGTTGGCCGTCGCAATACCCGTGACCATGTTGCACACGCCGGGGCCCGACGTGGCGAAGCATACGCCCGCCTTGCCCGTCGCCCTGGCGTAGCCGTCGGCAGCGTGGACGGCGCCCTGTTCGTGGCCTGTTAAAATATGGGGAAATTTGGCTTTGTATAATTCATCGTACAAGGTCAGAACAGATCCGCCGGGATAGCCGAAGACGACTTGTACTTGTTCACGTTTCAAGCTTTCGATGATCGCTTGTGCTCCGGTCATTTTCATAGGCACATACCCTCTTTTCTATGTATTGGAATGATTAGTCGTTGGTGTCGTTTTCATGAAGCCACGGCATCATGTCGCGCAGCTTCGCGCCGACCTGTTCGATCGGGTGTTCCGCATGCTGGCGGCGCATCGCCATGAAGTGGGCCCGGCCGCCGGCCTTGTTTTCCAGGAGCCAGTCCTTGGCGAAGGTGCCGTCCTGGATATCGCTCAGGATCTTCTGCATAGCCGCCTTCGATTCAGCCGGGATAACCTTCGGGCCGGCCGTGTAGTCGCCGTATTCCGCCGTGTCGCTGATGGACTTGCGCATCTTGGCCATGCCGCCTTCGTACATGAGGTCGACGATGAGCTTCATTTCGTGGAACGTTTCAAAGTAGGCGATTTCCGGCTGATAGCCTGCGGCGACGAGCGTTTCGAAGCCGTTGGTGATGAGCTGGCAGATACCGCCGCAGAGGACGGCCTGTTCGCCGAACAAGTCCGTTTCCGTTTCTTCCTGGAAGGTCGTCTGGATGACGCCGGCCCGGGTACCGCCGATGCCGCGGGCATAAGCGAGGGCGATGTCAAAGCACTGGCCCGTAGCATCCTGTTCGACGGCGAATACGTCGGGAACGCCGCCGCCTTCCACGAAGGTACGGCGTACGAGATGGCCCGGCCCCTTCGGCGCTACCATGAATACGTCGACGTCGGCCGGCGGCACGATCTGCTTAAAGTGGATGTTGAAGCCGTGGGCAAAGGCCAGGGCGCTGCCGGATTTCAAGTTCGGCCCGATTTCGGCGTTGTATACGTCGGCCTGCTTTTCGTCGGGAATGAGGATCATCGTAATGTCCGCTTCCTTTACTGCTTCAGCTACCGTTTTGACTTCCAGGCCTGCGGCTTTCGCTTTTCCAGCAGATTTGCTGCCTGCGTACAAGCCGACGACGACGTCGACGCCGCTTTCCTTCAGGTTCAGCGCGTGGGCATGGCCCTGGCTGCCGTAGCCGACGATAGCTACCTTTTTACCGTGCATGACATCCCAATTTACGTCCTGATCATAAAATACCTTTGCCATTTGAACATCTCTCCTTTTGTATGTAACAAGTAATGATTTCGTTGGCCTTTAGAGAATACTGCAATAGGGAAATAAAAAAATCCGTCCCTCACTGAGGGACGGATTGAATTCCGCGATACCACCCTGATTCCCAAATCCATTACTGGACCCAGGCTCTCTACAACGTACCAACATACGCGTTTCCTATAACGTGGAAAAATCGTCAGCGCTTAATACGTACTTCAGCGCTCCTCTTCCGGGATGATTTTCACGGCCCTGCAATTACCGGCTCGCACCGCCCGCCGGCTCTCTGTGAATTGACTGAGGCAATTACTCTTTCCCATCATCAGATTTCATATATGTCGCCCTCAGAAGGACATCCTTCTGAAGAACTTGAACTTATTCTACAAAATGCCGTCCCGTTTGTCAATACATTTTACTTGCATTTTTCTTAAAAAATCAAAGTTAAACGTTGCATTTGTTAAGTAAAACGTTTATTTTATGTTTGATTTCCAAGATACCAGCGGACGAACTGGCGGGCGATGCGGCCGTTGCGGCCCGAATGTTCCATTTCCCAGCGCAGTCCCAGAATACGCAGCTCGTGAGCCTCCAGGGCGACGCCGGCCTTGCGCAGCTCGTGGTCGATGATCTGCAGATACTCGTCCTGCGTCGGCGCGGCGTAGTGGATGATGAGGCCGAAGCGATCCGACAAGGAAATGGATTCGTTCTGGCTGTCGTCGCGGTATACCTCGTCCAGATCGTCGCGCCGGTCGCGCCACGTTTCCTTGAGCAGGTGGCGGCGGTTGGACGTGGCGTAGATGACCACGTTATCCGGCTGGGGGATAATGCCGCCGTCGATGACCGATTTCAGGTATTTGTATTCCTTTTCATCTTCATCAAAGGACAGGTCGTCGAAAAAGAGGATAAACTTCTTGCTCTTGATGGCGCTGAGATGCTCCATGAGAGGCGGCAGCTTCTTCATCTGCCCCCGCTCGACCTGGACGAGGCGCAGGCCCTCCTTGTGAAATTTGTACACCAATGCCTTGACGGCCGTCGATTTCCCCGTGCCGCGGGCGCCCGTCAGGAGGACGTTGTTGGCCTGCCGCCCTTCGATGAAATTGACCGTATTGCGCAGGAGCTTTTCCTTCTGTACGGCGTAGCCGATGAGGTCGTCCCATTCGCGATGGCGGAATGTCTCGATGCCTTTCAGCTCCCCTGACGGCAGCAGGTAAAAGGCCATATACCGGGCCATATCGCCCCGGCCGTAGGCCTTGTAGTGATGGAGCAGGGCTTCGGCCATCTGCGCCGCGTCGGCCTCTTCCATGGCCTCTGTCAAAGCCTGCAAGAACTCATATTCCTTCGGAGCAGCAGGCTCGTAGTCGTCCAAGAAGGCGTCGAAGCGGAAATCGGAAGGCTTGGCCTGCAAGTAAGGCCGCAGCAAATGCATGTCCTTCTGCAAAGCCCGCAGCAGCCCCGCCCCGTAGGAACCGCAGTCCTCGATAGCCGTCGCGGCGATGTTGTTGCCGCGGCACAGCAGATACAGCAGATACTGCCGCCAAACATTCCCCGATAAGCCAAGCCGTTCTGCCGCTGCCAGCAGCGCCGCAGCCGCGGCATTCCGCTTATTGACGTTGTCCGAACTCAGCAAATATTCCCCCATAATCAACAACACCGGGTCGGACAAAAATTCCCGGCACACCAGCAATCCCCGCAAATCAGGATAATTCATACGTCATTCCCCCTGTCCGGCAACAGCCGAATCGATATTTCATTTTTCAAAAGAATAGCAAAAAAAACATAAAAATGCAAGCCACGCCGCCGTCTCATCGTCAAACGCTTCGATTTTACTTGACGACTACGAGGCCGACAGCATATAATAAACATGAAAAGAGGCATGACGCCGACAAACGGTTATAGCCCCTATACTAAAAAGCGAGAAATAGACCGCCTAAGTTTGGAGACTAGAGGGCGGTCATTTCTTTTGGATAAGAAGCACTAAAACGATAAGCAATGCTAAAAAAAGATTCGTATCGTTCATGGGCATCACCCCCATTCATTTCAAATGGATAGGGGCGACATAACCGCCTGCCGTTGTATGCGTCATGCCTGTATTAAGATGATACTTGACAGGTGGACATGCTGTCAATATAGTATAAAAAAAACGATATATCCATTTGCATACTAACAATCCCTGTAAAGCTCCATCGCTTTATAGGGATTTATTTGTATATGCAGTTGTTACGCCTTCGACGCTACATTTTGCAGAGCGATACTACCTCCCAGATGTAATCTTCTGCTTAACGCAAACAGACACTGCCAAACGAGGGCAGTGTCTGTTCCGTATGCACATATAGCGTCAAAAACGCAAGCTTATTTTGCTGCGTCGTCCCGTTTTACGACGCGGACGCGTTCGACCGTCGGGTTGCCGTCTTTATCTTTGTGAACGACGTCGACAGTGAATCGTTCTAATTCAGGCGCAAATTCCGTCAAAATCTTATCGGATAATTTCGCACCATTGAGCATCGCTCTATACAACATAGCTGCAAATTCATACCGCGTCATGGGACGAGCGCCGTCGAAATTCCCGTCAGGATAGCCTTCGATGACGCCGTTGCCAGCCAATGTCGCAACGTATTCATACGCCCAGTGGTTCTGCGGTACGTCTGGGAAGAGCTGAAGCTTCGACGTATCCAGTCTGCGGCCGGCGTTGACGTCGAGCATCGCTGACTTCATGGCTTCCAGTTCCTTGCGCAGGTCTTTGATTTTCTTAGCCATGGCAACGCGGGACGTCGATACGCCGTTTCCTTGTCCAATCTTGAAGGACACACCGGCATTGACCATGTTGTCGTCATTGCCGACAGTACCGCCGACGCTGAACATCGTGTCTTCATTCGGACGGTAGAAGGCGCCGATAGCCACAGCGTTTTCACCGCGGTAATTGCCGTAACCTGCGGCGAAATCCCACTTGTCGTCAGGGTCGAAATCCAGCGGATGAAGGGCCGCCAAGGCAGCTGCTCCTGCGCCGACTTCATCAATGCGGCTGTCTAATTCGCCGACTTTGTTGCCGATGTTGGTAATAGCCGTCGTATTGTTGTTGATCTGATCCCATGCTTCGTTGAGCTGGCTGACATTGACGGCATCCGTATCTGCCGTACCGGCTGCCACATTGTGAATGACCGTACCGCCTTGGTCGAGATAGATATCCACTTTGTTGACTGTGCCATCTTCGTTTCGGTAAACCAAACCGTCGCCAACACCGTTTTCATCTTCTTTGTTGATTGTAATAGCGTTGCCTTTGTCATCTTTTTGGACTGTCAATCTGCCGGAATTAAAGGTTTCGTCATTATTCTTTTCACCCAGAACAACATCTTCGGTCAATCCGACGTAATTGGCGTTGGCTTTAGCAGTACAACGTACCATTTCGTAAATTGTTCAGATGTATTTTCCCGTGTTGTTTCTTCGCAAATTGTGCTGCCTGGAGGCAGGTCAATTGGCACAAATTCCCCTAAAATATGCTGTCTTACAACGGCTTTTCAAATTTCGTATTACCAGGAACCCCTTGTGACAAGGGGTTCTGATGTGACCCCAAAAAGTTAGACTTTAGTAACGAGG
>ULTB01049300.1_pt1 | contig 11509 bp, 10 predicted proteins | sample 1957251 | NCBI WGS metagenome assembly ULTB01 (sample SAMEA4835724, study PRJEB28245) | human gut metagenome | biome: gut microbiome; material: fecal sample | place: Denmark | collected 2008
ATATAGAAAAAAACTATATTTTTTTTAATTATAATCCAAACATATATGAAACTGTTAAAATATCATATTTTCTGATGATTTTTGCATATTCAATAAATACAATTAACCTAATATGCTTGCTATATTACATATTAACTATTAAATTTATAGGATTATTATATAATACCAATCTTTAGAATTTTAACAAAATAAAAAAACAATACAAAATAAGGGCCAAGATTTCGTATCATTTTATAAATTTAGAATAGTTTATTTTTTTAATATAGTCAATAAATATATTAAAAGTTGCGTTTAACTTGCGTTAAAACTTAAAAAAAGATAAAATTTTATCTTTTTTCTATATCTAAGTATACATCTAAATCATTTAATTTTACTAAATTAGTTAAGTCTTCTTTTTTAATTAATGAAAGTGCTAATGTTTCTTCTTTAATATAAGATTCAAATTCTTTTAATACACTTTCAAAATAAGAATCACCATTATAGAATAAATTAATTCTATCTTCAATATTAAAGTCTTTTTCTTTACGCATATTTTGAACTTTTGATACAAGTTCTCTTGCTAAACCTTCTTTTATTAAGTCTTCTGTTAAAGTTGTATTTAGAATAATGAAGTTATTACCCTCATTTATACAATCAAATCCTTCTTTAGATTCAATTCTTATATCAACAAGGTTTTTATCAATATCATAATCTTCAAATTTTAATGTACCACCATTTAATAAAGTTTCTTTATCTTTTTCAGTTAAATTATTTAAGAAAGTTTGATATTCTTTCATTTTATTTCCAAATAATTTACCTGTTTCTTTAAAGTTTGGTCTTATAATAAAGTTCATATATAAACTTAAATCATCTACAAATGTTAATTTTTTTACATTTAATTCATCTGTTATTAAAGATGTTAAATCTTTTAAAATATCTTTATTTTTACCATCAATTAATACTTCACTAATTGGTTGTCTAACTTTAATTTTAGCTTCTTCACGTGCATTTCTACCAAGTGAAATTATATCTCTTACCAAATCCATTTTTTCTTCTAATTTTAAATCTATTAGACTTTCATCACATTTAGGAAATGAACTTAAATGAACTGATTCTTCATTTGTTAAATTTTGATATATTTCTTCACTTATATATGGAGAAATTGGTGCAAGAAGTTTTGATAATCCAATTAATACTTCATAAGTGGTTTGATAAACACTTTTTTTAGAATTATCTAAAACACTGCCCCAGAATCTATTTCTATTTCTTCTAATATACCAATTAGATAAATCTTCTCCAACAAAAGTTGTTAGATATTTTACTACTTTATTTAAATCATATTCTTCAAAAGCTTCAGTTACATTTTTAACAAGTCTATTATATTTAGAAAGTAACCATTTATCTATTTCTTCTAAATCTTTGTATTCTACTTTAAAGTTTCTTGGATCTACTTTATCGATATTAGCATATGTTTCAAAGAAGGTATATGTATTCTTAAATGGGTTAAAGAATTTAGAATGTACTTCTTTTAATCCTTCATAATCAAATTTTGAAGGCATCCATACTGGCGAAGTATAAGGAAGATAAAATCTTACTGTATCTGCTCCATATGTTTTTAAAGTTGTAAATGGTTCTACAATATTGCCTTTACTTTTACTCATTTTTTTGCCTTCTTTATCAAGTAAAAGATCATTTACTAAAACATTTTTATATGGTGCACATCCTTTAACAAATGTTGAAATTACAAGAAGTGAATAGAACCATCCACGTGTTTGGTCAATTCCTTCACAAATAAAATCTGCTGGAAATTGTGTTTCCCAAAGTTCTTTATTTTCAAATGGATAATGATATTGAGCAAATGGCATAGAACCAGAATCAAACCAACAATCAATAACATCTACTACTCTAGACATTGTTTTACCACATTTTGGACATTTAATATGTATATCATCAACATAAGGTCTATGTAAATCAATTGAAGTATCAATTTTTTCAATTGCTTTTTCTACTAATTCTTCTTTTGAACCAATCATTTCATCATGGCCACATGAACATCTCCATAAAGGAAGTGGTGTTCCCCAATATCTACTTCTTGAAATAGCCCAATCATTTAAATTTTCAAGCCAATTTCCAAAACGTTTTTCTCCAACATAACTTGGATACCATTTTACTGTTTTATTAGCTTCCACAATTTTATCTTTAATTTTAGTAACCTCAAGATAGAAACTTGGTTTTGAATAATATAAAAGTGGTGTTCCACATCTCCAACAATGAGGATATGAGTGAACTAATTTTTGTTTTTTAAATAATTTATCATTTTCTTTCAAATATTTAATAACATCTAAATCAACATCAAAAACATTTCTACCTTTCCAAATTCCATCTGTATAACATCCATCTTCTCCAACTGGATTAAGATATGGTAAATTATATTTTTTACCAATATTGGCATCATCTTGCCCAAAAGCTGGAGCAATATGAACTATACCTGTACCATCTTCCATAGTTACATAATTATCACATGTTACATAAAATGCTTTTTTATTTACTTTCAAACTTGGAATTAATTGTTCGTAAGAAGTATATTCTAAATCTTTTCCTAAATATTCCTCAAGTATTTCATACGAATCTCCAAGAACTTTATTAGCCAACTTCTTAGCAAGAATAAATTTATATCCATTTGATAATACTTTAATATATTTTTCATTTGGATTAACACATAATGCTACATTTGATATTAAAGTCCATGGAGTTGTCGTCCAAACAAGAAAATAAGAATCATCATCACATAATTTAAAAGGTACAATTACAGTTTGAGCTTCAATATCTTTATAACCTTGTGCTACTTCATGTGATGCTAATCCTGTACCACACCTAGTACAAAATGGTACAATTTTAACTCCTTCATAAAATAAACCTTCATCAAAGAATTTCTTTAAAATATACCATTCTGTTTCTATATAATTATTATCATAAGTAACATAAGGATGTTCTAAATCAATAAATTGTCCCATTTTTGCAGTTAAATCACTAAATGATTTTTCATTACTCCATACAAGTTCACGACAAACATTATTAAATTTCTCAATTCCATAATTTTCTATATCTTTTTTAGAATTAAAACCTAATTTCTTTTCTGCTTCTACTTCAACAGGAAGGCCATGAGTATCCCATCCTACTTTTCTAAGTACTTTATATCCTTGCATAGTTTTATATTTACAAAAACTATCTTTTAAAAACTTGGCCACCATATGGTGTAATCCTGGATGACCATTAGCAGTTGCTGGGCCATCATAAAATACAAAATAATTATTACTTTTATCAATAGATTTTTGTAATATATCATTTTCTTTCCAATAATCAATAAAATGTTGTTCTACTTCTTCATAAGTTCCTTTTTTTAATTCTTTAAACATAATTATTCCTCCTTAAATCTTAAATCATTTAACATTTCTTTTGTAAATCCTATATCATAGTAAAAATCATCTGCTACTCTAGTAGTAGTATTTTTTATATCAATATCAAGTAACTTTAAAACATCATATATTTTTTCTTCATTCTTACTTTCAAACTCCACGAATGTTTTTAAATAAGGCCATGTATCAATATCTATTTCAACATCATTTAAAATATATCTTGTTCTTTTATTTTCTTGAACACTTCTTTTTTTATAACCAAGTTCTTCTAAAATAAGATTTGTTTTTTCCATATCACTTACTTCAATTTCTAATTCCTTAACACCATCTATTTTTGATGAAGTATATTCTTTTATAGTAAGTGTAGTTTTAAAACCATCCGTTCTAAGCCTTATCCATTTATTTTCTTTAAAAGGTTTAAAATCATATACATATCTTACTTGATCATAATTATTAATAAACTTACCATTTAATTCTTCTATTTTTTTAATTAAATCTTCTTTATTAATATCATATACTCTTAATTCAATTTCTTTTTTCATAAAAACCTCCTTAAAAATATAAAAACTTTATGACATAAGGGCGATAAAAATCGTGGTTCCACCTTATTTCATAAAGTTAATTATGCTCTTAAAACTATAATGCGTTACCATCTATATCTATTTACTTAATATAGAACATCAGAAGTGATCCAAAATATATTTATTTTATTGACTTTCACCATACATCAACTCTCTTATTAAAATAAATTATATTTCCGTCTTCCTCATTTGTTTTTAAATATAACAATATACTAGCACATTTTTTATTATTTTACAAGTGGTTTTAAAACAAAAAATTGTGCACATTTTAAACTATTTCATAACTTATTAATTCAATATTATTTGATATAAAATCTTCTTTTAATAAAGTGTCATCTTTTAAAACAGATAAATATTTTTTGTTATCATCAGGAAAAACTGTTACAACATTATTTACTTCTTCGCTTAATAAAACACTTCCTAAAAAATTAGCCCCACTTGATATTCCTACGCCAAGTCCTAATTCTTTAGCTAATTTCTTGCTCATGTTAATTGCATCATTATCATTTATTGAATAGTAATTTGTTATATTTTCCTTGTTAAAATTATCAGGAATAAAAAAATCAGCGATACCTTCAATTTTATGAGGAGTAGCTTTATTTTTAGCAACCACTTCAGCATCTGTTGGTTCAAGAAGAGCAACTTTTAGATTTGGAAAAACACTTTTTAATCTTTTGGATATGCCTATTAAAGTACCAGCACTACCTATTCCACTTACAAATCCTCCAATGTTATTTAATTTATCAAGTATTTCTTTTCCTGTTGTATAATAATGCGTATCTATATTTAATTTATTAGAAAACTGATTTATTAATAAAGTGTTTTTTCTTTTAGAATATTCTTTAGCAAGTTTTACACACTTTATAAACCCACCTTCTTTTTGTGATATAAGGTGTAATTTAGCTCCATAACTTTTAAGTAGTGTTTTTCTTTCTTCACTTACAAAATCAGGCATAAAAATAACTACTTTTTTCTTATAATAATTTCCAAGAGCTGCGAGTGCTATTCCAGTATTACCACTTGTTGCTTCTACCAAAGTAGTAATGTTTTCTAAATTAGTTTTATTAAGTATATAATATATTAATCTATCTTTTATACTTCCTGTTAAATTAAACCATTCAAGTTTAGCATAAATAAAATTTTCTTTTTCTTTATATTTATATTTTATTTTTATCATTGGAGTATTACCAATTAAACCATTCATAACCTTCACCTGTAGTAATAAATGATTAAAAAAAGATTTTGTTACAAAAAAAGAAACTTAAATGTTTCTTATTAATTCGTATAATTCATCGTTTATATCTTCAATATCTCTTAGTTTATCTTCTTTAACACAAGAAATATATTTAAAACCATACTTATCTTTTAATTCAAGATAAGATGTTTCTGCCATAGTTAAATGTTTTATACTTTTTTCATGTTCGTCTAAAGATGTTCTATTTTTTCTTAATTCTAAAGCAAATTTAGTAGGCATATGTAAAAAGATTACTATGTCAGGTTTAATAAGTTTTAATAAATTAAATTCAAGTTCATATATAAAATCATATATTTCATTTCTTTTATTTTTATCTTCTTCTTTGCCACCTTGATGAGCCATATTACTAAAAGCATATCTATCTAAAATTACATAATCATAAGAGTTAACTAATTTTTTTAAAGATTCCAAATTATATAATCTATCTGCAGCAAAATATAAACAAGAAACTTTAGGATCAACGTTAACAGCCCCTTCAGTAAAATATGATTTACATATTTCTTCTTTGCCAAGATAAGGACCTCCCACTATTTTACCTGTTGGAGAATTATAATTAGGAAAAGAAAAATATACACATGTTTTATTATCTTTTTCTACTTTTTCTTTTAATAACTTACTTTGCGTTTCTTTTCCCGAACAATCTGTTCCTTCGATTAAAATAAGTTTTCCCATTTTATTTTCTCCTGTAAAGTACATGTTTATAATTTATATCATTTTCTTTATTTTCACTTAAAATTTCTTTGTCATATAAGTTTTTATTAAATTTTGGAAAATATACTGTAGCATCATTACATACTTCATCTATTTCTGTTAAATATATTTCATTTACTTTATCTATAAATAAACGATATATTGTACCTCCTCCAATAACAAAAACTATTTCATCTTTATTTTTATAATCTTCAAGAAATTTATTTAAATCATGATATAAAATAACACCTTCAGGTACAGTTATATCATCTTGTGATAAAACAATATTAGTTCTATTAGGTAATACTTTAGGAAGTGAGAAAAAAGTATTTGCTCCCATTATTACAGTATGACCTGTTGTAACATTTTTAAAAAATTTTAAGTCTTCTTTAATAGGCCAAATAAGATCATTATCTTTTCCTAATTCATTATTTTTTCCTACTGCAGCGATCATTTTAAGTTCCATAAATTACCTCCTTATTGAGCTAGTGGAAAGTTAATCTTTCCATGATGCTTATATTTTCTTATTTTTATATCTTTTAAATCTCTTGAATTATCAAATTCAAAAAAATCATCTATTTCTTCGTTTATCCAAAGTTCAGGAGCCTCTAAATCTTCTAAAGTTTCCCCTCTTAAGATTTGTTCTTTTATTCCTTCTATTTGATTTACATAAATATGAGCATCTTTTATACTCCAAGAGATTTTACCTGGTTTTAAATTAGTACAATGTGCGATTAAAGATAAAAGTGTTGCATATTGTGTTACATTAAATGGTAACCCAAGTGGAACATCACAACTTCTTTGATGAACAGAAAGGTTTAAATATCCATCTGTTACATCCCATTCACTAGACCACACACAGGATGGTAAAACTGCTGTTTTTAAAAATTCATTTTGCCATAGTGACATAACAAGTCTGCGATCATTTGGATTAGATTTTATTGTATCAATCAAGTTTTGAGTTAACTTATATCTATTAACTATCCACCCATAAGCTGTTCCTATAGTATAAGCATATTCTTTGCCATAGAATTTAGCAGCTTTAATATTTTTACCTTCAATATTACTTTTAACTTTAATTTTATTACCATCTTTATCTAACATAATATTATTATCTAAATCATATAAATCTACTTCTTTGTCTTTATCATAAATATAATTTTCTTTTGTTGGTTCATAAATCCTGTAAATACCATCAGCATCTACCATCCATTCATCCCAAATATGATTTTTTCTTTCTTGTAACCATCTTACATCATTTGATTGTTCTTGATATATCCAAAGTATTTCTGTTATTGCATTCTTAAAAAATAATTGTTTTGTTGTAAGAACAGGAAATTCTTCTTGCAAGTCAAATAAAAAATTATAACTTGGTATTTTTAATGTATTAATACCAGTCCTATTTTCAACTTCTACTCCCTCAGTTAATATTTTTTTACATAATTTTAAATATTCTTTATCCCATTTTGCCATAAAAAATAACCTCCCTATGATTTAAGTTTATAACAAAAAAGAAAATAAGTCTATAATTTTTACTTATTTTCTTTAGCATGTATTTCTTTTATTTTTTCTTCAATATTTTTCCCATATTCATATGAATTATCATAATGAAAACTTATTTGTGGCATTTTTCTTATATCTATTTTTTTAGATAAACTTATTTCTATAAAATTAGCAGCTTTATTTAAGCTTTTTAAAACTTCTTCTTTTTTAGTATCATCTAAAACAGTAAAATATACTTTAGCATAACTTAAATCATTAGTAACATCACATGATGTTATAGTAACAAATTTTATATTAGGATCTTTTATTTCTTCCATTAAGATATAACTTATTTCTTTAACAAAGTTACTACCTATTCTTTCTGTTTTTATACTCATCTTTTAATTTCCACCATTTCATAAGTTTCTATGATATCATTTTCTTTTATATCCATAAAGTTTTCTAAAGTAACACCACAATCCATACCTTTTTTAACTTCATTTACTTTATCTTTTTCTCTTTGAAGAGATGCTATTTTACCATCATATATAACAATACCATCACGAATAAGTCTCGCTTTAGAATTGGCTTTTATAACTCCATCAGTAACATGACTTCCTGCAATTACTCCAACTTTAGAGAATTTAAAGATTTGTCTAACTTCAATTTCTCCAGTTGCTTTTTCTTCATATTCAGGATCTAACATACCTTTTATAGCTTGTTCTAATTCTTCAAGCATTTTATAAATAATATTATGGAGTCTTATTTCAACACCATATTGTTTAGCAACATCCATTGTTTTATTATTAGGTCTTACATTAAAGCCATAAATTAAAGCATTACTTGCGCTTGCTAAAACAATATCACTTTCTGTTATTGTACCAACACCACTTCTTATAACATCAACACTAACTCCTTCGATATTTAATTTTTGAAGAGATGCTTTTATTGCTTCTTCGCTACCTTTTACATCTGTTTTTAAAACAATATTAATTTTTTTAGCACCATCTTGAACTTTACTAAATAAATCATCTAAAGTCATACCATTTCTGTTTGTATTAGCTTCTTTATGTCTTAGGATTCTTTCTTCTGATACTTTTCTTGCTTCTTTTTCTGTTTCAAAAGCCATGAACTTATCACCTGAAACAGGTAAATCATTAAGTCCTGTTATTTCAACTGGTGTAGACGGTGTTGCGTTTAATATATTTTCACCACGATCATTTTTTAATGTTCTAATTTTACCATAGAAGTTACCAACAACAACTGGATCTCCTAATCTTAATGTTCCATTTTGAATTAAAATTGAACAAACTGCTCCGATATTTTTATCAAGTCTTGATTCAATTACTGTTCCTGTTGCATAACGATTTTTATTAGCTCTTAAATTTTTAAGTTCAGCGATTAATAAGATATTATCTAAAAGATCATCAATGCCCTCTTTTGTTTTAGCACTTATTTTATTAACTAAAGTATCTCCTCCCCAGTCTTCTGGTGTTAGGCCATATTCAGTTAATTCTTGTAAAACACGCTCAGGATTAGCCCCAGGTAAATCCATCTTATTAATAGCTACGATTATCGGTACATTTGCTGCTTTAGCATGGTCTATAGCTTCCACTGTCTGGGGTTTAATTCCATCAACAGCACTTACAATTATAATTACAATGTCGGTAACACTTGCTCCCCTTGCTCTCATGGCCGTAAAAGCTTCATGCCCTGGAGTATCAATAAAAGTGATCAATTTATCATGAACTTTAACTTGATATGCTCCGATACTTTGCGTAATTCCTCCGGCTTCTTTATCTACAACATTTGTATTTCTAATCGCATCAAGAAGAGAAGTTTTGCCATGATCAACATGTCCCATAATAGTAACAACCGGAGGACGTGGTTCTAAATCTTCATCTTTATCAATTATTTCATATTCTTCAAAGTTTATAATATCTGTTTTTTCTTCATTTTTTAATTCCTTATTATAGTCCATTACAATAAGTTCTGCTGTTTCATAATCTAGGCTTTGATTAATATTAACAATCATTCCTAAATCAAATAACTTTTTAATTATTTCATTAGTATTTACATTTAATTCTTCCGCTAAATCTTTAACAGTCATTTGATTTTTATATACAATTATATTTGTATCATTAATATTTTTATTACTTGATAGTTTTTCTTTGTGTTTATACATTTCTTTTTTTTCTTTAAGATATTTTGAATCATCACGAGCTATTTTTTTAGAAGCTTGTTTTGGTTTCATTTTGTCTTTTGAATCACTAACATCAAGTTTTTTTGTTATTTCTTTATTTAATTCTTCTTCCTCTTCTACTTCTTCTTCAATTTCTTCTTTTATATCTTCAAATGAAGAAGTTTCGTTATCTAGTAAAATAATATCATCTTCAGTAAGTAAATCATCTTCAGTATTTACTTTTATATTTAAAGATTTACATATTCCAATTATTTGGTCTACAGTAAGATTAACATCACTTGCATATTCTAATACACTCATCATTATAATCAAACCTCCTTTTTTATTTTATTATTTCTTTTAGTTTATCATATACTTCATCCTTTATTTCTATTTCTAAATGACGTTCTAAAGCTTTTGATTTTCTTGCTTTTTCTATTACTTCAAGATCTTTTTTCAAATAAGCTCCACGACCATTTATTTTTCCTGATAAATCTATAACCACTTCATTAAGTGGTGTTTTAACCACCCTTATTAAGTCTTTTTTATCACATTTTTCTTGTGTTACAACACATGTCCTTTGTGGTATTTTTTTTATTTTCATAAAAAACTCCTTATTTTATACTAATACCCATTTCTTTAGCTTGTTCAGTTGTTTTAACATCAATTTTAAATTTAGTTAAACGTGAAGCAAGTCTAACATTTTGACCTTTTTTACCTAAAGCAAGTGAGAAATCTTCTCCATCTGCAATAGCTAAAGCTTCTTGTTTATTAGGATCAAGTATAAATACTTTTATATTTTTAGCAGGACTTAAAGCATTAGTAATAAACTTTTCTTTATCTTCATCATATTTTACAATATCTAATTTTTCCCCATTAAGTTCTTTTATAATATTACTAATTCTTTTTCCTTTTTCACCAATACAGCATCCAATTGGGTCAATATTAGCATAACTACTATAAACAGCAACTTTGCTTCTTACTCCTGGTTCACGAGCAACACTATAAATCATAATAGACCCATCAGCAAGTTCAGGTATTTCAATTTCAAATAATCTTTTTACAAAATTGAAATGTTTTCTTGATAGTTTAATAAGAGTTCCTTTTGAATCTAATTCAACTTTAGTAACATAAGCTTTTATAACACTACCCATTTCAAGTTTTTCATCTCCAATTAATTCAGATTTTGGTAAAACACCATTTACTCTTCCTAAATTGATATAATAGTTTCCTTCATCTTCAAGATCACATACACCTGAAATTAGTTCTCCTTCTTTATTTGAAAATTCATCAATAATACTATTTCTTTCAGCTTCACGAATCTTTTGAATTAACAACTGTTTAGCACTTGAAGTTGCTACACGGCCAAAATCTCCTGGGTCAACTTCTTCGTATATTTTATCACCAACATTTTTTGTTTTATCAATTTTTAAAGCATCTTCAAGTAAAATTTGACTATCAAGATCTTCCTCTTCATTTATTTCACTTACAACAGTTTGATATGAATATATTTTAATATCTCCTGTTCCTTTATCAATTTTAACTTCTACGTTTTGTTTTCCTCCAGAATGTTTCTTATAAGCATTTGCTAAAGATTGTTCCATACTTTCAAAAATATAATTTCTATCAATATGTTTTTCTTTTTCTAACATATCAACAGCTTTTAAAAATTCTTTTCCATTCATTTTAATTACCTCTTTCCTTAGATGATACATCTAATACATATTGTTCTTTTATTACTTCATTTTCATCAAGTATTGGTGATATAACATGTGTTGCTTCAACTACTTTATCAATATCTACTGTTTCTAAATTTAATGATTCTACTGTTATAAATAAAGTATTAGGTTTAGCTCTTGTATATTTAACTTCATACGCTGTTAAACCTATTTTATTAAGTGGTTCTTCAATTAAAGATTTAATA
>ULTB01043710.1_pt1 | contig 11505 bp, 11 predicted proteins | sample 1957251 | NCBI WGS metagenome assembly ULTB01 (sample SAMEA4835724, study PRJEB28245) | human gut metagenome | biome: gut microbiome; material: fecal sample | place: Denmark | collected 2008
AAAACGCACAATAATATGTCTATCAATGTTTTTCCATTGAATTTGTAAGGACCCATAGTCAAATCTATTGTTTAATATTTCTACTAATCCTCAAATCTCATCCACATATTCTTGAAGTTGATAATAAATTTCCTGTGCGCCATTAACGTTGGTAAACCGATTCTGCAATCATATTCCTCATTCTGTTCTGAAGATGTTACTACTGGAATGTTTGTCTCGGTATATTGTTCGCCAGCAAGGGTAAATGTCCATGACACAGGTATCGTTTTTACGACATTGACACCACCGACACCTGCCGTACGCAATGAATCAGTTGCCATTCTACCAGTAAAACAGTTTTCGTTCTTTTTATAATAGCGATTTGTCAGGATGGTTCCAGATGCGCCAGTGTCAACTATTGCATCAATCTTTCTCCCTGAACGACCATCTGTTAATGACAAATGGTAAAGGCGCTGAGGTGAACGATAGAAATTGGGAGCATATGTAGGTGTTGGTGTGTACGAGGCAGGGATTACAAGCTGCATTCTGTCAAAATCGAAACAAATCTCACCCAATGGCATCATAGTCTGGGTGCCTATAACGCATTCGTATCCAAGTTCCTCCAACTTTTTGTTTGCTAACGGATTGTCAGTTCTCATATCGACGACAAAAAATGGTAGATTTCGATAAACTAAATCACCAAGTTTTAGGGAGTCCACCACTACTAAGCCTTTGCTATCAGCATAAGACATACCCAACATCTGTATATTCTTGGTCTGTATGACAGTTGCCTTTATATGCTCGGCAAACTTAGTAGTCATTACATTTATACCTGCCCCTGAATCGTAAGTGCATTTCACTTCTTGTCCATTGATATTAGCCATAACAAACATCATTTCTGGATTTTTGCGGTTACCTGTATGTGTTAACAAGGGCACACTCACGTTATTGTTTGGCCTCTCCACAGAAAACGTACCGCATTTCGAAAGCTTAGAATAAACGTCCTCATAGGCTTCAAATACAGGATTTACAGCTTGCCCACCCTTGCGGTATGCCTCGTTCAGACTTTGTAATAATGCGGAAGCCTTATCGTAGTGTCCCAATGTTGCATAATCTTCTGCCAGGAAATACATTATTGAAGGTACAGATGAATTTAGTTCATCTTGATACTTCTCTAAAATTTCTTTGCCATACTTGATAGCGCTGTCCGGTTCATTATAGAATTGACTTATAAAGAATTTGGAGAGCGGTTTTAGAAATGGTGTCTGCAAGTTCTTTCCATCAGACATATACAAAGATCTAAGTTCAGCCCAATTACTGCCATTCATAGCCTCGCCTATTCTCTCGTCAATGCTTTTTACTTGTCCAAATGAAATTGTTGCAAATAATATTGCCACAAATGTTATACTTATTCTTCTGATTGTCATAATCATTATTTTAGTTTTTTGTTCTTATGAAATATCCACAAGTTTTGTATCCACATTATACAAATGTTCTTAAATAATAACTGAAATCATGAACCAATTTTGTCATGTTGGTATCAAGTTTCTTATTTTTGACAACATTTTCTAATGTGCTAAATTTTGAGAGCATCGAAGATACAAGAAATTCTCTTTTCTCTGTTTCGGATAACTGGAAAAAAGAGCGTTCTACAACAATAGGTATTCCTATCGATTTTTCATTTTTTCTATATTGCTCAATCTCTTTTATGTGTATTCTCTCATAATCACAAGGCATAATGTAAAATTGGAAAAGAATTCTTTTTAAATCTTTACCATAATTTACATATGAGAGTGATTTTAGGAATACATCGATACCCTTTTCACCCCAAATATAGGTGCGAAATTCATCTCCTCTCTTAATTGCTTCTTCTGATGCTTCCTCTGACGCATCTATAGGCAATGATGGATAAGAAAGGAAAAATGCTAAGATATTCATATCTTCCATATGAATGCATATTTTTATTTAATGGTCCTCTTTGGCGGTTAATCTTCAAGTTCCTTGATGACGACACACGGATTGCCTACAGCGACGCAGTGGGAAGGAATGTCTTTAACGACTACGCTTCCTGCTCCGATGGTGCTGCCTTCACCAATTGTCACTCCGGGAAGAATAGTCACATTGCCGCCTATCCAGCAGCTTCTGCCTATGGTCACAGGCTTTGCCCATTCCTCCCTCGTGTTGCGCTCCTTCGGGTCCGTGCTGTGGCAGGCCGTATAGATGCCGACATTCGGCCCGATGAAGACATCGTCGCCGATTGTAACGGGCGCCTCGTCAAGGACGACGAAATTGAAGTTGGCAAAGAACCTCCTGCCGACCTTGATATGCTTCCCGTAATCACAATGGAATGGAGGGTTTATGAATGTGTCATCATCGGCCCCTCCCAGGATCTGCTTCAGTTTCTCATTCCTTGCCTTGAAATCTGTAGGCCTTATCTGATTGTATTCCCAGCATAGTTCCGAACAAGCATACAAGTCCTTCAGAAGAGAAGGATCCACTGCGTTATAAATCTCACCGCCGAGCATCTTTTCGTATTCCGTCATTATTTTGATTCGTTTGGATGCTAAGATAATGATTTTTGACATAACCTGCATCCTTACCACGTCGCCGCCGTCAACGGTGCAGCGCATCCCATAGAAAAATCTCCAGACCTCCGGCTCGTATTTTTCTACGGGCAGACCGTTGCCGTCGCTTTGCCCCGGCTACATCAGGCATCCGGAAATTCTTCCCCTTCAGGGGCGAATCTCAGCCCCAGGCGAGAATTCCGGCTGCGAAGTTAAGCCGGTCCGCCGCTTTTGAAGGAACTTGCTTTTGAGAAAGGAAAGTTTGGCTTTCCATTGTTTCGAGTCCCCGCCGGCCGCGATGGTCCGCTGGGGACTTTTCTTTTTGCGCGCAACTTTTTTCTTTTCGGGAAGGGTTACCTTCCGGGTTACGGGAAAAGGGACGGACAGTCCATTTTCCCTTTCTCCCTTGTGTCCTTTCTGTACTCAAAATTACAGACAATAGTATATACTTATTAATTAGTAGGCTTATTAATATACTATACCTTGTTGTGTAGGTCGTTGCAAGTGATTGATGTATCGAAGCTTATAAGGATGGTTTTGAGAAAAAATATGACAAATTACACGAGGTTGTATGACAAATTACACGAGGTTCATGTCCGAAATTATGACAAATTACACGAGGTCGCCCCTTTTCAGTATGACAAATTACACGAGGTTTTTCGGGGCTGAAAAATGCTTGCAAAGAGCTGTTTTCTCATGGGGATTGGTAGGAAATTGGTATTGATTGATGTGATTGCCAGTATATTCCGCATAACGACGTCAGCGGCCATACAAATCCGTATGAGCCTATAGGAAATTATGACAAATTACACGAGGTTCCGGACAAGTCCGCACGGGTGCGTCAGAGTCCGTAGTCGTCCATAAGGCCACGGATTGAGGCGATGAGATGTGCGATGCGCTCCTTGCGGACTTTCTCCCTGGCGATCCGGTCAGGCCCGTCATCAGGGATGCGCTCGCATGTCTTCTCCCACTTGTGAGGCAGTTCCGCCATCACCGCCGGCACCCGTGAGGCCCTGTAGAGCAGGTCGAGGTGCGGCTTCATCTCGCTTTTTCTCATGTGCGCCTCATCCGTAAGGAACGACTTCATCCGGGCCTCCGGCCAGAGGACATACTTTCTCGTAAGCTCCCGGGCCGAAGATATTGCGCCGTTCCGCAGGACCTTGAAGACGAGTATCCTCTGTTTCGGATCTGAGGCCCCCTTCTCCACGGCGCAGTCGATGACGAGGTCGGTCTTGTCGTTTATCTCCTTTACGAGCGGCTTCACTATCCTCCTGGAGAGGTCCGCAATCAGAGGGTACTTGTCAGTTATGCAGAACATCTCCTTGAAGTGTACTGTCTCCATGCGGTAGACAGTACCGGCGTCCTGATTGCAGAGGATTTCATAGACACGCTTGGCATAGATCGAAGTCAGGGCCATGCAGTCGGCCTCGATGAACTTGTGGAATCCATACGAGGCGTCGAATATCGTCTCAAGCATCGAACGCGTCATCGAGAAGGTTACTATGGAGTTGCGGCCGTCGGCGCCCTCCAGGGGCGAGAGCGTCTCCGGATCGTTGATGACACCGGTATTGGTGGTGTGGCGCATCCCGTCGCTGGAGTCCACGAACGTGAACCGGCACTCCGCCAGAGCGTGGAGCGCCGCCTCTATCTCACGATAGAACCTGCCGTCCGTCCTGCGCCCCTTGATGAAGAACTGCATAGGTATCGTGAAGATGTATTTGCTCTGGAGAAGACGGTTCACCGGATGGCTGATTTTCGAGACAGACACGTCGCCGTAGTCCGTGTGTATGACAGCACGGTCGTCTATGGCATCGACACTGATCGGCCCGCTGAGCTTCTGCCCCTCCGTCACGAACTGGAAGAGCGCCACGATGGCGTTCTTGATATCCTCTCCCAATGGTGGAAGTTTGTAGTGGGCGCGTATGAAACTGCCTCCGGCAACCATCATCTTTCCGGCCTGTCCGTCCTGGCCTGTCTGCTTCTTCTTGGCCGTCCCTTTATCTTCTTCCTTCTTCATGATAATGAAATATATTCAGTTAATTTACCATAACAATACAAATAAAGCATAAATATAATACATTACGAAATTTATTTGTACATTTGCTTCCGAAGGAGAGTGAGAGACTGACACTAAGCGAATGTGCAAGGAGTGTCGATGTGTACCACTCGTGTGTACACAAACGACCCAGTCCTCGGGGGCTCGGACCTCCTTGCCGCCACGGATGGTGGGAATGCAGGAGCGTCTCCGAAGTCGCGCTCCGAATGAACGGAAAATGAAAATAACGATTGTGATATGGGAACAGTGAAAGACGAGAGCCGCCGCAAGAGCTGCGACCTCCATGTGCGGCTTACCGATGCAGACATGCAGACCGTAAGGAGCAACTGCCGCATAGCCGGATACCGCTCGATGAGCCGTTTCGTGAGGATGCGGCTTACCTCTTCGTGTATGCCGAGGAGGACCGCCGTACAGGAAAACGCTGCTGGCAACGTGCCCGACTGGATGCAGGAACAGATTGAGAAACTGGCTCTGCAGGTCCGTGGCGTGGCGAAGAACTACAACCAGTCGGTTACCGTGATGAACACCCTCGTCAGGCACGTCGCCGACAGGGACTCCCAGAGGATGATCATCCGCAGGGCCGCGAGGCTGGATGCCCTGACGCACGAACTTGTCGGCATCCTCCAGGACATACGCGGCACCGTGGGCGAAATGAAAGAGAGCCTCAGTCAGCAGGAAGAACTCAAAGAACTTGATGAACTTAATCAAGTAAATTAACTCATACACCATAATTATCTTATGCAGGTCATATCAGTCATCGGTCATGTCGCAGGGAAACTGGAGGAGGTCGAGTCCGCCGGCCGCCGCTTCCTGAGGTTCAGGGTCAAGGCGGACGGCAACGCGGACGGTTCGGAGTTCGTCTACACGGTAGTCACTTCCAGGATCGCCCTTCAGGAGAAACTCTATCCGAAGGCGGACGTCTATGTCTCCGGCCACCTTACCATCTCCTCAGGACAGAACAATGCGGCCACGATCCAGGCGCTGGTGATACAGGTGATGGAGCCTGCCAGGAAGACGGCGGAGGAATTGAACATGGAGCATTTCGTCAACAGGATACAGCTGCAGGACATATGATCGTCGAGATACACAAGTCATCGTCCTCGATGTCGGGGACCCTTCAGTACAACGAGAACAAGGTGAGGGCCGGCGTGGCGTCAATCCTCTGCTGTCACGGCGTCGGCTCGACGGAGATCCCCGTCATCAACCGCCTGTTCGAGGACAGGGAGAGGCTGTCACTGCGTGAGGCGCAGCACCTGTCGTTCCAGATGTCGGTCAATCCCGGACCCGGAGACGGCATAAGTGAGGAGAGGATACCGGAGTTCGTCAAGGACCTGATGGAAGGGCTGGGCTACGGGGAGCAGCCGTGGGTAGTCTTCCGCCACGAGGACACGGGGCGCGTCCACTACCACGTCGTGTCCACCAGGATCGACTCCGAAGGCAGGAAGATACGCGACTACTACGAGAAGAGGGCCTGCGACAGGCTGGTGAAGGGACTTCAGGACAAGTACGGCTACGTCAAGGGCGGAGGTGCCAAGAAGACCGAGGGCGCGAATGTGACGATTCCCGTATTCCGCTACGGAGAGGGTGATGTGGTCAGGATGATGGAGGACTGCCTGCGCCATTCCCTGACCTACAGGTTCACCACCGGAAGGCAGTTCGCCGAAGTCCTGCGCTGCCACGGAGTCCTCGTCCGCGAGGGGCTCGGCGATGACGGCAGGCCGTGCACGGCATCCGTGAGCGACGTGAAGATGAGCCTTGACGTGATGAAGGCGGTGGACGAGAGGATCGAAGAGTGTGACGGTCTGGATGTCAGGCGTGAGAAGGCCGGCCTTCTGAAGAAGGTGTCCTCAGCGCTTGAGAGGTGCGGCGACATTCCGTCCCTTGTCAGGACATTGAAACCGCAGGGCGTGGATCTGGTCATCTACCGCGACAAGGACGGCATCCCGCGAGGCTCCACCCTGATCGACCACACGTCGGCCTGCGTATTCAAGGGTTCCGAGCTGTCGAGGTCCGTCGGAACCGCCATCCTGGAACTTACGGAGAGCAGCCCGACACATGATGGAGAAACTAATGACAGGACTAAATCGTCAGGGGCAGCTGAGGCGGAATCCTTCAACGGCGGCGTAAGCGAGGCGCTGTCGGTGCTGTTTGACGCTGTCCTCAGCGGAGAATGCGGCAGCATGGGAAGAGACCCTGATGAGTCTGACAACAAGAGGAAGAGAAGAAACAAAAGGAGAATGATATGAAGATTGACATGGAAAAGACCAAAGCCCTCATGGAGCAGGTCGAACTCTGGCTGAAGAGCAGCGAGAGTGAAATTCGGATGAACCTGACCTTGTGCAAGACCGGAACGCCGGACACCTTCAAGGTCAGGTATGACGCGAACAGGATCGGTCTGCTCGTCCTCATGCTTGAGACGGATGCCGACCTCTGCGACGTCGCATACTCGGCCATGCTGAAGTATTTCGCCGACATGAGCGATCAGGAGAGGGAGGCATCGCTCGGGAGTTCGCCACGCTCTGCCGGGAGATCCACAGGCACATGGAGGCGGAACTGTCCAAGGGCGGGAGAAGTGAAATTGACAGGAACAAACTCTACAATTGAACCATGGCCATAAGACCCGAATACGAGAAGGCGTATTCCACATTCATCGTGATGGGCATTTTCGTCCTTGCGGTGAACATATACTACTATGCGTATCCGCTATGGGACTCAATGGGCATGACGCATCCCATAGCCGTGAAGATGTTCCTGAAGATGCGCAGGGCAGGATACTTTGCCTCGCCGCTGTACACGAAGGGACTGGCGCTGGTGCTCAGCCTGCTTACCGTGATGACGCGTCACGGCAGGAGAAACAGCCTTCCGTGGTGGCGGATCTCGATTGTCGCCGTTTCGGGAGTCTTCCTGTATTTCTTTCCGTTCGGCAATCCGGCCGTCTATACGGCGGCCTCGGCAGTCGGGTACTTGACGGTCATTCTCGGCGCATCCCTCTCCCTGTACAAGCTGACCGGATTCATCAAGAAGCGCAACGACTTCAAGGAGACGTTCCTGCAGTGCGAAAAGAAGATCGACACGGAATTCTCCGTCAATCTCCAGACGCGCTACCAGTACAAGGGCAAGCAGCATACGGGATGGATCAATGTCGTCAATCCCTTCCGCGGCACGATGGTCCTCGGAACTCCAGGCTCGGGAAAGTCCTTCTCGGTGTATCTGCCTTTCATGGAGCAGATGATACGCAAGGGATATACCATGTTCGTGTATGACTACAAGTACCCTTCGCTCACGTTTGATGTCTATAATATGCTTTTGCAGAATATCGAGTATTATGATAGACTCGGGCAGAAGCGTCCGATGTTCTGTGTGGTCAATTTCAAGGACCCCAGGTACTCGCTGCGATGTAATCCTCTGAATCCCCAGTACATAACGAGCCTCACGGACTGCACTGAGATTGCAGACGTGATAATGAAGAACCTTGTGGAGACTGACAAGAAGGACTTCTTCACGCAGTCCGCTCAGCTCTACATCGATTGCTGCACATCGTTCCTCTGGGTATACGAGAAGGGCAGGTACTGCTCCTTCCCGCATCTTGTCGAGCTGATGTGCCATCCGGCGGAGCATGTCATTGGACTCATATCGCAGTATCCAGAGCTTCAGACGAAAGTGGCGTCCTTCAAGGAGGCCATGCAGAAGAAGGCCAACGAGCAGCTCGCCGGACAGACCAGTTCTGCCACGGTTCCCGTCGCAGGAATGTCCACGCCGTCCCTCTACTGGGTCCTCTCCGGAGACGATTTCAAACTGGATATCAATAACCCGGACGAGCCAAAGATTGTATGCGTCGGCAATGATCCAGATAATCAGGCGACATACGGAGCAGCACTTGCTCTCTTCTTCTCAAGGCTCTTCAAACTGGTCAATCATCCGGGCAAACTGAAGAGTGCCATTCTTCTGGACGAGGCCCCGACGGTGCTCATCAAAGGTATTGAAGGAGTTATCACGACCGCCCGAAGTAATCTGGTGGCCGTGGTTCTCGGAGGACAGGACAAGACTCAGTTCGTGAAGGACTATGGAGAGAAATACGCCAACGTCATCTTCAATGCAGTCGGCAACATTATCTCCGGCCAGGTCAACGGAAGTACTGCCAACGAGATGTCCAAGATGTTCGGACGTGAATTCCGCGAGCGCCAGAGCCAGACCCTGTCGGATGATAACGAGAGTATCCAGCTCTCCTTTTCGGAGGAGGAACTGATGCCTGTGAACAAGATAGAGACATTGTCCCAGGGAACATTCTTCGGAAAGGTGGCGGATGACTTCACAGCGAAGATAGAGCTGAAACTGTTCTGCGGGGAAATCGTGGTGGACATGGATGCTATGAAAGCAAGAAAGGCAGCCAGTAAGCCGCTACCTTGCATGACCTCGTTCGGAGAAGAGAAACTTACACGTGCCATCATGGAAGGAGACATGAGAGATGCGGCTCTCCGCCAACTTGCAGTCGGCAGGCTAAAGGGCAGAGGAATCAATGACGCCATCGATGAAAGCGACATAAAACAGGAACTGGAAAGTGTATCGGACGAAGACAAGACGACATTCCTATCCCAATATGCAGAGACATATATCCGTATGCATATTGATTCCGTTATCGAGGACAACTACCACAGGATAAAGGACGACATATCAATGATACTCCAGTCACATGGAATCGGACTGGAGAGTGAGGCGGCAGAAGTCTCGACGGATGCCGGTCAACCGCAGGCCAATGAGGACGATGACGTGCAAGGCTCCGGACCGGCTGACGGGATCGTAGAGGAAGCCGCACCGGAGACTATTCTGCCGATGGATGACGAGTATGAGTCGTGATTCCACATTGTCATATGACAAATAGCTCTTCTTATTAGCCGCAAGCTGTCGATTTAAGTCGGCCTGAGCTACTAGAAGGTTTATAATTCCAATGAATTGTCCTTCAGCAGAAAATCATAAATGCTTATGGTTGTGATGCCGGATTCATCCCTTATAACCGGACTTTCTTCTCCGATAACGATGATCTTCTTGAATGAATCATCCACTTTCAGCAAAGAAGCTTGTTCCTGCTTTATTTTCTCGTCCGACTCCATACGGTATGCTGACTGTATGTAGTAACGTCTGCTACCTAAATTGCAGACAAAGTCGACTTCAAGAGTTGAACGCTTCTGTTTTCCGTCTTTATCTTTTGTCACGACAGGAACGACGCCCACGTCCACATTGAACCCACGAGCCCTCAATTCATTGTAAACAATATTTTCCATTAGATGGCTTTTTTCTGATTGGCGGAAATTGATTCGTGCGTTGCGCAACCCCAAATCCATGAAATAATATTTATATGGAGAATTGATATACCGCTTTCCTTTGATGTCGTAACGGGTAGATTTTTCAATCAGGAAGGAATCGCAGAGATAGTCGATATAATCCTTGATCGTATCGTAGGATATAACTGACTTCTTTTCGCTTCGGAACGTATCGGCCAATTTATTCGGATTGGTCAAAGCACCTATGCCGGAGGCCATAATATTGATGAGTTCTTCCAAATCATCGTCCTTACGTATCTCATAGCGATCCTTGATGTCCTTGATGTAGGTTTCGTCAAATAGCGACTTCAGGAAGCGTACTTTTTGCTCTTCGGTTTCATACGACAATATCTGTGGAAGACCGCCATATAACATATACTCATTTAACCCGGCTTGCACTGTTCCGGAATAAGCGGACATATACTCCTTGAAATTTAGAGGGTACATTTTTACTTCAAAACCGCGTCCGCGAAACTCCGTAATAATATCTTTGGACAGGAATTTCGCATTACTACCGGTTACATAGATATCCACATTCCGCATCTTCAAGAAACCGTTCAGCACATCTTCAAAGTCATCTAGCATCTGGACCTCGTCCAATAGAATATAATATATCCCATCATCAGTGATACTGCTCTCCACAAAGGCATAAAGATTATCGGGATTTCTCATGCTCCGGTTCTTATAGTCCTCCAAGTCTACTTTTATGATATGATCAGGAGCGGTGCCGGATGTTTCGAGATACGAAGTAAACAGCTCGAAAAGCAGATACGACTTACCGCATCTGCGCATTCCGGTGATAACCTTGATCATCCCGTTATTCCGCAGAGAAATGAGTTCGTCAAGATATTTTTTTCGTTCAATAGTCATTACTAATCGAATTTTGTGTCATTTGATGACGGAGTTTTCGATTACAAAAGTAACTGTTTTTCTTTACGCATCCAAAAACTAATCGAATAAAGTGTCATTTAATGACAAGGTTTTCTATTATCTCAATTATTGGCTTGACCTTCAGTCTTCTAGTTATAAAAACAATCTCTTTTTAATGTCATCCGTTAGGATTCCCTCCAGCTCTGCATAAGGAATCACTGCATTATATGGAAGATAAGTTCCATTTTCCATAGCGTACATAGGGTAATAGACGACAATACCTTCCTTTATAATGGCGCACCCATATCCATAATCCGGTGTAAGGTACGAACGGAGATTTGAATTGATGGAGGTGTTTCGAGAAATCCAACTGCCGTCCTCACTCATCAAATGCCGAAAAACCAGCTTTGCAAAAACGTCCATTCCGGACTCCTTGATCATGTCTTGCAAGGAGAGCACTTCTCCTGTTTGATTGTCAACTGTATTCCATACCACTTCGGAACTAAGTGTCCTATAAGACTCCCAGGAGTTCTCTTGAAAGGTAGTGAAATAACGGTTTCTCCAGCAGTCAATGATGAGATCTCCGTGCCGAAAAACAGGGGTCAGGGGGAAAACCCTGTGTATTACGCATAGATTTTCTGTAGTCTAAAAAAAAGTATTTAAGGCTCCCGATACGTTTCAGATATCCTGACTTTTTTAGGAATGCAATCTCGCGTTT
>ULTB01034835.1_pt1 | contig 11462 bp, 13 predicted proteins | sample 1957251 | NCBI WGS metagenome assembly ULTB01 (sample SAMEA4835724, study PRJEB28245) | human gut metagenome | biome: gut microbiome; material: fecal sample | place: Denmark | collected 2008
TGTTCGTCAGCGGCTGCGCCGCGCTTCGGGGCGATGTGGCCCCGCTGCTCCCTGGTATTTTCTTTCGCCCCTTCCATGCCCTGTCGGGCATCAAATGAATATAACTATATGTATTTGATGGTATTTTTTTTGAAGAATGGAGGGAAAAATACTTGATAATAGGTCAGTTCTGACCTATTATAAACACATCGGGAGGGGATGGTCCCCAACCACCAAAGCCGCTCAGCGGCAGGAGCATGAAAATGCATTTCACAACTTTTCTAAAAAAACATTTCGATATAGAAAAAGTCGTTGGTACTTCTGATTCTGGAAATGATACCGAATCTATTTATGTTTATGAAAAAGGAAATGATTGCGAACCGTTGTTTATTCTGCATGAATCCTGGCTAAATGCAGAAATTAAAAAGTGTGGGGTATGGACTATTGGCAATATATATTCCACATTGGAACACGGAAAAGAATATTCTGAACAGGAACTAATAAAAATGATTAAGGAGGGTAAAGTAATCAGCAAATATTAATTTGGGGTTGGTAACAGGCTGTGGGGCAGCCTGTTACCAAATGACAGATGCATCTTTGGAGATTCTCAAATGTCAGTATGTGAAATGATAGAGCTTGCAAACCGCATTGTAAATGGGGAACCTGTAAAAACACCCGCGATAGAAGCATGGATTATTAGCGAAATCATTTGGTGGGCGCATAACCGGGATAATGCTTTAGTTTGAGTCATATATGGGGAGAGTGTCATGCTCTCCCTTTCTTATTGTGTAGCGCGTTGTATTACATAGTTAGCTTTACGTTGTAAAGATTTTATTGTCTTTACAGTGTGGTGCGTTTTCCGGCGGTTGCGCTGCGCTTAGGGGTATGTGGCTTCGATGATCCAGGGTATTTCGACGTAATGCGTTGTATTACGATGTATACTCTTTAATTGCTTGCAATCTCTTTTCACGTTCGTTGCTTTGTTGGGCCTTTTCCAGTTGGCTGTATATGTACTCTTCATCTTTACCCGTGAGTATTGAGCCGGAGAGCAGACGATTAATAACTATACGTTTAATTTCTGGGTAATCTTTGGTTTTATCGAGTATGGACAATATGTGGTCACTGCTAAGAATTATCCCACTCCATGAGTCTAAATAGCTCTTAAAAATCACAATCATAAACACACCGAAAAGCATTATGATGATTGTTACCACATTAATGCTAAACGTTGATATAAAGGTATACGCGGCCACACCAATTATTGCTAAACAGAGACATAAATAAATGAAACCGATTTTGTTGCGTTGCTTTTTTTCTGCACGATCATGATCATCTATGATTTCCAGTATCTTTTCTGGGATTAGTTGAGTCATTTTCTTTCCTTATTTGGGACACGGAGTGTTTAATTACATAGCTTTACATTGTAAATCTATGTTTGTCTTTACGATGTAAATGATGAGATGTGCAGTTAAAAGTGTCAATCAGATATCATATAGTAAAATACTATATTATTTTCTATGTATCACATACACAGCGATAAAACTGGATAAATGACTTACACTGTAAAGATTGATCTGTCTTTACAGTGTGGTTCATAAGTCATACGAATGAAATAATTTGCCTTTGTGTGTATGTGTGTGTATAATTATCCTCAGGTTAGGGAGGACATATGAAATCTGCTGACCTGTTGAAAGAACTGATAGCTGCTGGTTGCGAGTTGAAACGGCATAAGGCAAGCAGTCACCAGATATGGTGGTCGCCAATAACAGGAAAAACTTTTCCTGTTCCTCATCCTAAAAAGGACTTGCCGCTAGGTACTGTCAGATCGATCAAAAAAATGGCGGGGATTTAATCCCCGCCGACTTTGGAGGTAGCCATGTTCTTTTCTGTTGGTGTCGAAACACCGAAAGATGATCATACAGCATACGGTATCACCGTTCCGGTTTTTGATTGCTTTGATTTTGGATGTGTTTCTGCTGCTGATTCTCAGGCAGAAATACCCGCAATGGCGCGTGAAGCGATATTGGCAATCGTGGAAGAGATGGTAATAAGCGGTGCTCATTCTGTTGATGATATTCATGATGAAGGGTGTTTGACTTATTCCGCCAACCCAAATTATAACCACTGTGATAGCTGGTTTGTAATTGATGTTGATTTGTCAGAAATTGAGGGCAAACAACAACGTATTAATATTTCATTGCCTGATGTATTGATTCGTCGTATTGATGGATATGTGAGAGAAAGTGGTGGCGTATACAAAGATCGTAGCCATTTTCTGGCTCAGGCGGCACGTCATGAACTTGCATATAAATAAAACTATCCCCGCGTTGTGCGGGGATTTTTTTTGATAGCTAACCGCTCGCCGCAGTCCAGCGACCGAGCATAGCGAGCGAGCGACGAGGAAGCGGAAGATCCACCGTTGCCAGGAGAAAAGCAGGTACGCACTATGCGTTCTGCCCTAGTGATGCTTTCACAAACCACGCAGCCTGAACTATTACGCCATGAATCCAGCGTAAATCGGCATCACGATTTTCTTTTTTCATTTTTTCGCCACTTAATGCCTTGCTTACGTGACTTTTTACCAGATTTTCGTGTAATTCTTTTGCTTCTTCAATTGTGAAACCTCCAGGCAAATTTGGCGCTTCTGCTTCCAGTGATGCCAGAGCAATTTCATAAGCCCGACGCTCAATATTGTCTCGGACGTCCAGGCTGCCTATACGCTCTTTGATTTCTTTAATCAGTTCTTTGTCGGTGAACGTTGTCATGTGTTAGTCCTTATCCTGCTGTGCTTTCAACTGATGAGGGGAATAAAATCTTTTCATCAAATCCGGCATTCATATCATGGACAGCAACACACCAATCCATCGACGAACGATTATCAAGAGCCTCCATGATTTCATCCATGCGGCGCAGGTCATACAGGTAAATGCTTTTATCGCCAATGGTGTAAAAACCAATTTTTTTCGGTGATGGGCAGCGATCAAGAACGTCCTGTAATTCGTTCAACCATGCCCGTTCTTTTTTTGTTAAAGTTGCCATATCACTCTCCTTTGATGCCAATGTTTACAGCCTGACAAGCCTCTTCGAGAACCCAGTCAACAGCGTCTTTCCATGCTACGGTTTCGACTGCCGGATTCTCATTTTTTACCTGCTCATAAAAACGCACCGCTTTAACCAGTCCTTCAGGCACTACCGGCGCTGGCAAGGCAGCGTGATAGTAGAGTGGCATAGTTTTGTACAGTGGTTCGCCAGGACTTCCGTCAACCTGATTCCATTCTTCAACCCAGGCATCAACAACCGCTTTGCTGGTTGATACATGTTCTTCTGAATCTACATTTTGTCCTGATATACAGAACATAACTGCCTCTGCTTCCAGCGATGCCAGAGCAATTTCATAAGCCCGACGCTCAATATTGTCTCGCACGTCCAGGCTGCCAATTCGCTCTCTGATTTCTTTAATTAGTTCTTTGTCCTCGTCGGTAAAAGTGGTCATTAGGGACTCCTTTTCATATTTATGGTTTTCTTGAATCAATTTCGTCTAGTTTGAGTTTTATATTTTGCTGGTCTGATTTTGGTAATTTTCTCATGCTCTCTTCAGTTATTTTTTTCATATCAAGAAATGCTCTTGCATAGAAGCGCAGACTTGCCTCTTTTTCATGTTGTGCAACATACCAGGTTGCGCCAGAAAATGCCGCAGACAGGCATAATGTGCACAGGGCACAAATTGCAATGGCTGTTTTGATACTGAATGGTTTTGCTGATTTAGTTAGTATCTCTAGTTGTTTTTTATGGTCGGAAGCAATTTGATCAAAATTTTGTTTGATTCCAGAAAAAGTATTTATTGCTTGTTTGGTTATCTCGCTCTGACACTCATTAGATATTTGTCTTATATCGCTTTTTGCAATATTAATATCTTTATTAATATCAATGCTGCTTTGTATTATTTTATTTACTTTGTCTGACAGAACGGCATCCAGACGAGCAGGTGTCTCGTCTATAGCGTTGATAATTAAGTTTGCTGTTTTTTCGATCTGTTTTTCTAAAGCAATATAATCTTCAAGAAGATCGTTTATTTTTTGATCTTTAAACTCTTCAGAGATACTACGAGACATTATTTTTCTCCAATTTTATGACCGGGTACATCCCGGCCATATTGTATCAGACGAGATTGAGGTTTTTAAAGGCAACATCAAGATCGCTGTTGAATCCATTCATCAACATTTTTACTGCTCTTAAATTTGACAAATCTTGCCGCTCTTCCTTTGAAGACGCTGAACGAATTAATGAACGAAAATCACGATTGTCATTATAGACATCATCATACTGTAGGCCGCTTTTATTTAAAATATTGAAAATGTTGTTATGGTAAACAACAACAGGATTTTCACCTACAATTTCTTTACATACGTCGTCAGCTAAGAAAACTGAATATTGTTTGTTAATAGGGGTGTCCTTTTCAGCAAGATTGAAAATTACTTTAAAACGATCCTGTTCAACACCCATAGCCATTAGTGTTGTAATGGTTTGAATTGAGTCTATTTGTTGTTTTGCTTCTCGCACAACAGGAACGATGAAATAATCAATAAGGTCATGACTTCCCTGATATTCATTCATCTGTACAAGGAATTGCTCAATATTTGATGAGCCTACGTCAATGATGGTGCATTCACTATCATCAATACGTTTGATAATTTCGTCAAACTCCTTTGCTGCTAATTTCTCGTCATTTGTACCATCAGTGTTTAATGTTTCTACTTTTATAATTTCTGACCCTTCCAGACGAGGTTTCAATAAAGTTTGACCAATGGTCGATTTCCCTACGTTTCCGCTATTATTTACAATTGCTAGTTTTAAGTACATTTTTCTTACCTTTTATTTCGTATATAATTTCCAAGAGTATTGCTAACTTGTACAAAGTTAGCACAATTCCAAGATTTTATTGTTTCTATAGATACATTGTTATCTATAGCTTGTTGAGCTATCTTTGCATTGTTGAAGCAAACTGGCAAATATGCATTAAGTATATCATTATCTTGCTTCGTTTTTCTATTTTTGTCCTCAATGGTTATTGCTTTTTGATACGTTTTCTCTTTATTTGAAAGAAGATGAGAAACATCTTTTTTCTCGGCCCTTTCTTTTCGTATGCGATGCAATATGTTTTCAAACGTCTTTAACGTTAGATCAAAACCTTCATCATTAAGAGCATTAACAATATCAATGTTTCTTATGCCTTGTTGCTGCGCTTCTTCTATTTCAGCAAAACGCTCTCTTATTCTTCCAGTTTTACTTCGCTTGACCTTCTGAGCTAAGAGCGAACCAAGTAGTTTATTTTCTCCATTGTTCATTTGTCAGTCTCCAGGACAGTGAAATCATGATGAGCAATTCTATCATGAACGTCAAGCAATTTTTGCTATGTATATGCTATGTGTTTGCTATGTATGTGCTATGTCATTGGTTTTTATGGTGTGTTTTTGCTATGTATTAGCTATGTTTATGGTGTGCATTTGATGTGTGAATGCTATGGAATCAAATAATTTTCTCAAACACAGGCACGATACCGATTGTACACAAGACCGTTCCGGTCATGTTACAATCGTGTGCCAAAGGGGGATGCCCCTTTGAAACCCCGAACGACGCAGCCGTTCTTATGCGGTTCTACGAACCTTGAGGACATATGAAGAAAAAAACCAACAAAAACGTTCATGTAACATTCAGACTTACCGAAGAAGAATATGCTCCGTTCGATAGGGCTATAAAAGAGCTTAATATTAGTAAGTCAGAATTTTTCAGGCTGCTTACTATTGGTAAAATAAACACATATGCATCTGATAAACGTAACATCCCAGAATACAAACGTTGTCTTTCTCAGTTGAGTTGGGCAGGAAACAACATAAATCAAATAGCGCACCGATTAAATTCAGATCATTTAAAAGGTATTATATCAGAATCGCTTTATAAAAAGGTTTTAAATGGACTAATCGGTATTCGTGATCGCCTTCAGGAGATAGCTAAATGATTGTCAGATACGGTGGTGGTAATGATGGTATCGTTGATTATCTGATAAATGGTCGCAAAGCAGAACGCCAGTACACGCGTGATGAACTTGATCATCGTGTCGTTCTTGATGGTGATTTACAGACTACAGATAAGATTATTGATTCTATTGAAAACAAAAGTCAGGAACGTTATTTGCACATTACTCTGTCTTTTCATGAAAGTCATGTGTCGAATGAAGTGTTAAAGGCTATTGTTGATGATTATAAAAAGTTATTGATGAATGCTTATCATCCTGATGAATACTCTTTCTATGCGGAAGCTCATTTGCCTAAAATTCGTCATATCCAGGATAATAGCACCGGAGAACTTGTTGAAAGAAAACCACATATTCATATTGTAATTCCTAAAGTAAATTTGATTACTGAAAAGTTCCTAAATCCAGTGGGAGATGTTACCAAAGGGCATACAATTGAACAGCTTGATGCTATACAGGAATTTATTAATAATAAATATAATCTTGATAGCCCTAAAGACTATCCGCGTAAAGATGCGGATTACGGAAAAATTATAAGTAGAGTTAAGGGAGATCTTTACAAAGAGCATCACTCTGAATTGAAAGGTGAGTTGCTTTCGCGTATAGAGAACGAGAAAATTGAAAATTACTCTGTATTCAAAGATATTGTTGCAGAGTATGGTGAACTTCGTATAAGAAATGCTGGTAAAACCAATGAGTATCTGGCTGTAAAATTGCCGGGAGATAAAAAATACACAAACTTAAAAAGTCCTCTTTTTCGTCAGAATTACATTGAGACAAGGACATTAACACTTGAGAAACCAACACACAAAGAGATAGAAAAGAGACTTAATACCTGGTTAAATAAAACAAGCTATGAGATTAAGCATATTTTTAACCAGGCGGAGAAAACAAGGGAACTTTACAAGACATTAAGCCCTTCACAACAAATTGATTTCCTGCAAGAGAGGATAAAAGAATATGACTCAAGAGAAAAACTTAACGAAAGAAATTCTCAGCAAACGTCAGGACGAGCGGGAGGTTACAAGTCGTGTCCTAAAAAGTTTGCCAGAATCCGTCAATCTGAAGCAACAGTCGGATTGTCACGTATGCCCCAACGCGGTATGGTTTACGGAATCAATGGATTCACAAGACCCGACTCTGTCAGTGTATTGTCAGATATTTCGCAGCGTGATCTGGCAGAGCAATTATCGCAAAGAGAACATCCTGGTCAGGATGTGCGACGGGATTATGATAGACAATTCACAGAGTCAGGAATAAAAAGTCTTGAACGCTCTTCTTTTTTGTGTGAAACGATGTTTCAGACTCTGAATGAGGCGGCAGAGAAAAACGAAATTGCAACGATGGCAGAAATTCGCAGAAATATTGATCCTGTCAGGTTTCTGTCTTCTGCCGCCGAGCGTTTTAATATTATTCCAGCGCAGCATAAAATCAGAACAGCAAAGGACGGTTCCCCCCGGTTTTCTGTGGGGAATCGTAATATGAACGCATCTGATTTTCTGACAAAGCATATTAATCTTGCCTGGAAAGATGCGAAATCCTTTCTGCTTGAAGTTTATTCACAGCAGTTAGAAAACACGCCATATACGCGCTATCCAACCTACAGACGCCTTACGTATCATGAAGCCCGTGAGCGTCTTAACTCACTGAATTTATCGGAAAAAACATTACGAAATACTATCAGGTTTGAGCGTGGCAAGCTGTATAATGATCTGCGAGAGATGAGACGCGAGTTGAAGTTAATACCACGTGAACAGCGTGATATTGCCGTGGGTGTGATTGTTTACAAAAAACTAACCACACTTGAGCGTCTTTCTGAACTCGACACAGAGGGGCGACACATTATTCGTCAATATCATGCTGACTGGCATAAGGATAAAGATGAAATGAAAGCCCTTGAACGTCTCAAAAGCTATCTCAACTTCGATGAAATCAACGCCATTTCTGCTGACGAACCCGAACTTTCGCTTCAGAAAGCGGTGGATTCCCAGCGCCGCTTAGAAGAGGCGAAAAAGGTTAACTCCAAACTAAAAGATCTTGTGATGGATAAGCAGGATTCCAGGATTGTTTATCGCGATCAGGAATCGGAAAAGCCTGTCTTTACCGACAAAGGGAACTTTGTCGTTGCGGGTAAAAATCCCTCAAAAGAAGAGATCGGAATAATGCTTGAGTATTCCAGGGAAAAGTTTGGTGGTGTACTCAAACTTACCGGCTCTGAAGATTTCAAAAAAATGTGCGCTGAAGTTGCCGCAGAGCAGGACATGAAGATTATTTTACGCCCGGAGCAGTATCAACAGATGATGCTGGAATTAAAAGCAGAACTTCAGGGTAATAAGTTTGAGCAGGTGGAAACACAGGAAAATAGCCAGGAGTCCGAATCCAGAATAGAGAAAGGTGATGCATTGAAGGAACAGGCCACCGAACAGGCACAGGCCACAGAACAGACTCAGGCCACAGAGCAGGCGCAGGCCACAGAGCAGACGCAGGCCACAGAGCAGGCGCAGGCCACAGAGCAAGCACAGGCCACATCTTCATATGATCCTGGTGTTATTACCAGGGCAAATACCCTGGATTCACAGATGCTTAGTAAAGGCACAAATGGTGAATTTGGCTATTTGAAATCTCTGGATAGCGATGAAAATGAGATTTGGGAAGTGCTGGGGCATGTACCTGGAGACAGCGATGATATCTTTAGTGTTGCCAGTTTTGATAATGAAAACGATGCAAAAGAATTTTGCAATATTGTTAATGAATTAGGAATTGACAGAACACAGGCTCTGATTCAGGAGCAGCTTACTACTCAACACGATCAGGCTACTGCGCAGGTGCATAATAAACAGGAAATTTATTGTATAAACTTTAGTCGCTTCCATGATTTGAATGAAGGTATCGTCTTTCATTCTAAAGATGCGGCTATTCAGTGTTATGAGGAAAGCAAATCTTCTGCAATAGAAAAATATGAAAGCAATTATTTAAATGGTGATGGTTTTGATACTGTTGTGCTTATGTCTAAAACTGTCTCAACCGATGAATTATCCTCTTATCCAGAGGGGGCATTAGTAACGTTTGATAGGCCATTTGAAATAATTGCCAATTCATATGAAGAATACCGTACCCCAGTGTATGCGGTTTCTTTTTCGAAGGATGAGTTTAGTGAAGATATTAAGACTTTTGAGTCATTGCACGACGCATCTGAATATAAAAATAAGATGCTTCAGGAGCACGGGCTTAACCAGGATGATATCTTAATCACACCTGTAACAAGAGAAGAAATCGCCTTTAAAGGAATTAAGGACGCTGTTAATGACGCTAATATGGCAGTGATGGAACAGGCGGGGGATTCGTCCAGAGAATCACCAGAAGAGATACTCGCCAGTATTTCAGCTAACGAGCATATGATCTCCGGGCTTGAAAACTTCCTGGTTAAAGACCGTTCTCAGTTCAGTTCCTGCAATGGGGATATCGTTGTGGAGGCGGAAATTACCAGGGGGGAAGGTGGTCTTTATCGCCTTGCGGTCGCTGGTAAGCATGGCTTAGAGCGTGGTGATGCAGTTGCCAGAGTGGATGTTACGGAGCAGCAATTTGCCGCGATCACTGGAAAAACACCTTCTGAAGTTTTAACGGGGGACCAAACATCGGCTCGTGTTCCGGTAATTACAGGTATCCATTTCAGTACAAGGGCTATTGAAAATGTGAATAAACTGGAACAACAGAAGGATTATGTCTATTTCTCAACACATGAAGGTCTGAATGCTGAAATAAAAGATTTCAGCTCTCTCAAGGATGCTATTGAGTGGGGCCGGGTTGAATGCGAGCTACATGATCTCAATAAGCGCGATACTGTCATTTATCGCGTCGAGTCTGAACATATTTCTCAGGGGATTGACGCTGTAATGAAAAATGCTGAACGCGTGGAGCGTCATGAAATTGAGAAAGCACAGGGACGGGATTGCACGCCGGAAGACGGCAAGATTCTTGAGGCAATTGATCGCTTTGAGGACAAGTTCAGAGGGGAAGGACTGAAGTTCGAAAGGGAGAAGGCCGAATCCGATTTGCTTAATCACGGATTCACTCGTGAAATGGCAGAAGATGCTCTTGGAAAACAATTTGTCCAGGCCAGAGAAGATCATCAGGAATCGCAGCAGCAGCGTGACGATTCACAGGACATGCACTAATTAAGAAAAAAGCCCGGTTTTCGGGCTTTTTAAGAAAAAAAGTCAACCCCAAACAGAAATAATAGCTACAAAAATGGACAGTAATAATGCAATAAAAGTAATGTTGAGCCATATGTTGGACGAGTCTTTTAAGACTAATATGGCTGTTAATGCCATTGTAATGAAACTAATGGTAATAATGGCTGCAAATAAATATTGTACAATGTTTTTTATTGTACTTGGTTGCTCCCCAATTCTTTCTCTGTAATTTGCATCAACATTAGATATCCATTGAAGTAATAGAGCAATAAAACAGCCTACTCCGCAAAAGGTGAATTGCACAGACGTTGGGTTTGAATCAAACAACGAGATCGCTAAGTTATATAAGTATATCGCACCTGAAATCACCCCGACAACTAAAATAGAGATTAGTATAATCCGAAGAACTAATGTATTGCTTTCCTTTAAGGAATATATTAAAGCCGTTTTTTCGTATTCTTTCATGATTTAATCCGGTCTATAAGTATAAGAACCAACAAAACTTTCTCAACCTCAACGTTAACATCAAGACACCTCACTTCATAAATGATCGCCTCAGTATGTCAAACAGAAAAAGGCAAAAAGCACTGGCGGACAGACACGGTAGTGTTTCAAATGGATTTTTTGACAAAATGCCGTAGCCAGCGAAAAAAAGACTAAACAGAAGGGGGATACAAAGAACAAACAATTTGAATATCTTCATAGATCTTTATCCTTCTTTCATCATGGCTAGTTCCGTAATCCTGTTTTCTGGACGGCACTTTTCAGGCAGATAGAATGATTTATTGTCAGGGAATACCCATTCATCTTTATCAACGCCGAATAAACCACCTTGTTGAGCATCCAGTGCCTTTAATTTGCATGTTTTGGGTATTGATTCATGTAGTTCCTGCCTTTTCTCTGTTTCCTGAAGTATTTCCTTTGGTGGCATGATAAGTGGCATGATAACTGCGGGGGGGAATCATCAGAGCATGTAACATACTTACGAATAAAAGCCATCGACATACTTGATCCTCGATATCATTGGTGATGCTATATGCTATCCCTGCATTGAAAAAAAAGAATATCATATAGACACAAATATATTGTGGCTGAATGACAATTAACTTTATCAGGTAGTAGAAGAAATTGTAGGTCTCGTAGAGGAAAAACATTCATACCACCTATAACACTATTAAGATAGCCTGCCAGATATCCATTTCAGACAGGCTATATACAGGGTGGATTTGCCCCTATATTTCCAGACACCTGTTATCACT
>ULTB01016376.1_pt1 | contig 11459 bp, 9 predicted proteins | sample 1957251 | NCBI WGS metagenome assembly ULTB01 (sample SAMEA4835724, study PRJEB28245) | human gut metagenome | biome: gut microbiome; material: fecal sample | place: Denmark | collected 2008
TTCTGGTAATGAAGAGTATTCGGATAAGCTGAAGACTTACAGTAATGGCTTGGTCTGGGGACATTCGCTTTGCGAGGATTTTTATCATGCCAACAAGGATTATGATAAGTTTAACAAGGAGTTATCAGACAAATGTAATGTTAAATTCAAGGCTTATGTTGTCTTTGATCAGAACGCATTGATGGAGCGAAGTAGGTTGCTGTATGAAATCGTGAAAGTGATATGGGAGGTTTCGTAATTGATAGTATCAGCGAATCGGAACCATCATATTAGAGATCACAATATTCGTGGCATAGCCCAATCAATGGGCTATGCTGATGAGTTTACTTCCCAAAGCTGTTTCTATACGAGCTATGGTTTGAGTCGTAAAGTTATGTCTGCCTGTTAGCCTTTTCGAGATTTCTGAGTCTCGCTTGTTAAGTAATCGGGCGAAATCCTTTTGGGTGAGTCCCTTGGCTTCAGAATCTCACTAATGCGCCCGGCAATACCGAAAGCCAAATCGAACTCTGCCTTTTGCTCGGCTGGTATCGCAGCGAGGCAATCACGGAATAATTTGTTCTGTCATATTGCTTAATTTCAAAGGTTACACTTTCCATGTCTGTTATCATGTCAAATTATTTTCAATAGTAATGATATCATTCCCGATATTGCAAAACATAATACTTTTATTGATAGCTTGTTCACTTTTAAATGAATATTTAGTATGAATTAACTTAGAAAGTAAAACAATGATACAATCCTACACAAAATATAAACAATTTAAGTCATTGGCGGATGCCAAGGATAATGAGAAAGCCGTGAGAAGCGGCTTGGACTTTCTGCGCTTCGTAGCAGAGGAATACAGCCGCTTGGAAGTGTATAACAACCAAGAATGTGATGGGGATGATTTCTTCACTTATCAAGTGGAGAAAGAGTTGGCACTGGTGCTGAGAGACGAGGCTACTCCTATTGAATCTGTTGCTAAGGCACAGAAAGAGATGGCTGAGATTGAGAAGATGGAGGCTTACGATGACTATTGCCTTTGCTTCTTTGACCATATCCGTGAGGCTATCAACTTCCGATTGGCGGATGCGGATACATACCTTGCAGACCTTGACAAGCAGATAAAACATCATACCCACGAATACAAAAGATTGGTGAATGACGAAAACTTTGACCAGTTGAGTTCGCTATTCAGATTCGAGGAGTTGGGCAAGTTGCTCATCAAGAAGATAGAGTATCTGCGGACTCACGGTAGAGAGAATGAAGAGGGTGCTATCTTGGAGGAATACAAGTATGTGCCGGATGTCTGTTCCTTCAAAATCAATGAACTTCTTCAAAAGGGATTGGAGAATGATGCCTTGAAAGAGATAGACAAAACGATTGCTGTATATGGCGATGATGGATACAATACCACTGAACCTTGGCATCTGCAAAAGATTGAAATTTTGGAAAGACGTAATGACAAGGCTAATGTTATTGAAGAATATCGCAGATTGTTCCGTCAGTTCTTGGTGGATAAACGACCTTACTTCGAGAAGTTGAAAGAGTTGGTAGCCAAGGAGGATTGGGATGAGTTTGTTGTGAAACTCTTCGGGGATATTCCACATATCACGGATGATGATTGCATCGAAGTGTGCGACATGATTGTGGAGGAAAAGAAGTATCAGTGCCTCCTAAAGATTCTGATGGACAACAGAATGTCGTTCAGCCGAGTGGAACTCTTCAAAAAGTATGCGCATTATATGAGCGAGGAAGACCAAGCTACTTATACCGAACATGTTATTGATGATTTGCGGAAGCACTTGAGTTATGCAAAATCGAAGAGTTATGGCTATATCGTGGATGACATCAAAGGTATGTACACTTGTTGTGAAGTTTCCAAGAAACTCATCTTGTTTTTTGTGGAGGAGGTAGAATACAATTACGGCAATCGTCCTGCTTTGATGCGATTGCTGAGAAACTAATTATTTTGATTTAGAACATATACTATGGTTATACTGAAAAATTTGCCATTTAGAGATAAACTCAACTTGGCGATGATGATTGAGTACGATACGAAGAAAGTGATTCAAGAACATGCAAGGTTGATAAATGTGAGTTTGCCATCATCCTATCGTAAAGGAGAAATGGCTGAAGGACTTGCTACATTGTTTCAGCATGATCCTTTCTATACGGTCAACCAATTGCCGATGGATGAGCAGAAATTAATTGCTCAACTCATCAATCTTAAATTTGACGAGTGTATTGAAGTGCCAAGAAATAACGAAAAGCATCTTATGATGCAAAAAGTTCATTTGGTGGTGACATACGAGGATGGCAATACTTGGAAGTTATTTATGCCTGATTGCGTAAGGACAATACTAAGAGATACTACGGAAAGTCAGATTGGTGATATTCCTGGCATGATGGAATATCGCAAAGTATTGGAGAGTTTGACGGAATGTAACATCAAGTTGCAGGAAGTAATGGACAAAGAGGCTGGCAAGATTCCTATGTCACAAGCTTCCAAGCTGATTCTGAACCAACTGGAGAAGCAATATATAGAGAAACGTGAGGAACTTCGCAAAATCCAAGCGAAATATTCATGGGCTTCTGATAAGGAAAATCCTGTACAGCAGAGCATCGCTGATGCCTTGATGTATATCGGATTTATGAAATTGGTATAACATTATTATTGGTTCTTTGATATTGCTAATGAAGGAAATCAAGCTGTTTGATTACCAAGAGGATATGAAGGAACGGATTGAGAAGGCGTTGCGCCTTCATCGGTCCGTGATGGCACAAATGCCTACGGGTACGGGTAAGACATACCTGTTAACTGCTGTCATAGACTCTTTTGTGAGCAACAATCCCAAGGAGAAAGTATGGATTGTTGCCCATAGAAGAGAGCTTGTGTCACAGATAGTCGAAACCGTAAGAAAGTTTCACTCCTATTCCGCATCAAACACCTCATCCCTATTGTCATCCGTCAAGGCAATGTCGATACAGTGGCTGATGAGACACTATGACGAGATAGATGAAGAACCAGGAATGATAGTGATTGACGAGGCGCACCATGCACTCGCCAAGACCTATAAGGAAATGTGGGAGAGATTCCCGAAAGCTACGTTCCTGGGACTGACGGCTACACCTTGCCGATTGAATGGTAAGGGGTTTACTGATCTTTTTGACGTATTGGTGCAGTCGTGGAGTGTTCCTGAGTTTATCAGCAAGGGAAGATTGGCTACCTACGATTTCGTGAGCATCAAATCGGATGGTGTGACGCAACGGCTCATCGACTCCTTGCAGAAGCGAGGGGCAGATGGTGACTACCAGAACAAGGAAATGGATATGTTGCTGAATAAAAAGCCGAGCATCGAAAGGCTCTATCGGAGCTTGGAAGAATTTGGTAAGGACAGAAAGGGCATCGTGTATGCTATCAATATTTCTCATGCTCAGAAAATCACAAAACTGTATCAGAAACATGGCGTGAAAGCCATAGCCATAGACTCGAAGACACCTGCCGCAGAAAGGCAACAAGATATTGAAGCCTTCAAGAAAGGTGACATCCAAGTGCTGGTGAATGTGGACATCTTCTCAGAAGGATTTGACTGTCCGGATGTGGAGTTTGTACAGTTGGCACGACCTACATTGTCACTTGCCAAGTATCTACAGATGGTGGGACGAGGATTGCGAGTAGCTAAAGGAAAGAAGAACTGCGTGATTATAGATAACGTGGGACTGTATCGGGTGTTCGGGTTGCCTTCGCAAGTATGGAACTGGAAGGCTACATTTGAAGGAAGATTGAGATACAGCAGGAAGAAGGAGACTCCGAAAGAAAGAGATTTCTTCCTGATGAACGGAAAGCAAGAAACTGTGCCTGTTGGTCAAGACTCAGAAATGATGATGGTGATGAGTCATGAGGAACTGATGCAGTCGCTAAAGTATCGGGAGTTTGTGGATTGCAATGATGATTTTGCCATCGTCAAGTTACCTGACGGAAAGATGACAGTGGTAAACCGGCAAGGCGAACAGGTGATAGAACCAGGCAACTATTATGACATGAAGTTCTTGCAAGGTAATATCTTATCCTATCGACCTCGCAGAAAGATGGTATGTTACTACGACCTCTTGGCGAGAGTTGTCATAGACGAGGACATTCATGCGAAAGATGCTCCCGAGGTAATCACCATCAATAAATGGGAATTTATCGAATATAATGGTCTCTTCAGGTCTCGTACCTATGAGTACTTTGCTTTACCTTTTCGCCCTTCCCAATATGACCTATGGAATTATGGATATTATTTGATATACAACTTTCAACGTTCTACAGCCAGTGGTTGTCAGGAATGGATATATAAAGAGGAGGATGGCGGCTCTATGCGTATGTATAAAGAAAATAGTGAAAAGGTTTGTTTTTTACGTGGCGACCATACTCATGTATATTGGCTGTGTGCAGACCTATACGACAGTGGCATAGTGGTCATGGACAGTCATGAGAATTATTACTTCGTTGACTCCAGCTTGAAAAAGACCTATATAGGTTGCAATCAACCCAAAACAGAAAGCGAAAATTTGATGGTTGCGATGCCTCGGCTTGGCAAAGTGGTCTATGAGCGAGAAATGAAGCGCAGGAAAAAGCAAGAGGAACAGGAGTTGGAGCTTATGCACGAGAAGTCGGAGGCAGGGCATGTAGAATTGTATCAAGCAGGAAAGAAATGGGGCGTGAAGGTAGATGGTAAAGTTATCGTGCCACCCATCTACCACAGTATAGCGCAACCTGCCGGTGCCTATTGCGCCTTTGAACAGATACCCAAACATTGGGGCATTATGACATTAAAAGGAAAAGTGATTGTTGATGCCAAATATGAGAAGGTGGAAATTCGTGACAATGGAATCGCCGTGGTAACAGGCATCACGGGTAAAACACAGACTATCAATCTGAAATGACGAAGGATATTCAGCTTTTTGATTATCAGGAGGACATGGTGAAGAGAGTGCAAGAGGCATTCAAGCATCATGATTCTGTCATGGTCCAAATGCCGACTGGTACGGGAAAGACGTATCTGCTTGCCGCCCTCGTAGGTTTGTTCTTGAAAGAGGAAGTGTGGGTGGTAGCCCATCGTCGTGAACTCGTTTCACAAATCAAGGACACCTTGGAAAGATTCTTCTCTTCCCTAAAATCCACCTCCATCAAAGTGACATCGATACAATGGCTGTCGAGACACTATGGAGAGACGGAAGAGAAGCCGGGGCTTATAGTGATAGACGAGGCGCACCATGCTTTGGCGGAGACATACGCTGAGGTGATGAATGCCTATCCGAAGGCGAAGAAGTTGGGACTAACAGCTACGCCCTATCGATTGAATGGCAAAGGATTCACGGATTTGTTTGATACCCTGCTGTGTTCATGGAGCATGGAGAAGTTTATTGCCGAAGGACGGTTGAGCCTGTATGACTACTACTCCATCAAGCCAGACAGTGCTGACCAGCTACTGATAGACTCGTTGCAGAAACGAGGTGCTGATGGTGACTATCAGCAAAAGGAACTGAACGAGGTGATGGATGTGAAGCCATCACTCGAAAGACTATGCCTTACTATCAAGGAGTATGTGCCTGGAAAGAAAGGTATCGTCTATGCTATAAGTATTCAACATGCTGAGCATATTGCGGAGTTCTATCGGGAGAATGGCATCAAGGCTGTGGCGATTTCGAGCAAGACACCTCTTGCAGAGCGACAAGAGCTCATTGAAAGATTCAAATCTTCCTCGCTCTCCCCTTCCCTAAATTCCACTTCTGACGATATAGAAGTATTGGTGAGTGTGGATTTGTTCTCGGAGGGCTTCGATTGTCCTGATGTGGAGTTCATACAGTTGGCAAGACCTACGCTGTCATTGGCTAAGTATATGCAGATGGTGGGACGTGGACTGCGAGTGGCAGAAGGTAAAGAATACTGCGTGATACTGGACAATGTAGGACTGTATAAGCGGTTTGGATTGCCATCTGTGGATAGAGAATGGCAGAGCATGTTTGAAGGAAGTACTTCTCTGGAGGACATTCTGCAAGAGGCGTGTATGCAGGTCAACAGTCACAACTGTAGGATGGATGTGCTGATGGATGGTGATGAGGAAATGATGAAAATTATCAACCATGAGCGCCAACAGCAGATGATCATGGACACCTATGGCTATCAGATTGTAGAAGACGAAAAAGGACAGAAAGGCATCAAGGATAAGGATGGCAAAATGATATTGGAATGCCAATACAAGAAGATAGAAGTGACCAACGATGGCTTTGCCTATTGCTACATAAGAAAGAAAGTAGGTAGGAAGGAATGGATTGACTTGCGGAACAGGTTGTGGTTTGCCAATAAGCCCCAAAGTGTGAAGCTGATGGGCATCGACTTCAGTACAGAGGATGGCAAAAAGCTGTACCCTCGCATCCTATCGAAGTATATTGATGAAAAGACCTATCTGACGGTGAAGACCTTAGAACTGCAAGTTGGAACAGGACTGAGTTGGAAGCATAGGTTTATTCCATGGCACGAGCCGAATAAGGTGTATCTGTATAAAGAAGGAGACGGCAACACGCGACTGTATATTAATGAGGATGAACAATATTATGTGCAGAAGAACATCGGCAGCCAACTGGAGAAAGTGGATTCTCGTGAGGCGTTGGCTGAGTTTGCCCAAAGAGACAAAGAAGAAAGGAAGGAGAGCTTAGAAAAGCTTAAGAATTCATATAAACATTATGAATATTATCCTGTTGATAATCTCTATCCTATCAAGAAACATCTTGGAACAGCAAAAGATAAGATAACAATCGAGAAAGACGGCATTTGGCATGTGGAGGATGCACAGGTTAATGAAAGCTATTGGGTTGACCCTGTGACATATAGGAAACATTATACAAGACCTGTCCTGTTCAAACGTGGCTATCTGAACATCTTAAGGGAAGACGACTGGTGCTATGTGAGAAACATTCCTGGACTTAGGAATAGACCATTAAGACAATGGGAAATTGTGGCAGATGATAACCTCTGTGTTATCAAGAATACGTATCTGATAGAGAAAAGTGAGCCTGATCAATGGTACAAGATATGCAGAAGAACAGACGACTTCACTTATTTTTCTGTATTGGCATGCTATTATGAAAGTGAACTCATCAAGGATGATACGGAGATTCAAATTACTCAATTTGATGGCGAGGGCTTGAAAATGACCCAAGAAGGATTTACTTATACACCACTTGTGATAAAAACGCATAAAAGAAGTAGATGGCTGTGACAAAAACAGACCGATGTGAACAAGAGTTCATGTCGGTCTGTTTTTGTATATGTATGTTTCTTAACTAACGTTTTCGACGTTGCTGATGTCCAGGTCTCATCATTTTCATTGCCATCCCGAAGCACCTTCTTCTGAAGGCAAAATCATCCTCATCATCACGCTTTCCCCATCCTGTTCCTGGTCCACCTCCACCGCCACAACTTTGTGCTATTCTTGTAGCATTATCAAGATATCCCAAGTACAATGAAGCTGCGATTGAACAAATCGAAGCAGCATTTTCTGCCATACTAACAATAACAGAACCATCAAAAATATCGTCCATCATCTTATCCAAGAACTCTCTCTGTTCATACGAAAGTGAGTCTTTTAGATTGTTGTATTTGGAAAGTCTGTTCTTCATGTCAAAAGCCGCGGAATGGTATCCTAGGGTTTCCATTTCATGAATTACTTGAACATTTACAGCCGGAGCGACTTCCTTGTATTTGGCTCTAATCTCCTGATATCTGCCTTCTGCCCTAGCCGTTTTTTCAACAGCCAAAGCAGTCTTCTGCTCTTCTGAACTTCTCTTTTCTTCGGCTTCATGGGCTTTCGCTTCCAATTCTGCCTTGCGCTGTTCTGCATCATGGAGTTTGCTTTCTGCAATTTTCAGCTTATCAGCCTTGTCAAGTATTTTCTCTTCCGTTTTCTTGATTTCGGCATTGATTTGTGACAGCTTGCGGTCTGCTTCTTCCTTAGAAATCTTTCCTGTAGTAAGGTCTTTATTAAGTTTTTCAACCTCATATTCCAGGTCAGCCTTATGAGTTTCAAGATTCTTGATCATCGTAGCCAATGCCTTCAGACGAGCTGCAGAATGCTTGATTTCCCTGCTGAGTGATGCAATAATACCACGCTGATTGGTAATCGTTGAATTTTGCTGTTCGATGGTTCTGGTGTTTTCTCGAACCTCTTCTTCCTTCTTCTGGGCATCCTTCCAGAGTTTTCTGCGATACTCTTCTGTGGTACGATGAACAGCTCCTGTCACCTTGATGCTATCCCCTCTCTCCATACCATACTTCAATCCAACCTCCTCTGCATATTCGGTGTGAAGGCTATCCATGTATTCAGAAAGAGCATCCTTTGTATTATTCCCTTTCAAAAAAACACCGAAAAAGGAAAACTTATTTTTCTTTGTAATAGGCAAAACCGTACAATGCACATGCGGGTTCGTTTCGTCTAGATGAACGACAAAAGCAGCAATATTTTGCTCTCCATATTTTTTACACATGAAGGCATAAGCATCTTTTGCCCATGCTTCAATTTCCGGCATTCTCTTCAAGCCAGAATTGTCAGCTCCATGCTCCCAATCCACCTTCTGATTTCCAAAAGCCAAATTTCTCATTACTTCTCGGTTGCCACCCAAAATGAAGTTTGCTACCGTTCGGTAATAAGGATCCTTCCCTTGATTGATTAAAGGAATGTTGGGATCTTTAATTCCACGTGCTTCCAGATTCTCCTTGATTCTTTGTGGAATTGATTTTGTCTTATCAACCTCTTTTACTACTCCACCCTTCCCTATTTCAAAGTTGAGACGTTCTCTCGATGGGTCATAATTCCATTGAGCTTTCTTTGCTGATTCTTTGTCAGCCATCCGTCTTAGATGCTCATTACTCTGTGATGTAGTGAAACCTTTTCCTGGTCTCATATCTATAACATTCTTTGGTCCACTCATGTTTCTGATTTTTTAAAAGAAGGGTTCTTAGGGAAGTTTTCCCTAAGCCTAATACCCCACGGCTTGCCGCACGAATGTCAAAACGATTTACTTATCGTTTTTGGGGGATTTATAAGTTCCGGACGGAACTTAGTATTAGGCTACTAAAGACGTGAAAAATATCCCTCTCATGCGCAAGCGCGTTTGTAAAAGAACCTTACTTTGCGATTATTACTATTTCTATTTGTTGATTTACTTTGTTTCTCTGGAAGAGATATGTGACGAGGCTGAGGAAAGTTGAGTATGCGATACCTGAGCCATCTTGTCTAGTTCTTCTTTGCTAAGATTAGCAACTACAATGGTAGGATTAATGGAGACCATTTTAGCCCGAAGAATGAGTTTGATATCGATTACATTCATCTCTTGGAGAGATCTTAAAAATGAGACTACTGTCTGACGAGTCCATTTCCAGTCTTTGCTAAGTTGAGAAATGTAGTTGCGTTTCAGTTCTCCATTTTCAAGGCCATCAATATGCCGGGATAGCAAATACCGGAAAGCCTTGATTTTTGAAAAACGCTTTGGACTTACTATCATAAGATCATTGCCTAAAAAGTCCATTACCTCAAAAGGAACATATATTGAGTATTTCCTTTCGGCTGATTTCGTTGTTCCATCCATGGAGCTTTGAACGTTTTTTGCATCACCAATGTCTCTTGCTTTTTTCTTTTCATGTTTCATAAGAATGATTATATATTTACACTCTGTTGTTTAAACTAATTCAATGAAAAGGCTGTAGCAAAAGCTAAGCAGCCTTTCGGGAAATCTCTTTCCATTCCCGAAGCTCCCTTACAATGTGTTTGAGAGATTCTTTTGAACCATCCTGTCCATGTCCTACGAACTTTGGGAAAATGGCTCCTGCGCTCGAAAGAATGTATATGCATTCGGAACCAATCAGGAGCCTTCCATCTATCAGGATGAGAACAACAGAAACAGCTGCCGACAATGAAAATATAACTTTCTTCTGATTCAAACAAGTAAGAACATTCTCAGCTATACGATAGTTGAAAAGCAGAAAGGTACATAACAGATTTATTGTTATTATATTGTAGGGAGTTTGCGATGGGAGGAAAAGTAGATTTTTCTCCCACGCATTCCAAAGACAACTGATTCCCTCAGCTTTATTCATTTCCCAAAATGAAGAGCATTCTCCAATCAAGTGATTTGTTCTAACTGCATAGAGGATTGTTTCGTAATCTACATACTGAACAGCCAGAAGAACCATCACTAAAACCAGTGTAAAGAGTTTTCTTGCGCTTATACTGGTTTTCATCTTGTCGTAGTACCACGAAAGAAAGGATCTTGCTTTCTTCACCACTCCAAGAATCTTTGGCAAACATGCCATCACTGCTGTTGACTGATTTCTCAGAAGAGGTGATTTGTTCTGGTTTGGTTGAACCCAGACATGATAAGCAAACGGAATGGCAGTTAATGCAAATGCCAAAATTACTTTTAATGATAATACAAACATAACACCCGACTTTTAATAGAAATTTCTTAGTACCTCAGAGAACTTCTCTTTCTCCAGGATAAAGCACAGCTTTGGAGCAGAAGTATACTCCTTGGTAATCTGCCTGTACATGTTTTCCATGCTGTCATAGAAATGAACGGTCATGGAATCCACCACACCATACTGCCAGGAAGAGATATAGATGATATACATCCTGTTCTCAACAGGCATAGAATAAGCGACTACTTTGTAATCCTTGCCTTCACCTTCCTTCACGGCATATAGAACATGGCATCCGAGCTTCCTTGCCAGGTCATCTGTCAGTTCCTCTATCATGGCTTGTGAACAGAGTTGGAAATAAACCTCAGCATAATTGCCGTGCAACACTGTTTTCATCTCTAAGGAGTTGAACACCTCTGGTAGATTTTCTCTCATTTCTGAGAGGAAATCTGAGATAGAATCTTTCAAAACTTCGTTTTCAAGCTGGTTATAATCTACTAATATATTCATAATATGTACTATAAAGTTGTTGATAAATATGATTTCAAGAAATATTGAGAGAGAACTTCAGTAAATTTTTCTTCCTCTTCTTTGGATTGCTTCTGCAAATCTAGTTTAGACAGAAGAGAAGGTATATATTTGGATATTTCGAGAAGTTCCTTTTTCTGCTCTTTCGTGAGAGCAGATGTGGAATAATCATCTATAGCCATGAAAGGCTGAATGAGCATCCATCGGTAATTGGCTCTCTGTGTTCTATCGAGTTTCTTACCGCTTTCAATATCTTCTTTGCATGCTGCTGCATTCTGGATAATTCTACGGTTGTAGCGCATGGTAAGGTAAAGCATCGTGCGGTCGTTCACATCATCAGCTTTCTTCCCGACGGAATCATATAAACCATCATATACCTTTGAGGTGGCATCAGTGAGCTGCTGAAGATGCTCATTGGAAACCTCGTTCAAATGCGTCATCAGAGAACGGAAGCATTTATCTTCCTTAGATATGAACTCAATCTGTTGCT
>ULTB01028996.1_pt1 | contig 11398 bp, 9 predicted proteins | sample 1957251 | NCBI WGS metagenome assembly ULTB01 (sample SAMEA4835724, study PRJEB28245) | human gut metagenome | biome: gut microbiome; material: fecal sample | place: Denmark | collected 2008
GTGTCTGTAAAGTTAATAATTTCTTTTTCCTTTACTTGACACACATTAGTTTACAGTCTCGAATACGTTACCAATAATGCATCCTCATCATTTTCTAATAGCACGGTAATGAAAACATCGTAAAAATGCTTTCCAAATATTTTCTATAGATTGATATATGCTAAATTATACTATTGATTTCAAGAAGAAATACATTGCAATAGTTTCTTTCCTACTGGTATCTTTCAAGTAGTCACTATATCGCTTTTCCTCTAATGCCCCAAGAAATTTGAATCCATTCTTCTCGTAAAACGGTACCGCTGATGGATAAGCATCAACCGTAAGGAAACAACACCCTGTTTTATTTTCAGCAACCATCCAGTTTTTAATGAAATCCATAGCTTTACTACCCCAATGTTCAGGCTGGCATCGATAAGCTGTAGCTACCGCAAAACGTCCAATTTTAACCGCAGGATAATCACTGCGGTGTTCTTTATGCGGGAATTTTCCTTTTATTTTTCTCCAAAAACCTTTTGGTAAAGTATCTGCTATGATTTTATCATTTGCTAAGCTAAAATATAATGCTATGCCATCATTTAAAGCAAGATAGTATGTTACTGTTAGCAAGTCTTTTTGCCAATTCACAGCATCCACAGCAAAAAATTCATTTAAATCATCATCCCCACAATCAAAATCAGGGACAGTATCATCGGGATTTAATCTTGTAAACGGGTTTAACAAATCCATTATTTTTTGCTTTGATGCAGAGCAACTAAGGACATAAAATCATTAACACTCTCCTTAATTCGCTGACGTTCACGTTTTCGTTCTTCAAGAGAAGGAAGCGTTGAAATTTCGGCAAGAAAACGCTTTGCGTCCTTACCGTAAAGGGCTGGAGTATTTCTTATTGGTCTTGCCATTTTTCTATTTATTGTCTATACTAATTAGATGCAAAGATAAGACTTTTATCCCAAACACCAATGTTATTAAGTCGAAAATCAATCATTTTAGCATCATTTTCAACTTTAATTTTATCATTTATAGCATCTTTTCCTACTTTTGCAAATAGAGTAATACCACCAACACTATTATATAGTAACAAAAGTACATATTAAGCTCTGCAAAGTCACATCATTTTAATGAAAAAAATTCTGATTATTTGATAATTATATGATATTAGATACTCTTTTTTCGGTCTCACAATCTTTTATTCCATTTGAATCCATTATTTTTGCAGAATAATGGCAGCATAAGCATAACACGCTGAACATTAACAAATCAAAGAAAGAATTAAAATTTTAATATTACTCTATATATGAGATCTTTTTTCGAAGCTTATAAGAAATATATCATAAAGCATCCTAAAAAGTTAGAGTATAAGCCAACAAACTTTGAGAAATTTCAAGAAGAGGCTTTATATGATATATGCAATAAGATAATAGACACAGGCATTCCATACACCGAAGCAGATACCGCAGCAATTCAAGACTTTGTGCAAATATCTAGTTATATACATAGATTATACGCAGAATTATATCAGCGAATCAGCGATAATTATTTGCATTTGAATCTTAAAGGTTGTGATATCGCTGAGTATATCGTAGCGGGGCTTAATAGGGAATATAAGGTTATATATAACAAACGTGTGGCTGTTTTGAATAAAGTTGAAAAAGGTACATATTTCTTATATGATATGATGAACTTTAAATTACAGTCACCAGTGCCCGAGGTGGGCTTGATTGATGTTAGAGCATGTTTGGAAAGTGCAACAGATTCAACAAGCCTACTGCTAAATTATTTAAGACATTTTTTAGACAAGGATTTTGTATCAAAGGACTTTAAAGCTGAAGAATTTGCCGGAAGAATAAAGAATTCAATGCAAATTAGCCAAATGGCAGTAACACTTAAACACTCTTATGATGACATCCTATGCAATGGTGGTTTTGTGCGGTTTGACAATGCAAATAAACTCATTGTATTTGACTATGAAAATCATAATAACTTAAAATTACTTCTCGCAGGTGATATGATGTTTTCAGAACGCAGACTACAAGTTCTGAATCATATACGAGAAGGAAGTGTTGTTCCAAGACTTTTTAAATATGTTACGAATTATCGCATCAAGAGGGCAAAAATAAACAATGGATCCATCTCTTTGGATTTCGGTCAAGGAAACCCCAAAGACTACAAACAAATAGTTAGCGATATGCAATCAGCTGTAGATTCATACTATGAGTTTCTTGTTGGAGACACAATATTGCCAAATCTTGCAAATTGTACAATAGATGAAGTGATTTCAGCATGGTGTGCTATACAGTATATTGCATGGTATATCTCAACTAATATAAATTACGACATATCTATACAAACTAAAGAAGATTATTTTACAGTTCCAAGTAAAATACTTAAAAAAGACCTGTTATCATATATCGTAAAATTAACAGGCATCAAGACTCAAAAGATAAAAGCCGCGGTTATTGCTTTGGAAGCAGATTGGACTAAATATAATGACATTTGGTCTTCTGTGTTATATCCCATTGGAGAATATTATCTTTTGCCATTTTTCCCAATTATCTACTCGTCACCCTACAATGTTATTGATAGATTATTGTTTAAAGGAGGATTTAATCTTGATGATAGGGGCGTTCTGTTTGAGAAATATCTGTACAATAAATTGACACATACTGCAAATTCGTATCCCGCAATATGTATGCCAGCAGGCAGATATGGTATACATGGGGATGAGGAGGAAATAGATATGCTTATTTCTATGAAGAAAGTGATTCTTATAGCAGATGCTAAATGTATTCACTATTCTGTCGAGCCACTTAATTATTCGGAAGCATGGAGTAGATTAGAGGAAGGATGTGAACAGGTTATAAGAAAGGCCGAATTCGTAAAAAATAATCCACAATATTTTGAAGAATTAGGAGATTATACATCTAAAGAAATCATTCCATTCGTGATAACCAATTACCCTACATTTACAGGTTTTTCACATAATGGTGTGTTTATAATAGATTCTCATAGTTTTTTATCTTATATGAAATCTGGCATTATGACAATGAGGCAGTTGTCGTTTGATGGAAGTTCCATCTTAGGCATGAAAAAGTTCTACAATAGCGAAGAACAATTTTCTGATAATTTTAAGAAATTCCTATCAGATAATCCTATCAAGCATGAATTTCTAAAAAGAATATACATTCATGATTTACCTTTAGCAGTTGGATGTGACCCATGGCATATTATTGGAAAATCAGCACAAGTAAGGAATGATCCCCAATTTAACATATCAAACAACAGCTAGTCAAAAATGAATCATATCAGGATTATATCTGCCACGGATTTAAACATTTAAACCTGCGGTGTACGGGACTTGAAGCATTTGAGCAAGAAGAAGTCAAGCGATTGAGTACGGTTTCAATCGCTTGATAATAGATGTTTTGAAATTTGGCTTTTCTCGCCTTTACAGTTTTGATAGTTCATCAATTAAGGCTGGACGGCGGGGAGTACGCGACTTTTGCTCGACTATTATGTTGTCTGCCTCCGATTTGCCTCCATAGTTAATTAATTTACGCAAAAGACCAACTCCTTCACGATACGAATTTCGGTCTGACGCATTTTGGAAGAATTTTCTGACAGAAGTTGAATAGAGTTGAATTATCTCATTCCGATATAAATCCTTCACTTCTTGGGGAGAAGCATCTATATTATATGCAGAAGGATTCTTCCGAAGGGATTCCATAAACCGCTCCCACATCTTTTCTTGCGTGTAGATGAACAACAGACGACGGTCATCATCTCTCTTGCTGACAGATTCACTTATTAAAGTTTCGACATAATCACTCCATTGGTTCGGTGGAACCAACATTTTGATTTTCGAATACATGTTTTCTAACGAAAACTCCCGATCGCCCCATCTGCCCCCGTTGAAGAAGAAATGCCTGGCAAGCCTAAGCGTGTTTTCCTTATCACCGATATGGCAATATACCTGATACTCCCATTTACGCCATTCTGAAACAAGACCCGCCCATTCTGTATCGTGGGTAACCCCTTCTTTTGCCAGACGAAGCACTTCGTCATAGTTCGCCTCATCCCATGCCATCTGGAGTAGTTTCTTTCGAAAGTCCGGATTTCCCACATTGTCATACATGAACTTGCGTTGCTCTTTCGGAGAGCCTTGCTTCGACATTATTTCAAGTTTGTATTTCTGTGCAGTCTGGACATCATGTCTTGCACTCCATTCATCTCCATCGGTTTTGATTGCATCAAGTGTTTCCACAATGCGGTTTTGTTTGTCAGATGTGTCAGCAAGCTGGATTGACATTTCTATCCATTCCCACCACCAATCCCAACCTTTGAGATTTTCTTTATTGAACCGATTCAATGCCAACTCAAAAATCTCGTCTTTTATATTTTCCGGCAATGACTCACTGGCACAAAGTTCATGCCATTTATAAAAACAATCGCTTACAATAGCTCCAAGTTCTCCAGCACTGTCATCTCCACTGTTTATAATGTCTTCTCCTGCATCCACTATGCCGGTAAGAACAGCCACGGCCACATCCCATTGGTGGTTTTCCATCGCTTCTTCCGCCTCGTCAAGAATCCTGGTAACGGCCCGGTTGAAATCAAACGCATCGCTATACTCGATATACCCATATCTTCCACTAAAATCTTCAATAAGATCCTCTACGCGGGAAGTGTAGCTGTCAGGGGCGGGCTTGAAAAACCCTGCTCCAAGAGCGAGAAAACGGTCTTGAAACCGACTATCGTTGATGCATTCTTTTCTGATAAAGTCGCTCAACTTTCCTTTGTCCAGTTTTGACAAAAGAATTTCTACATTATTCATTTTCTTGTTTGTCATCGTTCGATTTATTATTTATGACAATCCATCTGCCCCTCTTTGTCGAGCCTTCACGAATAAGATTAGTGAAAATGCAGTATCTTCATAGTGCTAAAACACAAAGAAATACAGACAATAATCGCTATAATCACCGAAAGCAAAGTTATAGAAACATTTTGTATGGCAGATGATTTCTGCAAGTTTTTTTGATGCAATAATGGCAATAACCGAACAATTTACACCTTAAACCAAGGGTCGAGTCGATTACAGATGACATTGTGGAGTCAAATTGGAGTCAAATTGCTCCATGTCCCGAAAATATTCCTCCAAAAGGAGTGTGCTTCTCAAATTTAATTTGTATTTTTGCTATGTCTATCGTTGGATTTTCTTGTTTTCTTTTCGCAACACTAAGACAAATTAATTCTTCGACATGGCAAAATCCCGGGCCGCTTGGCCTGTCTAAGAACTTTTTGTTACTCAGGCGTTTAAACAGTTCAATTTATAATAGTGTTGCAGAATTAAGGACTTACACATTATCATGAGACATATCATAACATCTTGCTTGATTGCAGTGTGTGCTATGACAGCCATTGCTCAGCACACTCCCGTTTATCTTGACGAGACACAGCCTATAGAGCGGCGCATTGACGATGCTCTCTCACGCATGACTCTTCAGGAAAAGATACGCGTCATACATGCGCAGAGCAAATTCTCGTCTGCCGGAATACCGCGTTTGGGGTTTCCCGACTTCTGGACAGACGACGGTCCTCACGGTGTACGCCCTGACGTACTGTGGGACGAATGGGAACAGGCAAGACAGACCAACGACTCATGCGTGGCGTTTCCTGCGCTGACATGCCTTGCCGCCACATGGAATCCAGACCTTGCCGCACTCTATGGCAAGAGTCTCGGCGAGGAAGCTCTCTATCGTGGCAAGGACATGATTCTCGGACCGGGTGTCAACATCTATCGCACTCCGCTCGGAGGACGCAACTTCGAGTATATGGGCGAAGACCCTTATCTGGCTTCCACGATGGTGGTGCCTTACATACAAGGGCTACAGTCGATGGGAGTTTCGGCATGCGTCAAGCATTACTGCCTGAACAATGACGAGGAATATCGTAATCAGGTGAACGTCATTGTAAGCGACCGCGCTCTGCATGAGATTTATCTGCCTACATTCAAGGCTGCCGTAGAACAAGGAAAGGCTTGGGCGATTATGGGCGCATACAACCTCTACAAGAACGAGCATAACTGCCATAACCAGTATACGCTAAACCGCATTCTGAAGGGCGACTGGGCATTTGACGGCGTGGTGGTAAGCGACTGGGGCGGATGTCACGACACTGACCAGGCTGTAAAGAACGGACTGGACATGGAGTTCGGATCCTGGACCAATGGTCTGTCTGCAGGCACAAGCAACGCTTACGAGAACTATTATCTTGCCACACCATATCTTAAAGATATCAAGAGCGGCAAGTACACCACACGGGAACTTGACGACAAGGTGCGCCGTGTGCTGCGATTGTTCTTCCGCACGACTATGAACAGACAGCGTCCTCACGGCTTCCTCTGCTCTGAATTGCACTACGAAGCAGCCCGTCAGATAGCTGACGAGGGAATCGTGCTCTTACAGAACCGCAACAACGTGCTGCCCATCGACCGCACCAAGGCGAAGCGCATACTCGTAGTGGGCGAAAACGCCATCAAGATGATGACCGTCGGCGGTGGTTCGTCATCGTTGAAGGTACAGCGTGAGACGCTTCCTCTTGACGGACTGAGAGCGAAACTCGGAGGTTCGGCAGAGATTGATTATGCACGAGGCTACGTGGGAGACGTGACGGGCGAATATAATGGAGTGGAGACTGGTCAGAATCTGAAGGATAACCGCTCCGCTGACCAGCTCATTGCCGAGGCTGTGGAGAAGGCAAAGAACGCCGACTATGTCATTATGGTGGGCGGACTGAACAAATCGGACTATCAGGACTGCGAAGGACACGACCGCAAGCAGTATAATCTGCCATACGAGCAAAACCGTTTAATCGAGGCTCTCGCCAAGGTTACTGACCGCCTCGTTTACGTAAACGTCTCTGGCAACGCCGTGGCAATGCCTTGGAAAGACAAAGTGCAGGCCATCGTGCAGAGCTGGTTTATAGGCTCAGAGGCAGGCAATGCCATCGCCGATGTGCTGACGGGCGACGCCAATCCGAGCGGAAAGCTGCCATTCACATGGTACGGAAGCCTCAACGACTGTGGCGCACACGCCCTGAAAACCTATCCTGGCACGTGGCGCGAGACAGACGACACAGCTGCTGGTTTTGACAAGATAATAGATGAGGAATATAAGGAAGGCATATACGTGGGTTACCGATGGACGGAGAAAAACCGCATCAAGCCGACATTTGCTTTCGGACACGGACTGAGTTACACATCTTTCAGCATCAGCAACCTGCGCCAATCTGCCAAAGAGATGACGCGCGACGGCAAACTGACATTCACCGTGACCGTCAAGAACACCGGCACGAAGCGCGGCGCAGAGATCGTACAGCTCTACGTAAAGGACGTGGAAGCATCGGTGGACCGTCCCGTAAAGGAACTCAAAGGATTCAAGAAGGTATGGCTCAATCCCAGCGAACAGCAGGACGTGGACATTACCATAGACAATACAGCCCTCGCTTTCTACGACGAAACGTCAAGCTCATGGAAGTCGGAGAACGGCGTATTTGAAGCTCTCATCGGCAACGCCTCGGACCATATAACACAGAAGGCTCGCTTCACACTAAAATAGAAGACCGCCCTTTTTGAAAATACTCATTTAACCCAAATCGGTCATTTGGGTTTGCTATGGATGATGAACGCTTAAAGCAAGGGGGCAATCGCTATTTCCGTGAGTTATTACAACGTATCAGGGATAAGCCTTTTGTCGGAATGACCAACTTCAAGGGCAACTATGTGACCAAGGACGATGTGAAGATTGCCAAGAACTATCTGTCGGAGATTGAGCTACAACGTCTGAATCTGCTTGTTTCCGGTTTCCTGGATTTTGCCGAGTTCCAAGCATTGGAAATGAATCCCATGACCATGAAAGATTGGATAGAGGCATTGGACAATCAGATTATCGCTCACAAACGGAAGGTGTTGATAGGTAAAGGTAACATCTCGCATAAGCAAGCGATTGAGAAGGCTGAAAAGGAGTTCGCCATCTATCGCAAACGCGAAATGGATATGCTTGAAAGCTATTTTGATAATGAAATCAAGAAACTGAAAGACAATGATTTAAAGTAATTCACCACCTTTGCATTTGGAAACCTTCACGCAACCTTGCGCAGAACGCAGCAAGTCATTGGTGGAGCAAACGGAGGAGATTACTGTTGAGTAGCTTTTAGAAAAGAATGATATTCAACCACTTGGAAATGAATTACAATTCCTGATGGCACCACGCAAAAGAGAGTATCACGAAAGTGATGCTCTCTTTTTTTTGACTCATCCGCGGTGGTGTAGCGATAGCACGGCATGCGCCGCCACACTCTGCCCACCGACATTGCCAATTCTTCATAGCGCAACGACTTATTCCGCCGTTTTAACATTGAGCCAATCTTACCTACTCAAAATCTACTGAGCCGGATTAGACGCTCGTCAGAAAGCAAGAGCCGAAAAGACTCGCCATCCCTAAAGACAACATCTTTTCGGCTCCAACTATATTTAATAGCAAATCCCACACTGTGTTTTACCTTTGCTCTCAGCCTCTGAAACTGACATTTCCTCAATGATTCCACCGCAATTGAGGAGACCTCGGCAATTCTCAGACTTGTGATATCGTTTGGCAGACGCTCCTGAACAAACATACACTATCTCAGAATTCGCTCTTTCTGACTTGTCGTAAGAACAACACAACAAGACCACTTTACACAAACGATATTATGTATTTCATTTATCACCATTTAAAAAGTTATCTATAACAGTCTCCGTATTGTTGGACAAATCAGTTTCAGAAACGACAAAACGCCCAATTTCCATGCCCTCAAACCAATTCTCAAGAACCGATTGCAACCGATCATGCTCTTTTGGGCTATACGGATTGGTTTCAAGCATAAGCACCTCCAATCCCTGCAATCCTTTTCTTTTAACAATCATTGAAGAATTCTGTTTTAGTAATGTTTTTGACGTAACATAAGAATAAGCATCTTGACTTTGCTGTTTGTTTAATTCATAATACAAATATCCATCTGTCAAAATAACGAGGACATTTCTATATCCTTTTTTAATGCATAAATCGTCAACTTTCTTATTGCTGAAGAATCCCCAGATATCACTTCCAAGCCATTTTTTAGCATTCAAAGTTTCATCATAAATTTGTGCCAAGCTATTTTTAAAAACGCTTGGCATTTTCTGAAGTTCAACTCTTTTATCTTTTGCCGGCAGATTTTTCATATCAATCACCAACGCCGATGCAAGAGTGTTTATTTCTGTATTTTCCGGAGCTGGATAAAACAACACCTTAAGCCTATGCTTTGATTTTAAAATACCCGTACTCTGGCACGAATCCTGAAACAACTTTGTAAAATGTTCAACAATTGCCAAATCCCGTTCTCTTTGCGACGGAGTTAGGTCTCGCACAAGTCTATCAGACAAATCCAAATAAATCGTGATATTCAAAGGAAGCGATAGATCTTTCTTTGATTTGACTTGCTTCTCCGAACTACACCCAAACATTACCATCGCAACAATAATGGCAGACATAGCCGATTGTATTATTCCTTTCACTTTCATTTTTCCTCACTTTCTTTTATTGATGTTACATTAAATAAATTTTCAAATGTTGTTTGATACACATTTTTTGCTTCTTCTTGCTGAGCAACCCCCTTTCCAAGCGCAGGCATAACCGTCATCCAACCAGAAAAGAAATCGCTGAATGCTACTTTTATTGGCGACAAATCCACAAAAATATTATTGTTCAACGAGCTCTGTCTGTTATTTCTATCGCCATTAAGTTGAGCGAGTTTATTCTTAATGTCAGTCAACCCCTGTTGCAATTGTGCGAGTTTTTCCTTAAATGAATCCATCTTGATGTTACAAGCTTCCACCTCCCGTTTGGTTGATTTTCTATCTTCAAATCCAGTATATGCCATATCAAAGACAACACCCCAGATAATATATACTATAAATCCACAAAAAATTACAGCCCACGTATTTGCATCGCAAACGGCCATATAAATTGAGTAGTTAGGCATATCCGCTAGCGTGTTCAGTTTATCATAATCATATATACTTTTGCCTATCAAATAGGCAAGAATGCAATCGAAAAGCAATGTGACAAGAACAATAAATACTATTTTAACATATTTCGATCTTTTTTTCTGCTGAGTGAAAATATGCAGACTATAGCCAAGCCCTAAAAAAATAATTGGAGCGCTAAGCACAAACAACAACTCCATTATGCCTTCAGACATGGCTTTGCTCAAAGCCTGAGGGTCAAACATCGCTGCTTTCACTCCTATATTTTCCGCTGTCCCAAAATCCTTAAAAAAGGCCGAATAAAAAGTTGAACTATAGAATGTAAAAAGATATATGGTCAATGGTACTAGAATTACAATTCCTAGAATCATCTTAATGTTCGCACTCCTATTCAACTCATTATCCTTTTGCTTCAGACCTACGATATTACGCTTGACATCTTCCATTTCCATTCTCACATCTTCAATCTTCTCATTCTGCAAGTCAAGATTATTATTTTCTTGGGAGATTTTAATATCAATATCTGCAATCTCTTTCTCTACCTGCAACCTCATTTGTCGCTGCTTAGCCTCGTCAACAATCTGCGAATGCCTTTCCTGACTATATATGCGTTGTAGAAATGGTGGCAACGCCGCAACACTTGCATTGACAATACCGCACAGTCGCCTGCCATAATTAATATACGTTTCACCCTGTTGTCTCGCCTCCTTGATGCCCTCAAAATTTGTTGTCCCATCAACTCTTTTCACATCAGGGGCACCCAAACTAAACAGTTTTTTAAGTCTATGCATAATTATTCCTCCTTCATTATATTGTCGATTACGTCTGAGACTGGGACATGCGCCTTTGCTTGCTGCAAAAGATAATCTACAATATCATTGATATTCTCTTCAATAAATCCCATTCTTTTCGCATATTTACAAATCAACGAACGCTCAGAATTATCAAGTTGATTATCGGCAAGCGCAATCTCCGACATTTGATATAAAAAACTAATTTTGCCTGGCAAATCTTCTGGGCAATGAAATGGAGTTCCGCTTTCTTTAATGGCCAAGTCTATTTCTTTTTGGGAAATTCCATACTCTTCCCTCCCTATTCTATAAAGAGTCTCCATCTCCCGCGCATCAATTATGCCATCTGCCAATATCATAGAATAAAGGCTCAAAAAACGCGCTTTAAGTTTGTAATCCATCTTTTATAATCCGAGCCACCACACGCCCCAATGGCTCCTTCTTTTTGGTATTAAAAAAACGCGAAGCGTGGCGCTGCTTATGCCATGCATCTAAGTCGGAGGTCGTAGGAAAAACCTTATTCAGAAGATACAGCAACGGCAGCCCA
>ULTB01035118.1_pt1 | contig 11365 bp, 7 predicted proteins | sample 1957251 | NCBI WGS metagenome assembly ULTB01 (sample SAMEA4835724, study PRJEB28245) | human gut metagenome | biome: gut microbiome; material: fecal sample | place: Denmark | collected 2008
CAAAACGGGCAATGACACCATTCTTCATCGGAAATATGATCTGTATATTTCCCGGAGCCTTTTCATACATCTCATAAGCATCGTCTCCGACAGAAAAAATATATTTTTTATCTTTCATGGCAATTACATTCTTGGCATGCCATATGCGGTCTTTTTTCTTATCAAAAATCTTGATATCATAAGTTCCAAGATCTAACCCATATACATTCCTGGCCATAAATACACTCCATTCCCTTATCTATTTGCAGATTCTTGAGAAAAGAATCCTTTCTCCCTTAAACTGAAATAACAATTATCTCCAATAATGATGTGATCGAGAAGTTCTATACCAATCAAAGTCCCTGCTTCACGGACGCGCCGGGTTGTCAGAAGATCTTCTTTGCTTGGTGTCGGATCTCCACTCGGATGATTATGCAAAAGAATAATGGATACAGCATTCTTCTGCAAAGCTTCCACAAACAGTTCCCGTGGAGAAACAAGTGTGGAATTTATGGTTCCTGTTGAAACATCCATCTCACTGATCAGCCTGGATCTGGTATTCAGAAGCAAAAGCTTCATTACTTCCCGTTTCTTATGCCGAAGATCCTCCATATAATAACGTGCAATACTGTCCGGAGAGGAAAAATCCAATCCCAGTGAGGCTTCTGCTTTCGCCATACGTCTTGCAAGTTCTGCCAGACAAAGAATCTGGATGGATTTTACCTTTCCGATTCCTTTGATCTTCAGCAGTTGTTCCATAGACCACTGTGGGATGCTGAGAAGTCCTTCAGAGCCAAATGGTGGATGCAGAATCTTCTGGGCAAGCCGAAGCGAATTCTCCCCTTTCGTTCCGGTACGAAGTAAAACAGCTAAAAGTTCCACATCTGTCAGATGTTCTGCACCGTACTGCTCACATTTTTCATAAGGCCGGTCTTCAAGATACATCATTTTGATTGTTTCTGTATTTCTATTTTCCATGTGAATCATATCACTGCGATGACATAATACAACGATTCATTTTAGCACAGTTTCAAAAAAGTGTATAGAGAAGATACCAAAAAACCACAAATTTCATAAATGATTAAGATTTATATTTTTGAATAATTGCCTCGGCGACCTTCATTCCGTCCATCGCTGCGGAAGTGATTCCACCGGCATATCCGGCCCCTTCACCACATGGATAGATCCAGTCACAGGAAGCACAGACAAAGTTCTCATCCCTTTCAATTCTTACAGGGGAAGAAGTTCGGCTCTCCACACCGGATAATAATGCATCATTATCTGCAAATCCATGAATCTTATGATCCATTGCTGTGATTCCATCCTCAAGCGACTGTGCGATTTCTTCTGGAAAGATACCACGTACATCCCCAAAGACAGAAGCTCCTTTCATGCAAGAATGAACCATACCATAAGAAGTTGTGATCTGATCTTCTTTAAAGTCGCCAAAACGTTGGACAGGAACTTTTCCCTGTCCTGCCTGATAAGCTTTTTCTTCTAAGCTGCGCTGGAAAGAAATCCCGGCAAGCGGATGGTCAGAACCGAAGTCATCCGGAGTAACTGTGACAATCACAGCACTGTTTGCATTTTCTCCGGCACGGTCATGATAGCTCATTCCATTGACTGCAAGACGATGCTCTTCAGAAGAAGCATTTACAACATATCCGCCCGGGCACATACAGAAAGTATAGACTCCTCTTCCATTGTCCAGGTTCTCGGTCAGTTTATATGCTGCTGCCGGAAGATCATTTCCCCGATCTCTTCCATATTGAGAATGATCGATCAATGTTTGTGGGTGTTCGATACGGACTCCGACGGCAAATGATTTTGCGCGCATAGGAATCTGATGCTTATAAAGCATTTCAAATGTATCACGGGCGCTGTGACCGATCGCAAAAACGGCTGCTCCGGCAGATACTTCTTCTTCTGCGGAATTCTCTGAGAGGTGAACAATTTTCAGTGTTTTTGATGTCAGATCAACATCTGTGACCTGTGTATGAAAACAGAATTCACCGCCAAGCGAAATGATCTCCTGACGCATCTGGCTCACAACATCAATCAGGACATCCGTACCGATATGTGGCTTATGTGCATATAAAATATCTTCGTCCGCTCCGAATTTTACGAAAGTCTCAAGAACGAAACGGTTACGTCCTGTCTTATCTTTTACAAGTGTATTCAACTTTCCATCTGAAAATGTACCAGCGCCGCCTTCACCGAACTGGACGTTGGAAGAAGTGTCAAGCACACCGGTCTCCCAGAAACGATCCACATCTTTTTTACGTTCTTCTACACAGGCACCACGTTCAAGAACCAAAGGACGGTATCCTTCCAGCGCAAGCAGATAAGCGCAGAATAGTCCGGCAGGACCGCTGCCGATGACAACCGGACGGGCATTCAGAGTCTCTGTTCCGTGGGATGGAATCTGGTAATGCTTCTCTTCTACTTTCTGGATGTTTCCTTTACAATGCTTTAAAACAGCATTCTCATTGGAAACAGTGACATCAACCGTATACACATAGAACAACTCCGGTTTTCTGCGTGCGTCTAATGACTGACGGTGAATCCGATAAGTAAAAGAGTCCCCTTTCTTTAGATGAAGTGTCTTTTGTATCTTCTTTTCAAGAGCTTCTTCCGTGTGTGGAATCTGCAGTTTCAGCTGATTAATTCGTATCATTTATCTATCCTTTCTTTCAGGAAAACTAATATTAAAGTATATCATCCGGATATTGGTTACAAGTTAGCAGCAGGCAATTATGCAGATGCGGCGGAGCATCCTGCAACATAACCGCTTGCCCACGCCCAGGTGAGATTATACCCACCGCAGATTGCATCTACATCGACCAGTTCTCCGGCAAAATAAAGCCCGGGAACAAGTCTGGATTCCATTGTTTCTGGATTAATCTGTGTCGTATCAACGCCGCCACAGCAGATCTGTGCCTGTTCATAAGAATTTGTCTTAATTACAGGTGATTTGAATTCCTTGATCATCCATGCCAGCCTCTGAATATCTGCATCTGTGAAGTCGCCGCATAGCTTCTCTTTTTTGATCTTGGCAAATTTCAGCCATACAGCGGCCAGTTTTTCATGAAACAGGCCGGTAAAGAACTGCTCTGCTGTTTTTTCCGGCTGGCGGTTGGCACGTTCTTTCAGAAGAATTTTTACTTTATCAACCGAATATTCCGGAAGAAAATCTAGCATGGCAACAACTTCCTTCTGCTCATATAATGCTTTCGATGCATAACGGCTGATCTGGAATACCGGAATTCCGGAGATTCCATAGGCGGTCAATTGAAGTTCACCGGTATCGGCAGCAGTTAATTCACCGTCAACAAACAACGAAACTTTTCCCTGTGCACGTACTCCGGCAATTGCGCGGAAATGCTTTCCGGTACAATGTAAAGCACAAAGAGCAGGAAGTACAGGAATTATCTGATGCCCAAGCTGTTTGGCTAAAGCGTATCCGGAACCGTCAGAACCGGTGGAAGGTGCGGCTTTTGATCCATTGCAGAGAATCACTTGATCTACGGTTAAAGAACCGTGTGATGTCTGCAAGGAAAATCGTTCATTTGTTTTCTGTATTCCAGTACAGGAGATTCCTGTACGTACATCAACTCCAAGACGGTAAACTTCTTGTTCCAAAACATCACGGATGGCACTTGCCTGATCGGAGAATGGATACAGATATCCATTTCTGTCTTTTGGATAGATTCCGAGTTCTCGGAAAAAAGCAATGACTTTTTCCGCCGGAAATTGATCCAGTACCCGCGTGATAAAGTCAGGCTGCTCCGAACGATAACAGGAAGCGTCCTGGTAAGTGTTTGTATAATTACACCGGCCATTTCCTGTCACTAATATTTTCTTACCCAATCTATCGTTTTGCTCCAGAAGGAGAACTTTCGCTCCTTTTCTGGCAGCGAAAATGGCGGCCATCGTTCCTGATGCACCGCCACCTATAATTGCAATTGTGTTCATTAAAATTCATATCCTCTTACTTTCTTAGCAGATTACATCTGTCTGAATTTTAACATAACAATTCATTCAACTCAACTGAATTTTCGATAGAATTCTCTCGAAAAGTTGTTTTACAGAAGTTCTCTCACACGCTCGATAGAAAGAACGCCTGCATCAATAACGCTCTGCAGTGATTTGAGAATACCAAGCTTTGCGTGATACCATGTAAGTCCACCCTGGAAATAAACAGCATACGGTGGTTTTACCGGTCCATCAGCACTCAGTTCAATCGAGGAACCCTGAACGAAAGCACCAGCTGCCATGATCACATCGCTGTCATATCCCGGCATTGCCCATGGTTCCGGGCTTACATAACTGTCTACCGGAGCAGCTGCCTGAATTCCCTTACAGAATGCAATAACACCTTCTGCTGATCCAAGTGTAACCGCCTGGATGATATCATGACGGGATTCAGAACCGTTCGGAATTACCGGATATCCTAAAGCTTCGTAGATATTTGCTGCAAAAGTAGCACCCTTTAAAGCACCGCATACAACAGTTGGTGCAAGGAAGAATCCCTGATAGAAGGACTGTGTAACACCAAGTGTAGCACCGACTTCTTTACCGAGTCCCGGAGAAGTCAGACGATAAGCACAGTTTTCGATCAGATCAGCTCTTCCGGCAACATATCCGCCGATTGGGGCAAGTCCGCCACCCGGATTTTTGATCAGAGAACCGACGATCATGTCTGCACCGACATCACTTGGCTCGATACGCTCAACGAATTCACCGTAACAGTTATCTACCATACAGATGACATCCGGGCGACGCTCTTTGATAAATGCAATCAGTTCGCCGATTTTTTCTACAGAGTAGCTTGGGCGTGTCTGGTATCCTTTGGAACGCTGGATCGTTGCCAGTTTGATTGTTTTATCTTCCAGAGCTTTTTCAATCGCAGGATAATCAAAATATCCATCTTCCAGAAGTTCTACCTGTTTATAGGAGATTCCATATTCTGCAAGAGAGCCGTTAGATGGACGGATTCCGATTACTTCTTCAAGTGTATCATATGGTTTTCCAACCGGAGATAACAGTGTGTCTCCAGGACGAAGATTCGCTGCAAGCGCAAGCGCAAGCGCATGTGTTCCGCAAGTGATCTGCGGACGTACGAGTGCAGCTTCTGTATGAAAAACAGAGGCATAGACATCCTCTAAAGTATCTCTTCCCTGATCATTGTATCCATATCCGCTTACATAGTTAAAGCATCCTTCACTTACGCGGTTTTCCTGCATGGCATGAATTACTTTTAACTGATTGTATTCAGCGTTTCTGTCAAATTCTTCAAAACGTTCTTTTAGTTTCTCTTCTGTCTTCTGTCCGAATGCCCAGACTTCTTTGCTGATTCCTAGCTGTTCGTAAATTGTTTCTGTAGTTGGTGTATTCATTTTTCTTCTTCTTTCTTTTTAAGTTTTTATCGTTTGATTTACATGGCAAAGCTGCATTTTATCTAAATGCAGCCTGATGTCCTAATGAATGATTTCTTTTTCCTTTAAAACAGTGAGCATCTGTTGGATCAGTTGTTCATCTTCTCTTCCAATCTCACTTTTATCAAGCCAGATGACATCTCGTTCTCTTCTAAACCAGGTCAACTGCCGCTTGGCAAAATGTCTTGTGTCTCTCTTAATAATGCGTACGGCTTCTTCCAAAGGATACTCTCCTTCAAAATAACCAAACAGTTCTTTGTATCCAAGTCCCTGCATCGCAACACTTTCTCTTTTAAGTCCGCGCAATCTTAACGCATTGACTTCTTCAAGAAGTCCTTCCTGCATCATCAGATCAACACGTTTATCAATCCGGTCATAGAGAATCTTACGATCATCTGTCAGCACAAAATATGCGGAGTTATAAGCAGATTTTTTCTCACGTTCCGCCTCATTGTGCTCGGAAATCTTCTGTCCGGTCTGCTGATAATATTCCAGCGCGCGGATCATACGTTTTACATTATGAAAATGAATCTGTTCCGCAGATTCCGGGTCTACTTTTTCAAGCATTTCATGAAGATATTCTGCACCCTGGGTTTTGGCAAGTGCTTCTAATTCTTCCCGATAAGCAGTATCGGCATTATTTTCTGTGAAATCAATGTCGTAAAGTAATGCCTGAATATAGAATCCTGTTCCGCCGACAACGATCGGAATATGTCCCCGCTGATAGATTCCTTCCATTGCTTCTTTTGCCATCTGCTGAAAGAGAACAACGTTAAAATCCTCAGACGGATCAAGAACATCTACCAGATGATGCGGCACACCGTCCATCTCTTCCGGACGGATCTTGGCAGAGCCGATGTCCATCTCCTTGTAGACCTGCATAGAGTCAGCAGAAATGATCTCTCCGCCGATCGCTTTGGCAAGTCCGATGGAGGCAGCAGTCTTCCCGACAGCAGTTGGTCCGGTCAGAATGACAAGTGGGCGTTTGTTTGTCTGTTCCATCTATATTTCCTCGATTCCATTTATACAATTCGTTTAAATTTCTTTTCCAGATCACGTTTTGTCATGGCAATGATTGTCGGTCGTCCATGCGGACAGTGATATGGATTGTCCAGTGTCAGGAGTTCGCCGATCAGTTTGTCTACTTCCTGTGCAGAAAGACGGTTATTTCCCTTTACAGCAGCCTTACAGGACAAGGATGCAACCTTCTCATCGATCAGCTCCGGTGTCATAGAAGTAGAAAGACCTTCGGTCAGGTCATCGATCATCTCCATCAGAAGTTCTTTCTTGGCAATACTGAACAGATTGTCAGGTACTGCACGGACTGCATACTCTTCTCCACCAAAAGGTTCAATCTCGAAACCAATGCGTGAAAAGCGGTCCATATTTTCATTCAGAAGCTGTGCTTCCTGCATGGATAAGCTTAAAATGATCGGAGGACTTAAGTACTGAGAAGTAAATTCTCTGCTTTTCATTTCACGCAAGGTACGCTCATACAAGACGCGTTCATGAGCCGCATGCTGATCAATGATGTAGAGATTATCTTTGAATTCTACGAGCCAGTAGGTGTCAAAGACCTGGCCGATCAATTTATATTCTGCACGGATATCTCTTTTTAAGAAATTTTCTTCAAAGAGATCCATCTGCGTACCGTTTTCTGGTTCTGATTTTGCGTCGGTTATTTCACAATCAGATGCTGCATCGGTGCTGGTGGTGGCAGTTTGCATTTCAACAGCTGGTTTGGATTTTTGAACTGCTGCCGTAGTTTCCGGTGCAACTGTCTTATCTGCTGCTTCAACGGCGTATTTGACATGTTCAGCAATTTTGTCTTTCTGTTCATCTGCACGGAAAATCTCTTTCCGGTCTGCAACTTCGGCGGAAGAAGAACGATTATGGTAAGAAAGTACGCGCTCCTTCATCTTACGGATAAAATAATCCTCATCTTGAACATCATCCTTTTGAACATCATCCTTAACCGTTTCCCTGGATTCTTTGATCAATTCCGCAGCTGTTACTTTTTCATTCTCCTTACGCGGACGAAGAAGAAACGGACTGCCGGTATCCTCTTTATCTTTGGTCGAAGCGGATGTAAATGTCTTTTTCACTCGCTCCGGTCTTTCGGCTTGTCTCTCCGGTTGCTCTACCGGATCAGGAACTTCTGCTTTCTGTATCAGTTCCGGTTCCAGCAAAGTCCTGTGTACGGCTTCAAAGACGGTATTATAAACTTCCTGCTGCCGTGAGAAGCGAAGCTCCATCTTTGTCGGATGCACATTGATATCTACATTTTCTCCACTCAGATGAAAATGCAGAACTGCAAATGGAAACTTGTGCTGCATCACAAAATCACGATAAGCGTCTTCCACGGATTTGGAGATCATTGCACTTTTGACATAACGGCCGTTTACGAAGAAATTTTCAAAGTTACGATTTCCATGTGTGATGATCGGCTTGCCGAGAAAACCTGTGATATGGATACCATTTTTCTCATAATCGATCTCAATCAGGTTAGCTGCCACATCACGGCCATAGACATTGTAGATCACATCTTTCAGTTTTCCGTTTCCGGAAGTACGAAGTTTTTCCTGTCCGTTATTCAAAAACTGAAAAGCAACTTCCGGATGAGACAGGGCAAGGTGCATCAAGAGATCCTGCACATGTCCGGCTTCTGTCATTGGTGTCTTTAAGAATTTTCTTCTGGCAGGAACATTGTAAAATAACTGATGGACGAGGAAAGTTGTCCCATTTGGCGCACCGGTATCTTCCAAGGATACTTCTTTTCCACCTTCAATGACATAACGGGTACCAAACTCTGCATCGGCTGTCTTTGTGATCAGTTCCGTCCGGGTAACAGCTGCAATACTTGAAAGCGCCTCTCCACGGAATCCCAAAGATGCAATATGAGACAGGTCTTCTACTGTCTCAATCTTGCTTGTAGAATGCCGCAGGAAAGCACGCTGCACTTCATCCTGCGGAATGCCACAGCCATTATCTGTAATACGGATGAAGGAAATACCTCCGTCCTTGATCTCTATTTTTACAGAAGTTGATCCTGCATCGATCGCATTTTCAACGAGTTCCTTTACAATTGAAGCAGGACGCTCAATCACTTCACCTGCGGCAATTTTATCAATTGTGATCTGGTCTAATACATGAATGTGTGGCATATTTCCGCCTTTCCTTTTACCAACGGTTCTTCAGCTTATTCTGTAACCGGTAGATTGTATTTAAAGCATCGATCGGTGTAAGATTTCCGACATCGATATTTTTCAATTCATCAAGTACGTCATCATCTTTTACAGTGTCAAACAGAGACATCTGTGCCATATCGACTTCGTCATACTTCTTTGCTTTACTTTTTTTCTTTGCAGTATGTTCCTTGGCCGCGATCTCACTGACGCGGTTTGTGATATCCTCATCGCTGAGTTCCTCTACGATTTCCTTCGCACGGGAAATGACAAGATCCGGAACGCCGGCAAGTTTTGCAACCTGGATACCATAACTCTTGTCAGCACCGCCTTTTACGATCTTTCTTAAGAATACGATGTCATCGCCCTTTTCTTTTACAGCAATACAATAGTTATTGACATTATCAATCTTTCCTTCAAGTTCTGTCAGTTCATGATAATGTGTAGCAAATAAAGTTTTTGCTCCCAACAGTTTGCTGTCGCTGATGTATTCTACAACAGCCCAGGCAATTGACAGACCGTCAAATGTACTTGTTCCGCGTCCGATTTCATCAAGAATGAGAAGACTTTTTGAGGTTGCATTTCTTAAAATATTGGCAACTTCAGTCATCTCAACCATGAATGTACTCTGTCCGGAAGCAAGGTCATCGGATGCTCCGACTCTGGTGAAAATACGGTCGGAAAGACAGATGTTCGCGCTCTCTGCCGGGACAAACGATCCAATCTGAGCCATCAGTGCGATCAATGCAGTCTGACGCATGTAAGTTGATTTACCTGCCATATTCGGACCTGTGATAATTGAAATTCTATGTTTCTTATCATCCAGATAAGTATCATTGGCAATAAACATATCATTTGGAATCATTCGCTCAACGACCGGATGACGGCCTTCTTTGATATCAAGGATTCCTTTTTCATTAATTTTCGGACGGACATAGTTGTTGCGCTCTGCAACAAGTGCAAGAGAACTGAACGCATCCAGTGCGGCAACTGCTTTGGCAGTTTGCTGGATTCTCTCCACCTGTCCGGCAATCGTTTCACGGACTTCACTATAAAGCTCATATTCCAGTGCATACAGCTTATCTTCTGCACCAAGGATCATGTCCTCAAGCTCTTTGAGCTCCGGTGTGATATAACGCTCAGCATTCGCAAGTGTCTGTTTTCTTGTATAATAATCCGGTACAAGACCCTTGTAAGAATTCGTCACTTCCAGATAATAGCCGAAGACTTTGTTGTATTTTATTTTCAGGTTTTTAATGCCTGTTTTTTCTCGTTCATCATTCTCAAGTTTTGCAAGCCAGTCTTTTCCGTCCGATTTCGCCCGGCGAAGCTTATCAACTTCTTCGTTATAACCGTCGCGGATAATATTTCCCTCTTTCATGGCAAGCGGCGGATCCTCACGAATGGCTTTCGTGACGAGCTCGCAGAGATCTTCTAATGCATCCAGATCTTCATAAATCTCTTTTAAAAGCGGTGCCTGCAGATCCTGTAAAATATAGCGGATCGGTGGCAGCATCTCCAGAGAACCTTTGAATGCGGTGAGGTCTCGCGGATTCGCAGAACCATAAGTGATCTTCGTGATCAGACGCTCCAGATCGTAGACCGGAGATAAATATTCTCTGATCTCTTCACGGGCAATGGCCTGATTTTTCAGTTCTTCTACTGCATCCAGTCTGCGGTTGATCTCGGATTTATCGATCAAAGGCTGTTCTACATTTTTGCGAAGCGTACGTGCGCCCATTGCAGTACGTGTTTTGTCAAGAACCCAGAGAAGGGAACCACGCTTCTGCTTTTCACGTAAAGTTTCGCACAGCTCCAGATTTCGACGTGTAGAACTGTCGATCAGCATATATTTTCCTGTGATATATGGTGTAATATGTGTCAGGTTGGAAAGTGAATTTTTCTGTGTCTCAAATAAATAGATCAGAAGTGCTCCGGCACTGATGATTCCACAGTCATAATCAGCAAGTCCAAGCCCTGCAAAATTCTTTACTTTGAAGTGCTCAAGCAGCTTATCTTTGCAGACAGCATCATCAAAATACCAGGAATCGAGAGAATAAATCGTGATCCCAAGCTTGTCTCTCATCGCATCCAGATCCATACCGCTCATATAGAACGCTTCGTTGCAGATGATCTCAGACGGACTGAATTTATAAATCTCATCCATCAGACGGCTGCTGTCCGGAAGTTCTGTGACAAAATAATCTCCGGTAGAAATATCTGCGATTGCAACTCCATAGCGGTCTGCAATATAGACGATACACATGATGTAATTATTCTTCGTTTCATCTAATGCCTGTGTATCCAGATTCGTTCCGGGTGTAACAATTCTTACAACCTCACGCTTTACGATCCCCTTCGCAGTCTTTGGGTCTTCTACCTGTTCACAGATTGCGACTTTGTATCCCTTCGCAACAAGACGGTTCAAGTAACCTTCTACGGCATGGTATGGGATTCCGCACATCGGGGCACGTTCATCCAGACCACAGCTTTTCCCGGTCAGTGTGATCTCAAGCTCTCGGGATGCAGTCAAGGCATCGTCAAAGAACATTTCGTAAAAATCGCCGAGGCGGTAGAATAAGATACAATCCTTGTACTGCTCTTTCGTCTCGCAATAAATTTTCATCATGGGCGTTAGTCTCTCGACATCTATGTTTTCCATTGATTTCTCCTTAGTTTTCAAGGGTTTTTCAAAAACTCATTTTATATTTACACGGTTTTCTTTATAATGTGCATGGTAAATAATATTATGATCAACTCATT
>ULTB01022735.1_pt1 | contig 11188 bp, 9 predicted proteins | sample 1957251 | NCBI WGS metagenome assembly ULTB01 (sample SAMEA4835724, study PRJEB28245) | human gut metagenome | biome: gut microbiome; material: fecal sample | place: Denmark | collected 2008
CAGTAGCGCATCACGGATCACGTAACAGTTCAGCGACTGCAACGATAAACGCACTTTTGGGGCGCGTTGCCGAAAACGCTGCAACACCTGCGGCATTCGGTAAGAGAGCAACGTTTCGCCCGAAACAACGCGTAGTTCCCCGTCCGGATCTGACTCCTTTTTGGCAGCCTCACGAAGCGTATCCATCACTCGGGTAAGTTCATAAATGTGCGGCAGCAACTTTTTTCCTTCGCGGGTAAGGCACATCCGTCGGCCAATTTTCTCAAATAACTGGACTGAAAACTCCTGCTCAAGCTGCTGAATATGAAAAGTCACCGTCGATTGTGTACAGCACAATTTTTGCGAAGCTCGCAAAAAGGAACCCTCTTCCACCACGGTTTTAAGCGTAATAAAACGGCGCAGATCCATAACCCCAAACCTATCGAAAATATCGAATCTAGAATATAAAAACATTCATTTTTTTAAATGTTCCGTGTCGGGTACTGTCTACCAAAACAGAGGAGATAACAAGTGACACCGACCCTTTTAAGTGCTTTTTGGACTTACACCCTGATTACCGCTATGACGCCAGGACCGAACAATATTCTCGCCCTTAGCTCTGCTACGTCGCATGGATTTCGTCAAAGTACCCGCGTGCTGGCAGGGATGAGTCTGGGATTTTTGATTGTGATGTTACTGTGTGCGGGCATTTCATTTTCACTGGCAGTGATTGACCCGGCAGCGGTACACCTTTTGAGTTGGGCGGGGGCGGCATATATTGTCTGGCTGGCGTGGAAAATCGCCACCAGCCCAACAAAGGAAGACGGACTTCAGGCAAAACCAATCAGCTTTTGGGCCAGCTTTGCTTTGCAGTTTGTGAACGTCAAAATCATTTTGTACGGTGTTACGGCACTGTCGACGTTTGTTCTGCCGCAAACACAGGCGTTAAGCTGGGTAGTTGGCGTCAGCGTTTTGCTGGCGATGATTGGGACGTTTGGCAATGTGTGCTGGGCGCTGGCGGGGCATCTGTTTCAGCGATTGTTTCGCCAGTATGGTCGCCAGTTAAATATCGTGCTTGCCCTGTTGCTGGTCTATTGCGCGGTACGCATTTTCTATTAACGAAAAAAAGCGGAAGAGGTCGCCCTCTTCCGCTTAGTAACTTGCTACTTAAGCCTTACAGGCTTTCAGTAAAGGTACGAGCGATAACGTCGCGCTGCTGTTCCGGAGTCAGAGAGTTAAAGCGAACTGCATAACCGGATACACGGATGGTCAGCTGCGGATATTTTTCCGGATGCTTAACTGCATCTTCCAGAGTTTCACGACGCAGAACGTTAACGTTCAGGTGTTGACCACCTTCAACGCGAACTTCTGGTTTCACTTCTACTGGAACTTCACGGTATTCAATGTCACCCAGTTTGCTTACTGCAACCACTTCATCTTCTGCATAACCTGCTTTTGCAACGATGCAACGTGCTTCGCCTTTTTCGCTGTCCAGCAGCCAGAAAGAGTTCAGCAGATCGTCGTTAGCGGCTTTAGTAATCTGGATACCTGTAATCATGTGATGCCTCCCCGGCAAAATTATTTGATTTGTTCAGCCTGTCGCGGCCAATTGGTAAAACCATTGTTGCTTGAGTGTATATATACTCCTCAACCACCCTTGATTCTTTGATTTAAATCAATAAAAACCACACATCGATTGTGGTCGTAAATGGATTTTATTGTTTTACATCAACTTATGCGGGTGTGAAATTTTACCAATTTACATTTTTTTGCACTCGTTTAAGTCTAAAAAATGAGCATGATTTTGTTCTGTAGAAAGAAGCAGTTAAGCTAGGCGGATTGAAGATTCGCAGGAGAGCGAGATGGCTAACGAATTAACCTGGCATGACGTGCTGGCTGAAGAGAAGCAACAACCTTATTTTCTTAATACCCTTCAGACCGTCGCCAGCGAGCGGCAGTCCGGCGTCACTATCTATCCACCACAAAAAGATGTCTTTAACGCGTTCCGCTTTACCGAGTTGGGTGACGTTAAAGTGGTGATTCTCGGCCAGGATCCTTATCACGGACCGGGACAGGCGCATGGTCTGGCATTTTCCGTTCGTCCCGGCATTGCCATTCCTCCGTCATTATTGAATATGTATAAAGAGCTGGAAAATACTATTCCGGGCTTCACCCGCCCTAATCATGGCTATCTCGAAAGCTGGGCGCGTCAGGGCGTTCTGCTGCTCAATACTGTGTTGACGGTTCGCGCAGGTCAGGCGCATTCCCACGCCAGCCTCGGTTGGGAGACGTTTACTGATAAAGTCATCAGCCTGATTAACCAGCACCGCGAAGGCGTGGTGTTTTTGTTGTGGGGATCACATGCGCAAAAGAAAGGGGCGATTATAGATAAGCAACGCCATCATGTACTGAAAGCACCGCATCCGTCGCCGCTTTCGGCGCATCGTGGATTCTTTGGCTGCAACCATTTTGTGCTGGCAAATCAGTGGCTGGAACAACGTGGCGAGACGCCGATTGACTGGATGCCAGTATTACCGGCAGAGAGTGAGTAAATTTGCGGGGAAATGCCGGATGGCAGAGTTGCCACCCGGCTGATTTATCAGGCTTTATTCTGACGCCACCATTCACCAAGCAAAACGCCGGTTGCGACAGAGATATTCAGCCCGGCAACGTTGCCCGTACCGTCAATCTTCACGCGCAGATCGTTCGGATCGCGTGCGGCATCCGGTAACCCTTCATATTCCTGACCCAGCACCAGTACCATTTTCGCTGGCAGACTAGTTTTGAACAGCGGTTTACCCTGCTCGCTGGAAGTGGTCACTACGGTGTAACCTGCCTGACGGAAATCATCCAGCACGTTAACAATGTTGTCGCCAGTAATCGGCTGAACGTGCTCTGCGCCGCCTTCTGCGGTACGGATAGCCGCCCCCGACTCCAGCAGTGCCGCATCCTGCACCACGACACCTTTCACGCCGAAGTGCGCGCAGCTGCGCATCATGCCACCCAGGTTATGCGGGTTAGATTCGTTTTCCAGTGCCAGAACGCAATCCTGCGCGCCTGCCTGGCTTACCCACTGCTGCACGGTTGTACCGTTACGCTTTTTGATCAAGAAGCAAACGCCGCCGTGATGTTCCGTGCCTGACGCTTTTGTCAATTCCGCTTCATCCACCACATGGTACGCTTTGCGGTTTGCTGCCATCCAGCGCAAAGCTTCTTTAAAACGCGGCGTTACACTCTGGATAAACCAGGCGCGAACAATCGCTTCCGGACGGCTCTGGAAAAGTGCCTGACATGCATTTTCGCCGTAGACGCGGGTTTCTTCCGCACGCTGACGACGCAACACTTCCGGATCAATAAAACTTTTACCACTGATGCCACCGTGATCGGCCTTTTCCGGCGTCTCATCACCCGGCGCGCGGGAAACCGTGCGCCACGGCGAATCTTCCCACTTGCGGTCACGGGGCTGACTCTGTTTGTCATCGCGGGCGGGGCGACGGCCACCGTCAGCACGAGATTTTCCTGGACGCCCGCCCCCTTTCCCGGTACGCGGGTTGTGGGTACGTTTATCAGAATCATCATCACTGCGGACATACATCACTTTGACCTTGCCGCTTTTACCTTTCATTTCATCGTTCATGCTTTTCTCCACCAGCGCTGCGCGAAGCGCGCAGATTACCCGAAGTCCGCGCGGTTCGCCATGATTTCGTACCAAAGCCTGCGACTATCATACCTATTGAATAAAACAGATTGTTGTCTGGAACAATGTCCCCGATAATATGTAACATATTAGAAACATACCGGCGTCGTTGCCGATAAGTCTCCTTACTCATCCCGAGGTTAGTTATGAATACCGTTTGTACCCATTGTCAGGCCATCAATCGCATTCCCGACGATCGGATCGAAGATGCGGCAAAATGCGGACGCTGCGGTCACGACTTGTTTGACGGAGAGGTGATTAATGCGACCGGTGAAACACTCGACAAATTGCTGAAGGATGATCTACCTGTGGTGATCGACTTCTGGGCACCGTGGTGCGGCCCCTGCCGTAATTTCGCACCAATTTTTGAAGATGTCGCGCAAGAGCGTAGCGGTAAAGTGCGCTTTGTGAAAGTGAATACCGAAGCTGAACGTGAATTGAGCAGTCGCTTTGGAATTCGTAGTATACCGACGATCATGATTTTCAAAAACGGTCAGGTTGTCGACATGCTTAATGGCGCAGTACCGAAAGCGCCGTTCGATAGCTGGCTGAACGAATCTCTTTAATCTTACCGGGGCGCATCTTGTGCCCCGTTTTCTCCTCTGCGACAATGGCGTTTTTTCGACGCTCTCTTATGACCGAAAACGCTGTTCTCCAGTTACGCGCCGAGCGTATTGCGCGCGCAACACGTCCTTTTCTTGCCCGCGGTAATCGCGTTCGTCGCTGCCAACGCTGTCTTTTGCCAGAGAAATTATGTCTCTGTTCGACAATTACCCCAGCACAAGCAAAAAGTCGCTTCTGTTTGCTGATGTTCGACACCGAGCCAATGAAGCCCAGTAATACCGGGCGTCTCATTGCTGATATTTTGCCTGATACCGTTGCGTTTCAATGGTCGCGTACCGAACCCTCGCAGGATTTGCTGGAGTTGGTGCAAAACCCGGACTATCAGCCAATGGTGGTCTTTCCCGCTTCGTATGCTGATGAGCAACGGGAAGTGATCTTCACACCACCTGCCGGTAAGCCACCGCTGTTTATCATGCTCGATGGTACCTGGCCGGAAGCTCGCAAGATGTTTCGTAAAAGTCCGTATCTGGATAATCTTCCCGTCATTTCCGTCGATCTTTCCCGGCTTTCTGCCTATCGCCTGCGTGAAGCCCAGGCTGAAGGCCAATATTGTACTGCCGAGGTAGCCATCGCACTGTTAGATATGGCCGGCGATACCGGGGCGGCGGCAGGGTTAGGCGAGCATTTTACCCGCTTTAAAACACGCTATCTGGCAGGAAAAACGCAACATCTGGGTAGCATCACAGCAGAACAGTTAGAAAGCGTTTAAAATCATTCGGTCACTTCTGCGGGAGACCGGTATGAGTCAGCGAGGACTGGAAGCACTACTGCGACCAAAATCGATAGCGGTAATTGGCGCGTCGATGAAACCCAATCGCGCAGGTTACCTGATGATGCGTAACCTGCTAGCGGGAGGCTTTAACGGACCGGTACTCCCGGTGACGCCAGCCTGGAAAGCGGTGTTGGGTGTGTTGGCCTGGCCGGATATTGCCAGCTTGCCCTTTACACCCGACCTTGCGGTTTTATGTACCAATGCCAGCCGTAATCTTGCTCTTCTGGAAGAGCTCGGCGAGAAAGGCTGTAAAACCTGCATTATTCTTTCCGCCCCGGCATCGCAACACGAAGATCTCCGCGCCTGCGCCCTGCGCCATAACATGCGCCTGCTTGGACCAAACAGTCTGGGTTTACTGGCTCCCTGGCAAGGTCTGAATGCCAGCTTTTCGCCTGTGCCGATTAAACGCGGCAAGCTGGCGTTTATTTCGCAATCGGCTGCCGTCTCCAACACCATCCTCGACTGGGCGCAACAGCGTAAGATGGGCTTTTCCTACTTTATTGCGCTCGGCGACAGCCTGGATATCGACGTTGATGAATTGCTTGACTATCTGGCACGCGACAGTAAAACCAGCGCCATCCTGCTCTATCTCGAACAGTTAAGCGACGCGCGACGCTTTGTTTCGGCGGCCCGTAGTGCCTCGCGTAATAAACCGATTCTGGTGATTAAAAGCGGACGTAGCCCGGCGGCACAGCGACTGCTCAACACGACGGCAGGAATGGACCCGGCATGGGATGCGGCTATTCAGCGTGCCGGTTTGTTGCGGGTACAGGACACCCACGAGCTGTTTTCGGCGGTGGAAACCCTTAGCCATATGCGCCCGCTACGTGGCGACCGGCTGATGATTATCAGCAACGGTGCTGCGCCTGCCGCGCTGGCGCTGGATGCCTTATGGTCACGCAATGGCAAGCTGGCAACGCTAAGCGAAGAAACCTGCCAGAAACTGCGCGATGCACTGCCAGAACATGTGGCAATATCTAACCCGCTCGATCTACGCGATGACGCCAGCAGTGAGCACTATATTAAAACGCTGGATATTCTGCTCCACAGCCAGGATTTTGACGCGCTGATGGTTATTCATTCGCCCAGCGCCGCTGCTCCCGCAACAGAAAGCGCGCAAGTATTAATTGAAGCGGTAAAGCATCATCCCCGCAGCAAATATGTCTCTTTGCTGACGAACTGGTGCGGCGAGCACTCCTCGCAAGAGGCACGACGTTTATTCAGCGAAGCCGGGCTGCCGACCTACCGTACCCCGGAAGGAACCATCACTGCTTTTATGCATATGGTGGAGTACCGGCGTAATCAGAAGCAACTACGCGAAACGCCGGCGTTGCCCAGCAATCTGACTTCCAATACCGCAGAAGCGCATCTTCTGTTGCAACAGGCGATTGCCGAAGGGGCTACGTCGCTCGATACCCATGAAGTTCAGCCCATCCTGCAAGCGTATGGCATGAACACGCTCCCTACCTGGATTGCCAGCGATAGCACCGAAGCGGTGCATATTGCCGAACAGATTGGTTATCCGGTGGCGCTGAAATTGCGTTCGCCGGATATTCCACATAAATCGGAAGTTCAGGGCGTCATGCTTTACCTGCGTACAGCCAATGAAGTCCAGCAAGCGGCGAACGCTATTTTCGATCGCGTAAAAATGGCCTGGCCACAGGCGCGGGTCCACGGCCTGTTGGTGCAAAGTATGGCTAACCGTGCTGGCGCTCAGGAGTTGCGGGTTGTGGTTGAGCACGATCCGGTTTTCGGGCCGTTGATCATGCTGGGTGAAGGCGGTGTGGAGTGGCGTCCTGAAGATCAAGCCGTCGTCGCACTGCCGCCGCTGAACATGAACCTGGCCCGCTATCTGGTTATTCAGGGGATCAAAAGTAAAAAGATTCGTGCGCGCAGTGCGCTACGCCCATTGGATGTTGCAGGCTTGAGCCAGCTTCTGGTGCAGGTTTCCAACTTGATTGTCGATTGCCCGGAAATTCAGCGTCTGGATATTCATCCTTTGCTGGCTTCTGGCAGTGAATTTACCGCGCTGGATGTCACGCTGGATATCTCGCCGTTTGAAGGCGATAACGAGAGTCGGCTGGCAGTGCGCCCTTATCCGCATCAGCTGGAAGAATGGGTAGAATTGAAAAACGGTGAACGCTGCTTGTTCCGCCCGATTTTGCCAGAAGATGAGCCACAACTTCAGCAATTCATTTCGCGAGTCACCAAAGAAGATCTTTATTACCGCTACTTTAGCGAGATCAACGAATTTACCCATGAAGATTTAGCCAACATGACACAGATCGACTACGATCGGGAAATGGCGTTTGTAGCGGTACGACGTATTGATCAAACGGAAGAGATCCTCGGCGTCACGCGTGCGATTTCCGATCCTGATAACATCGATGCCGAATTTGCTGTACTGGTTCGCTCGGATCTCAAAGGGTTAGGCTTAGGTCGACGCTTAATGGAAAAGTTGATTACCTATACGCGAGATCACGGACTACAACGTCTGAATGGTATTACGATGCCAAACAATCGTGGCATGGTGGCGCTAGCCCGCAAGCTCGGGTTTAACGTTGATATCCAGCTCGAAGAGGGGATCGTTGGGCTTACGCTAAATCTTGCCCAGCGCGAGGAATCATGAGTAAGGTACTGGAAATGTTGACCACTTAATCGGGACTGGTGTTATTATTGCCCGCTTATGTCGTCTGCATTGCACAGAGGACCCTTCAATGAACAGAGAAGAAATGCACTGTGATGTTGTCAAAATTTAAGCGTAATAAACATCAACAACACCTTGCCCAACTACCCAAGATTTCTCAATCAGTTGATGATGTCGATTTCTTTTACGCTCCCGCCGACTTCCGGGAGACGCTGCTGGAAAAAATAGCCAGCGCGAAGCAGCGCATTTGCATTGTCGCCCTGTATCTCGAACAGGATGACGGTGGCAAAGGCATTCTGAACGCGTTGTATGAGGCTAAAAGGCAGCGTCCGGAACTGGATGTGCGGGTGCTGGTCGACTGGCATCGTGCACAACGTGGACGCATTGGCGCTGCGGCATCTAACACTAACGCTGACTGGTACTGCCGCATGGCGCAGGAAAATCCGGGCGTAGATGTTCCGGTTTATGGCGTTCCAATCAATACTCGTGAAGCCCTTGGTGTTCTGCACTTTAAAGGCTTTATCATCGACGATAGCGTACTTTATAGCGGTGCCAGCCTGAACGATGTTTACCTGCATCAGCACGATAAATATCGCTACGACCGTTATCATCTGATCCGTAACCGTAAGATGTCAGACATTATGTTTGAATGGGTTACACAGAATATTATGAATGGCCGCGGCGTTAATCGTCTGGATGATGTTAATCGGCCAAAAAGCCCGGAAATCAAGAACGATATTCGTCTGTTCCGCCAGGAGCTGCGTGATGCCGCTTATCATTTCCAGGGCGATGCCGACAACGATCAGCTTTCTGTAACGCCGCTAGTGGGGCTGGGGAAATCGAGTCTGTTGAACAAGACCATTTTCCATCTTATGCCTTGTGCCGAGCAGAAACTAACCATCTGTACGCCATACTTCAACCTGCCAGCAATCCTTGTGCGCAATATTATCCAGTTGCTGCGCGAAGGGAAAAAGGTCGAAATTATTGTTGGTGATAAAACCGCGAATGACTTCTACATTCCGGAAGATGAACCTTTCAAGATAATTGGCGCATTGCCTTATCTCTATGAGATCAATCTGCGTCGTTTCCTGAGCCGTTTGCAGTATTACGTCAATACTGACCAGCTAGTGGTTCGGTTATGGAAAGATGACGACAACACCTATCACCTGAAAGGGATGTGGGTTGATGATAAGTGGATGTTGATCACCGGTAATAACCTGAACCCGCGCGCCTGGCGTCTGGATCTGGAAAACGCCATTTTGATCCACGATCCGCAACTTGAGCTGGCGCCACAGCGAGAGAAAGAACTGGAGCTGATCCGCGAGCATACCACCATCGTTAAGCACTATCGCGATCTGCAAAGTATTGCCGATTATCCGGTGAAGGTTCGTAAACTCATCCGCCGTTTGCGCCGTATCCGCATCGACCGATTAATTAGCCGCATCCTGTAATCACAACCCCGTCCTGTACGGGGTTTGTTTTTTGGAGGCCACGTTTTGCGTATTCTTTTTGTCTGTTCGCTATTGTTACTTTCTGGATGCAGCCATATGGCTAACGATAGCTGGAGCGGGCAGGATAAAGCTCAACACTTTATCGCCTCGGCGATGCTTTCCGCCGCCGGAAATGAATATTCACAGCATCAGGGGATGAGCCGGGATCGCAGTGCCATGTTTGGATTGATGTTCTCTGTCAGTTTGGGGGCGTCAAAAGAGCTTTGGGATAGCCGCCCCGAAAGGAGCGGCTGGAGCTGGAAGGATTTGGCCTGGGATGTCGCCGGTGCAAGCACCGGCTATACCGTCTGGCAACTGACCCGTCACTAAAGACGCATCCCCTTCCCTTTGCGATGTAGCATCAAAGAAACCAGAAACGCCACCACGGCCATCAAGGTCACATACCAGAAGAAGGCTGTTTCCATTCCTATTGATTTCAGCGACAACGCTACGTACTCCGCCGAACCACCAAATATAGCATTAGCGACCGCATATGACAGACCAACGCCTAATGCGCGAACCTGTGCCGGGAACATCTCAGCCTTCAGTATTCCACTGATTGATGTATAAAAACTCACTATCAGCAGGGCACACATCACCAGACCAAAAGCGGCATAAGGCGAGGAAACGTTTTGCAATGCTGAGAGAATAGGAACGGTAAAAATGGCTGCCAGCGAACCGAAACATAACATTGAGGTACGGCGACCAATCTTATCCGACAGCGCGCCAATGAGTGGTTGAATAAGCATGAATACAAACAATGCGGCAGTCATAATGCCACTCGCCACGTTGGCATGCATTCCCGCAGTATTTACCAGATACTTCTGCATATAAGTAGTGAAGGTATAGAAACAAAGGGAGCCCGCAGCGGTAAAACCGAGAACCATGATGAATGCACGGCGATTGCGCCATAATCCTTTCAGAGATCCAGCTTCTTTTAAAGCGCGCGTTTCTTGTTGCGAAGTTTCATCTAACTGACGACGTAACCACAACGCCACAACAGCTAACACAGCTCCTAACGCGAAAGGAATACGCCATCCCCACTCTCTGAGTGCAGCGTCTTCCATGGTGTGTTGTAAAACCACGACAACCAGTAGGGCTAGCAGTTGTCCGCCGATCAACGTCACATACTGAAATGATGCGTAAAAACCTTTGCGCCCTTCAACGGCAACTTCACTCATATAGGTGGCGCTGGTGCCATATTCTCCGCCAACAGATAATCCCTGAAATAAACGAGCGAGAAGCAATAATGCCGGAGCCCACGTACCTATAGTTTCATAACCTGGGAGGCAGGCGATAACCAGCGATCCGAAACACATCATACACACCGATAACAGCATCGATTTTTTGCGACCATGTTTATCGGCTATGCGGCCAAATAGCCAACCGCCTATTGGGCGCATCAGGAATCCCGCAGCAAAAACACCTGCTGTTTGTAGTAGTTGAGTCGTCGTGTTCCCGGAAGGGAAGAAGATGTGGGCAAAGTAGAGTGAACAGAACGAGTAGACATAGAAATCGAACCACTCGACCAGATTACCTGAAGAGGCCCCCACAATCGCCCAAATGCGGCGACGAGTATCACTACTTGTCAGTTTGCTGTCTGCCGTTACAGTACTTTCAGCCATGCCATTATGTCTCCTGCCGTAATCCGATGCTTTTGTCGGTCGCTTTTGTTTATTTTTTTGGTAAAGGAAATGTTATACATTTGTTGCATATCATTATGCAACCTTAACCATGAATTTAGTTAGCAGGAAAATGGTTATTGAGGAGCTTAAGGATAAATTTCTGGTAAGGAGGACACGTATGGAAGTGGGCAAGTTGGGGAAGCCGTATCCGTTGCTGAATCTGGCATATGTGGGAGTATAAGACGCGCAGCGTCGCATCAGGCATTTTTTTCTGCGCCAATGCAAAAAGGCCATCCGTCAGGATGGCCTTTCGCATAATTTGATGCCTGGCAGTTCCCTACTCTCGCATGGGGA
>ULTB01017462.1_pt1 | contig 11179 bp, 8 predicted proteins | sample 1957251 | NCBI WGS metagenome assembly ULTB01 (sample SAMEA4835724, study PRJEB28245) | human gut metagenome | biome: gut microbiome; material: fecal sample | place: Denmark | collected 2008
GAACTCCCGCATCTGATTTGTTTCCTCTGTCGGCTCACAATAGAAGGCATCATCGTAGGCCAGCAGTTCTGCCTTCGATGGAACATAGTAGGGCTTTCCCTGCTGGCTTTTCAGGAGCGCATGGTATCTGTCCAACCCATCTCCAATGAGCGAGACATCTATGATCTCTCGGTCCAGGACATCTTTGAGTTTCCCATCCACATAGAGTTCGTCAAGACCCAGGATATAGTAGTCCTCGCACTCGTGCCGGGCGATTTCCGCAAAGGCAAGGAACTCGTCCCGCGTCACCAGCTTGGGGCTTTGAGAAGATATGATCTCGTATGCTTTCCGAAGTGGAATGATCCCATATAGGTTAGCCATCGCATTGAAGTACTTCCGCAACTGCCGGGAAGTCGTATCTTTCAGTGGGATCTCCCGGTACTTGGAATTCAATTCCCGTCGTTTATAAGGCTCCGGGAAGTCGATGTAGAATTGTCCGTCTTTTATCATGGCCTTGCCTCCAGAGAACAGTAGACATTGGAGCGGATTTTGAGCAATTCTCTCACTTTGAATTATAGCGGCGATACAAACATATGGCAAGACTACTCCTACCAGAAGTCAGAGCCAAAATAGAGGAACATGAACGATTCCTATATATAGGAATTAGTCTGACAAGAAAAAGTCCAGTACTCTAAAAACTTCTTCGAGTTTCACACGAGAAAATACTCTTATTCGAGCTGCATTAGCACAATAATTTGATGGGAGGCCGCAGAATGCGGCCTCCCGGTAGTTTAATCAGCGGTATAATTAGTCTCTTCGAACTAATAAAAAGCAATACTCTGAGCGTCGATCACTGGCATTACAACTCTAAGCTATTTTCATTCAACAAAAATTCCTTGACGCCCATTGTAACGTATCCTTTGTCATCCCGGCGAGGTTTCATTGTCCTCTCAACAACAATAATTTTCTTAAATGAGTCATTTGCCCTATCAAAAGATTTTGTCTCCTGATCCAACTTTTCTTTGCTTGGGATCTCATAGGCAGACTGGATATAATAGCGTCTGCTACCCTGGTTCGCAATAAAGTCGATTTCCAGCTGCTTGCGTTGCTCTCTCCCCTCAGAGTTTTTCTCTCTAACTTCAACAACGCCCACATCCACATTGTAACCCCGATACCGAAGTTCGTTGTAGATGATATTTTCCATAATGTGCGATGGCTCGATTTGCCGGAAGTTCAATCGTGCATTTCGGAGTCCAATGTCTTCAAAGTACACTTTGAAAGGCGTGTCAATATAGTGCTTACCTTTCACATCATAGCGTTTCGCCTTGCTGATCAGGAAGGATTCCGCCATATGGCCAATGTATTTGGCGACCGTCACTTCGCTGATTGTAGAACCCTTTACACTTTTGAAGGTGCCCGCCAATTTCCTCGGGTTCACAAGTGTTGAGATACCAGAAGCGAGGATATCCAGCAATTCCCCGATGTCTTCATCCGATTGCAAGTTATACCGTTTCACGATATCCCTTAGGTAGACATTCGTGATCTGGGTGGTCAAATAAGCAACTTTCTGTTCCTCGGTCTGCATAAGAGCGACAGAGGGGAGTCCTCCATATACCATGTAGTCATCAAATGCCTCTTCTTTGGAGCCATCGTATACGCTGAAGAATTCGGAGAAGGACAGTGGCAGAACATGGACTTCGTCGCCGCGACCAGCAAATTCCGTGATGATGTCGCTGGAGAGGAATTTGGAATTACTCCCCGTCACATAGACATCCACATTGTCCTTACGAAGGTACCCGTTCAAAACGGCTTCAAAATATCCCAGATTTTGTACCTCATCTAAAAGGAGATAGTACATACCATCATCAACAATTTTATCGTTAATGTAGGTCATGAATTTTTCCGGGTCAACTTTCCGTTTTCCCTCTTCTATCTCCATTAGATCCTCACCGATCAGCATGAGGTTTTGTGCTGAGTCAAATGCGAAGCGGATGATATGACTGTCCTCTACACCACTATTAAGTAAATGCTGATAAAACAGTGTATTCAAAAGATAGGATTTACCACAGCGGCGAATACCAGTGATGACCTTCACAAATCCGTTGTGCTTGCGAGCAATCAATTTATTCAGATATACATTGCGTTCGATTTGCATAGCGCACCCCTCTTTATATCTTTACCGAAATCGGCAAAAATATTCAGTCCGCTGTTATTGTAGCAAATGAAGAAGCTTATTTCAAGAGAACAATGTCGATTGCGATGTAGATTTTCGGAAACATCGTCAAAAAAATTCAGAGTCTTTGGGTGAGGTATATTGATACCTCTATGCTTTCAATTCTCGCTTATATTTATAATAGGTGTTGCGGGATAGGCCAGTTAACTGCATCACCTCAACATCGCTTAGGGTACCGCTGAAGTCCCTGGAGTGCTTCCTGATGATCTCTTTGGCTGCGAGACTCTTCTTCGTGGTGATCTTGGCGTCCTTTTTCCGCCCAATCTGCTTTCCATTGAGTCTGGCCGTCTCGATCCCTTCCCTGGTACGTTGATGAAGATCCTCGACCTCTTTTTCAGACTGCTCGAAAGCAAGACGAATCTGTTCCTTGGCCAGCTCCATGAGATAGCGATTGACCCCTTCAAGAATGTAGTCCACATTGCTGCCAGTGAGCTGCACATTATTCTCCAGGGCTTTCTTATAGGTGTCTGTATTGATGTGCGGCTCCTTCAGAAAGACCAGGTTGACGCCTCTATTGAAGAGTTCCTCATAAGCGGCGAAGCCTTCTTCAGCATTCCCGCTCATTCTGGAGACACTGTCAAAGATGATCGTGTCGCCGGCCTTCACGCGTTTCATCAGCAGCTGCCATTGCCGCCGATCCATCCTCGTCCTGGTGAAGACCTCTTGTACGATGACGGAATCCTGGTACTGGGCCTTGATGTTTCGGATTTGGCGCTCAATACTCTGCTTCGGCCGGGAGATCCGGCAATACCCATATTTCATAGACTGCCTCCTCGGTATTAAGATAAACCTTCGTTATCTTTGGTATTCAGTAATACGTTCGGAGGTGAGGATTTACAACGGAGATTGATACACTTTTAGGACAGGTTTATTCTGCTACTCCGAAATCGTGAAGCCGCATCGAAACAGGAGTCAGGTTGTCTCATCGGGTACAGCATTGTCTCCGGTATCATCTTCATCAAAATTTCTGTCCGGATAGGGGATCACATCTCGGTTAAACCGTATGAAATCGATGCAATCTTGCGTGGTGAGGTCAGGCCAGCATGTACGAAGGATCGCATAAGAGATGATGAAGCTCGACGTAGCTACTGCATGATGAGCGTTGAGCGTTGTGAAGGTTTCTCCCGTGAGAACTCCACTTCGAATAAAGGTACCCGCCGTGATCGCAAGAGGAACTCCTATCGAGATAACAGGCACGCCCAGTGAGGACCAATCGATCGACCTTCCTGCAAAAAAGGGATTCATTCCACCTGCGGTTGAAACCTGGATGGATTGACACAGTCGCTCAGGATTCCGGGTTACGAGAGAGTCGATCAGGAGCAAGCAGTTCGCATTTGCCTCTTTTAATATCCCTTTCACCATGAGCTCAGTATCCAAATTATTCGTCCAAGCTGTGCCTGGCACAAATGAGCAGACGGACTTAAAGAGGCCATTCAGGGAAGCCACCCCTGAAAAGACCTTCAGTGAGAGATTCCTGATCACATCAGGGCCAAGTGAATCGGCCACCAACTTCCTATTCCCTAAACCGCAAATACAAAGCGTGTTGCCTTTATATCTTGATAGTACTTCCGTCAAAACCTCAGATACACATTCGCCAAGCGCCTTCAAATCTAATGTTTCTGAGCTAAGCAAACCAGTCTGAATTGTTATGTACTTTCCGACAGCCCTGTCTAAGCTCTCGGCGTCATCCTCTGTCTTTATTTCGACCGCTGTAACTGGAATACCACGTATTCTCCGCTCCTCCACTTCGACTCCATCGTCTCCAGGTTGCTGAAACATCCTGCATCCTCCTTCCGCTCGCAACAGGCCAGTTTATATACTCAGAAACCACTCCTGACCAATATCGCGGACAATATTTTTCGTCAGCATATCATAAACTTATCTCGATTGCAACCAATGCTGGTCAAGTATGATATGGAGCGGGAAGATGGAGCAGAAAATTAGGCGCGACAGGAACATGGGTGACAATCTCAAACGGCTACGTCTCGATCACAATATCTCCCAGGAGAAATTATGTGCAGAGCTACAACGGCGAGGGTGTGACATCGGTCGGACCACGTATGCGAAATACGAAGCTGGGCAGTTAAATATTCGTGCCAGTGTCTTGATTGAACTCAGGCAAATTTACGGATGCGAATACGATGACTTTTTCAGAGGTTTAGAGAGAAGTAGTGACGGTTAATCAAGACGAGTGCCTGCGCCGCTGTATAAGCGGTGCAGGCACTTTTCGTTTTTAAGCTCGCCCCCCCCCTTTTCAAGCAGCTCATTTCATTCTATAATATCTTTACCTTTTTCAGATGGGTGGAGATGTGATGAATGCTTCTCGCTTACAGCAGCTGTTTGCTCACTACATAGATAAATTCGAGTACATCAACAATCCTGAGCTCAATGAAAACTACAAATGGGAGATCGTGAAGCAGTACCAGGATATCTTCAACCTGGACGCGCCTGACTTGGCTGGAATGCTCACAGAAGCATGGCGCATAACTTCCAATCTGATCGACAGCCAATTTCAGCAGCCCTTCTATGCTCTTGTCGCCTATGCCCGCGAGGAACCGGAGACCATCCGCACAATGTTCCGTGATCTTTTCGCTGACGACGATGGCGACTTGAAGATTCGGCAGCAGAAGATCTCCGCCTTCATCGCAAAGAGCGAGGAGCTGAAGGAGAAATATGCTCCAGGAAGCTGGCGCTACACCAATGATCAGCGGTCTGTGATGTCGTATCTGTTCTTCCATGATCCGGAGTCCAACTACCTATTCAAGTCCACTGAGGCCCACGAGTTCGCCGACTGTGTGGAGTTCCTTGAAGACTGGGGTGCCGGCGCGAATTTCAAACTGGACATCTATTACCGGATGTGCGATGAGCTTGTTGAGGCAATGCGTCAGAGCCCTGCGCTCATGGCCACAAATGCAAGCCGCTATGAAAACGAGGAGAAGGATCTGTATGATGATCCAAATCTTCACCTGCTGGCTTTTGACATGATCTACTCCTCGCAGGTCTACCATCTCTATGACGGCATATCCTATTCGCATCCCAACTCTGCGGAAAAGAAACTATACCGTGAGCGGATTGAAAAAGCCGGCCAGCTAAAGGACGCCTATGACCAGGCCCGGGCCGATTTTGAAAAGGTTGAGAGAATCCGGCAGCTGGTTCTGGAGCACCTTCATGTCGGGGATACAGTTCTCCACAAAAGCTTCGGCCAGGGTGAAGTAATCGCAATTGATGGTCAGAACATGGCCGTCCAATTCCCGGGCCAATCGGCTCCGAAGAAATTCATGCTTTTGCCTTCTCTCGGAGGTGGCTTCATCAGCCTTGGCACCCCGGATGATCAGATCATCAAGGAAAATGCGAAGTTGCTGCAAATGGATACTGCGCTGAACCGACGCCTAAAGAGCGCCGAAGATGCTCTGCTACCGTACCAGCAGTATCTATAAAGAATAGTTCAAAACAGTCATGTGGAGGATAAGCACCATGTCTTTTGAGCAATGTGCTTTATATTGCGCCGGCAACACGGAACTCGTCAAAGAGTTCAATCGTCTGAGCGGTTGCCATTTGGGAGAGCACAGGACCCCAATAGATATAGCTATAGACAGCGCATGCGGATACGACCCAGACAGAGAGGCGATACCACAGTTTCTGGACTTTGTTTACCACTGCATTTGGCTCCCTCTATTGAAATAAGCAGACGCAGCGCCTGTTCCCCAGGTGCTGCGTCTTTTTCAAAACTGATAGATAGTGCCATTTTTCTTCAAGCTGGCCATCACTGGAATTGGGCAAGTGAGTTAACCTTCTGATGCCATTCCATCGAAGGCAGCCAATTCAGGCATAGACAAGATCTTCCTCAATTCTGCTGAAGCAATACCGAGGAGGTCATTGTCACTATGGCTGACCAAGGAGCCTTCATACTTGAAACTCTGTCCCGCTTCATTGAGAAGGGACAGCCTCCACATACCGACATCTGTAACAAACCCAGATGATTGGTGAGAGGCAAACTCCTTAGAGACCAATCGAAGGATATGAGCCGCATCTGTGGGCGAAATCGTTGAACGCTCTTTTCGATGAAGTTTCTGCTTCACCCCATCCCCATATAAGTAATTGCTGAACCATATCTGCCCTCTGGAATTGAGCGTCAACCTCTGTTCGATTTCTTGATCTGGAGCAGGCATCGGCCCGTAACCAATCATCTCTGAAATCAGACGCATAGATTTGATCTTACCCTCGAAGGGAACATATGAATCGTATGAGAGCCTTCTCATAATGCTCACCTCGTAAGCTGTCTCATCTATGGAAGATATGGTGTCACGGCCTTGAGGAGTTTTGCTCCTCGCTCAACGTGGAATTTGATCATCGCAGGCCAGTCATCATGGTTCGTCACGCTGACATCGAGAAGTTCATCGTATAGCTTACAGGATCGAGTGCCTTCTTGGTTGTACCATTTCAGTGGCCGACCGTAGTCAGCCTCGATTTGGGATTGATGGCTTTTCAGCGCATCGTAAATCATTTGGTTCTTTCCTGCATCACCGGAATCGATATAGATTTCTACACGGGCTTGATCGTAGTTCGCCACGCAAGATAGCTGGACACCAGGGCAAGTCGTGGAGCCGGACATATAATTGTTTTTGGTCGGAGAGACATAATTGAAAGTGCCTGTCTCGGTACGAATTGCAGGAAGGACCTGCGACCAGTATTCTCTACGCACCTTATGACGCAGAGAAGATTCCTCATCGCTGTACTTCTTCTCGTTGAGGAAAAATACCAAGTCAGAGGGATCTTGATCATAATGCTCAAACAGCCGTCTCAGCATATTCAGCTTGTGCTGCGTGGAGGTCCCGGTATTGACATAGATACCTTCAACGACCAGTACAGACGTCTCAAGCCCATCTTCTGTCCTGGAGAATTGGCTGGCCAGATCGATGCTATCGTCGGCGCCGGCGAGATAATTCAGATAGGCCGTGTCGATATTGTGGAGTTCCTTCAGTACCTGGACATACATATCAACCCAAGTCGTGGCTTCATGTTCAATCCCACGGAAACGATACTTCACCAGTTGACGTCCCGTCAAAGAGGCATCATCGTCCAGTGCAATTTCGTCGTACTGCTTCTGTGGAGGGACATATGTGCTGTCCTTGTTTGGCCAAAGGGTTATGCACTGATTTACCAGCATGCTGCTCCGCTGCTCCAGTTCTGGAAGGCCCCAATGCTCAGCTTTTGCAATCTGCTGGGTCATTTTCAGTCCGCTCTGCAGATAGCCGTCTTTCATCGTCTTCTTTTCCTGGAAGGAGGCATTGCTATACCTGATATTATAAGAGGAGGCCGCCAGCGTCAGGTTTGCGAGCCGGTGGAGCCCTTGGTCGTGGATATTCTCAGCATCGTCACCTAGCTCACTTGCCCAAGCAGGAGTCAGATGCTGGGGCATGATATGCTCAATGGTGTACTCACCACTGTCCAGCCGATTATAGATCTCTTTGTACTCCGAGCTATCGCCATTTTCCAGGCGCTCGAAGATATATGCCTTATATCTGGCCGGCATCGTGTAGATGTTCTTATTTTTAAGCCCCTCAGCAAAATCTTCATCTGTTGGGAAGGCTGCCTTCTCCTTCTTGTTTCCAAGAACATACCGCAGTTTCTCGATAAAATCGTCGTAGGTGCCATCGAGACGCTTGATGTCATTGCTGAGCGTGAGGAATACCTTGCTCTGGGTGTTGGAAGGCAAATCGCAGATGAGGCGGCGAAGCAGATAGGACTCTACAATGCGGCAGACTTCACCCACATCATCTAAGGTAAGCACTTCCTCCTCCTGAAGGCGAAAGGCTTCCATCAGGAACGGCCTACAAACACTGCTTTCGAAACGGTTCAGCCGATATAGCGAGGCCCTTAGTTTAAGTGGGAAGTTCGGATTCCCAACTCGGATCTTGTTGTACCGCTTCGCATAGTCCCGGAGCTCTTTAAGAACGTCCTCAATCTGGCCGCGCTTTTCGACATAATCCTTGAACTCCTGGTAGATCTCCTTCATCGCGGTCAGCCGCCGCTCTTTAATCCCCAGATAGTCCCGGATGAACGGGCTCACGTCATAGGAGTTCGTCTGCTTGTCGTAGCCGGCGTTCTTTTCAATGGGGCTCCAGTAGTCATCATAGAACTGCTCCTGCTCCTCCATGGATCGGCGCATGAGAACGAAGTTCCGGATCTTATCGCCCTCATTCAGATCAAGACCAGTCGAATTGAGGCTCTCAAACACCAGCTGCGGGTCGTCATCTGGCGGCGTCAGCGTGATGTCGATGATTTGGAGCTTCTCCACCGCCGCGAATAGCCGGTCTACGCTGATGTCCTCACGCTGGATCTGATTATAGAAGAACAGGTAATTCTGCGTGATGCGGGAGCTGAAATTGTATTCAGACGGATCGCCCCAGAGCCTGTCATAGGCGTCCTGATCCCCTTTTATGGGCTTCAGCTTCATCTTCCTCTGTTTGGGATTGATTTCATCGACGAGATATTTCTTCGTGATGACTTCATACAGGTTCGGATCATTAGGGGTAACGAGGCCAGCCTTGATCAGGTTTGCAATCGCCAAGAGGAGTAGGGAAACGGTGGTGATCCGCTGCTGCCCGTCAATAACGAGGTAGTCTGAACTGCTACCCATGGGATCACTGACGGAGACAATACCACCGAAGAAATGCCACCGCTTGTTATCTCGAATCGTCTTTACGAGATCGGAATAGAGTTTCTTGCAGTGTTCTTCCTTCCAGTCGTAATTTCGCTGATAGACTGGGATGATCAGCTTGTCCGCATTCTTTAGAAAATGCGTCAGCAGTTTTCCTTGACCATTCACGGTGACTCCTCCAAATCCTTCTCTCTAATTTGATCCTGAACATCTCGATTTTTGTATAATGCTGTGGATCAGCCTGTTTTATAACCTCACTGTCCGTTCCGAAGTTCCCGATACAGTTCTTTTGCCAAGGCGACCATGATAGCTTTATACTTGGCGGTATCCTCGAAAAGCTTCGTATAGGTTTCCGTGCTCTCGATATAGGAGGCCTGGGCAGTCTGATCGAAAATTTTGGGGAACACATTCTTCTCGAAAATCTGCTGTCCATCCACTTTAGCCGCTTTGCGAAGCTTTTTATCCGCCAGCAGCTTCTCCCGCAAAGTTCCAATCAAGACCCTGTCTGCTTCAGTGAAATCGCCCTTGTAGGTATCGTTGATTCTCTCAATGACCGCGTCCAGCGGATCTTTCTTGGCGTTCATATTGACCGCCTTTTTCGTCTTCGCAGGCTCCAGTGCAGTTGGCTTTTCCTCCAAAGTGATAGTTCCTTCAAAGGTCTTTTCCAGACGGTAGTATTCCAGTTTCACCCGGTTCTCCAAATCCCAGGGGGTGGAAGGCTCCGCAGGGATCAGTTTGGAGAGATAGGAACAGAACAGATACTCCTTATGGAGGTCCTTATCGAACATCCGCACAATCTGAGAGATGTAGTTATACCACTTCACAAAGGCCCGGATCAGACGGCGGAACTGGTAGCGATCCTCCTTGCTCAGCTGGTTGTAAGCCTTGGCTACAGGGAGAAGCGCGTTAGAGATCTTTGCCTGGACTGAGGCGGCCTTTTTCGCATCAGGAGCAAAGTAGATCTTGCTGACTGTCTCAATATCATCGTCGTTATACAGTTTGAATTCCCGAAGCTGCTTCTGAGCCTTGTAGATCAGGTCAACATTGATCTCCTCAGTGAGGCTGGTCTCCTGGTAGTAGGGCTGGAAGGCCTCCAGGATCTCTTCCTTGGTATTAACAAAGTCCAGAATATAGGTATCTCCTTTGCCGGGATAAGTACGGTTCAGACGGCTCAAAGTCTGGACTGCCTTCACATCCCGCAGTTTCTTGTCCACGATCATGGTGTGGAGCAGCGGCTCGTCGAAACCGGTCTGGTATTTCTCCGCCACGATCAGCACATCGCCCTCGTCGTGGAAGACCTGCTTGGTCTGGGCCTCGCTGACGCGGTTCCCATCCCGGTCCCGGTTCATGCCGCTCTCGGTGTACTCCGTGCCGTTCTCCTCGTCCGGGTCCTTGATGCTGCCGGAGAAGGCGATTAGGATCTCTACATCGTCGTAGTGATTTGCCTCCAGATATGCCTTGATCTCGTGGTAGTAGCGCACCGCCGCCAGACGGGAGGCGGTGACCACCATCATTTTACCCTTTCCGCCGATCTTATGCTTGGTGATGTCCAGGAAAGTCTCCACAATGATGGCGGCCTTCTGCTGCAGGTTGTGGGGGTGCAGCTCCTCAAACCGCCGGATCGTCTTGATGGCCTTGATGGTGGGGACCTCCGGGTTATCCGGGGTGTTCTTGGCGATTTGGAAACAGGTCTTGTAGGTGGTATAGTTCTCCAGCACATCCAAAATAAAGTGTTCCTCAATGGCTTGTCGCATTGAGTAGATATGGAAGGGATGGAAAGAGCCGTCCACATACTCCTCCCCGAACATCTCCAGGGTCTTGTTCTTCGGCGTGGCGGTAAAGGCAAAGAAACTCAGGTTCTTGTGCTTGCCGTGGGAGATCATCTCCCGCACCAGATTGTCCTCCGCATCCTCCAGTTCGTCCTCGGCCTTACCCTCCAGCTCCGCATACTCTTTGAGGGCATCGTGGGTATCTGCCAGGGCCATTTTCAGTTTCATGGCGCTCTGGCCGGTCTGGCTGCTGTGGGCCTCGTCCACGATGATGGCAAAGGCTTTGCCGGTGGTGTCGTCTACCTGTTCATAGATGACGGGGAATTTCTGCAGCGTTGTGACGATGATCCGCTTGCCGTCGTTCAAAGCATCCCGCAGGTCCTTGGAGGACTTCTTCTCGTCAATGGTCACCACAGAACCCAGGGTGTGGTCGAAACCAGAGATAGTCTCCTGGAGCTGGGCGTCCAACACCGTGCGGTCTGTTACGATGACTACGGAGTTGAAGATGGGCTTGTTGTCATCGTCGTGGAGGCTGGC
>ULTB01018492.1_pt1 | contig 11171 bp, 8 predicted proteins | sample 1957251 | NCBI WGS metagenome assembly ULTB01 (sample SAMEA4835724, study PRJEB28245) | human gut metagenome | biome: gut microbiome; material: fecal sample | place: Denmark | collected 2008
ATCCTGAGCCAGGATCAAACTCTTCTTTGTATATACACTGTATCTCTCAGTTCGACCCCGACAACTTCATTCTTCATATAAAGAAATCAACGCTCTTCATTTTTCGTTCTCGGTACTTGTTGTACTTCCTTCAGTCTTTTCAATGAACTTGTTTGCATTCCTGTTCAGATCGTTTGTGTTTCGTTCCGAACGGGAATGCAAAGGTAGACATTATTTTTGAACCTGCAAACTTTTTCTGAAAAATTTTTAACTTTTTTTATTCATTTTTATTCTCGCCTGCAGTTCCCAAGTACGTATCCTATCCTTATACAGGTTGTTAGCGTTTACTTTGTCGATGTCGAGCGAGGCGTCTGAATTATCGTCCCAACGACGGCAGTTGTAAACAACATCGTAGATTCGTCCGATCTGGTACTCTCTGGAGACACGGAGACCCACTGCGTAATCCTCACCGTACTTCGTTGTCGGGAAGTTGATCGTGCGGAGCATCGGCACATAGAATCCGCGCGGAGCGCCAAGCCCGTTGATGCGGAGGGCATTGTTGCGGCCGTTCTCAGGGGTCCACTCACGGTGGTCGATGATTCCCGGAGGCAGGGTCTCCATCTGGAAGTTGGTCATTCTGTAGGTACCGACAACCATGGCGCAGTTCTGGGCATAGAAAGCGTCCACGAACTTCTGGACGGTGTTCTCATCATAATAGACATCGTCAGAATCCAGCTGGATGGCGAACTTTCCGCACTTTGGATGGTGCAGGGCGGCGTTCCAGTTGCCACCGATCGCATGGTAACTCTTGTCCTGCGCGATATAGACAAGCTTAGGGTCATCGATGAACTTCTTGATGACATCAACGGTTCCGTCAGTGGAGTTGTCATCGACCACGATCACATTGTATTTAAATGTGGTCTTCTGATTCAGGGCGGAATTCAACGCGTCACCTATAGTGCGGACCCTGTTTTTGCAAGGAATGACGACAGATGCTTCATATTCAAAGGTATCGTCAGAGAACTCAATGTGCTTGAATTTCGGTTCAAGGTAACCTCCGACATCCTTAAGATGCTGGGTACAAGCCTTTTCCATCTCAATCTGGACAGCACGGTTCTTCGGATCCACATAGTCGAAGAGTTTCTCGCCGGACTTGCGGGTGTCGGTCTCGATCTCGTAGTAAAGATATTCATTGATGTGGACAAGGCTGCCTTTCTGAGAAACCTTGAGACGCAGGTCGTAGAGGCCGGCATATTCATAATCCACGTCCATTCTGGCTACGGCGTCCTTCAATGCGGAGGTGCGGTAGATCAGCACAGAGCCGAAGTCGAAATCGTCACGCAACGCTCCCTGCTGGCAGTCGATCACCGGAGCGAACGCGCGGTTGCCGTCAACCTCGTTGAAATGGTCGGCATAGACCATGGCGGCAGATGAGTCCTCCGCGATGGAGAGAAAGCGCTCAAGGGCAAACTGGCCGAAGCTCAACTCGGTGGTCTTCGTGTAGATCATGGTGAAAGGAGCGGTGGCCGCATCGGCGATCTTTCTGATGCTTGCGGTACTCTTGAATGTGGCGGCGTCAAGGAACTCGACCTTGGCGACCTCGTCCTGCGCGCGAAGGTTGCCGGCGGTCACAGCCACCTGCTCATCGCTCACGAACGGGACAAAACAATCGATTCTGTTCATAATATTTATAGAATATTAATTTTAGCATTTTCGCAGTCACAAAAATAGTAAAATATCGGTAAAAATTGATACTTTTGTCAAATAGTCGCCCGGGCGGCTCACATATTAATTAATCTCAATGAATATGACCTTAAGAAGAACATTGATCCTGGCTGCGGCTGTCATGGCGACAGCCACGGCCATGACAGCGCAGGAAACGCCGAAATGGCTCAGGAAAAGCGCGATCTCCCCAGACGGAACGAAAGTGGCGTTCTGCTACAAAGGCGACATCTTCACGGTTGATGTCAACGGCGGAAGGGCACTCCAGATCACCACGAACCAAGCCTATGACTCGGATCCCCTCTGGACTCCGGACGGGAAGAAGATCGTGTTCTCTTCCTACAGGGCTGGCTCCAAGGACATATTCATCACTTCCGCCGAGGGCGGTGTTCCGAAAAGACTGACGGATTACCCGGGTAACGAGACTCCTCTCTGCGTGCTTGACGGCGGCAGGATTCTGTTCCAGGCAAACATCCAGCAGGACGCCGTCTATGGCGGATTCCCGGGCAGCCCGCAGGTCTGGCAGGTTGACGAGAAAGCCGGCAGGCCTCAACTTGTCACCTCAATGCCTCTCATGGCTATGAGTGTGAACTACTCAGGAGAGGTCATCTACGAAGACTACAAAGGCTACGAGGATCCGCTCCGCAAGCATCATCATTCATCCGTGACGAGAGACATCTGGCTTTACAAACCGGCTTCGGAACAGGGGGAAAGGTTCCGTGTCACAGGAGACGGAGCATTCACGAAGCTGACAACGTTCGTCGGTGAGGACAGGAATCCGGTCTTCGCGGCTGACGGGAAGACATATTATTATATATCCGAAGCCGACGGGACACTCAACGTCCACAAAGCGTCCATCACCGAGCCGGGCAAATCAACCCAACTCACGAAATTCAAGGACAACCCTGTCAGATTCCTTTCAGTGGCAGGCAACGGCACACTCTGCTTCTCCTGGAACGGAGACCTCTACACAATGACGGAAGGCAAGGAGCCAAAGAAACTTGACGTCACCGTCGCCAAGGACGAGACCGAGAATGATGTTGAATATCTCACCTTCTCGACCGGAGCGTCCTCTATGGCGGTGTCCCCTGACGGAAAAGAGATCGCTGTCGTGATCAGAGGCGATGTGTTTGTCACATCGGCGGACTACAAAACCACGAAGAGAATAACGAACACCCCGGAGCAGGAGCGTAACGTCAGCTTCTCAAAGGACGGACGCGAGCTTTACTATTCATCGGAAAGGAACGGTCATTGGGGAATATACAAGACTTCGCTGACCGACAAGAAGGAAAAGAGGTTCACCTACGCCACCAAGTTCAAGGAAGAGCTTGTGACATCGGAAAGCGAGACATGCTTCCAGCCCGTTGTCTCTCCGGACGGGAAATGGGTGGCGTTCCTGCGCGACAGGACCGAACTGGTCATCAAATCGACCAAGGACGGAAAGGAAAAGTCTTTGCTTAAAGGCGTGAATTACTCCTATGCTGACGGCGACCAGGGCTTCGAGTGGAGTCCGGACAGCAAATATCTCCTTAGCAACTATCAGATCAACGGCGGATGGAACAATTCGGATGTCGCGCTGATAGACATCGAGAGCGGCAAGATCACCAACCTGACCGAGAGCGGCTATTCTGACGGGAACTTCAAATGGACTCTGAAAGGCAAGGCCATGGCTTGGGAGTCAGACAAGGACGGTTACCGCAGCCACGGAAGCTGGGGAGCCGAGAGTGACATCTACATCATGTTCTTTGACGGCAAGGAGATGACAAAGTTCTATCAGGACAAGGAGGATGCGGAGATCGCCAAGGCTCTTGAGGACGGGGACAAATCCGAGAAGAAGATAGAGAAAGAAGAGAAAAAGGAAAAGAAAGATTCCGTAAAACAGGCCGAGAAACCCGAGAAACTCGTTCTTGACCTGGAGAACAGGGAGTTCCGCACAGCCCGCCTGACACGCTTCTCCGGAAGACTCGGCGACTTCTATCTCACCCAGGACGGAACCAAGTTATTCTACACCACAAGGCTTGAGAAGAGCTATGACCTCTGCCAGATGGACATCAAGAAGGGTGATGTCAAGATCATCAAGAAAGGTGTGTACGGTTCGTTGGTGCCGTCAACCGATGACAAGGATCTCTACATATTCACAGGCGGTTCGATCACGAAGATCACGATCGCCAGTGGAGCGATGAGCACAATTTCTTTTTCAGGAGACTACGAGTTCAAACCCAAGGCCGAGAGGGACTACATCTTCGGCCACGTCTGGAAGCAGGTGGACGAGAAGTTCTACGATCCTCAGATCCACGGAATAGATTGGGAGGGGTACAAGAAGAACTATGGACAGTTCATGCCGTACATCGCCAACAACTTTGACTTCCAGGATCTTCTCTCCGAGATGCTTGGAGAGCTGAACGGCTCCCACACCGGAGCACGCTACAGTCAACGCTCAAAGTTCACAATGGGTTGGCTGGGAGCCATTTATGACTATGATTACGAAGGCGATGGACTGAAGATAGCCGAGGTGCTTCCGGGCGGTGCGTTGAATCTCGCTGATTCAGAAATCAAGGCCGGAGACATCATCGAATCCATTGACGGACAGCCGATAAAGGCTGGCGAGAGCTGGTTCGCTCTTCTCAGGAACAAGGCCGGCAAGAAGGTTGCCATCGTTGTGAAGAAAGGAAAGAAGGATGTCGAGCTGTTCATCGAGCCGGGATATTCAGAATCATCCCTTATGTACCGCAGGTGGGTGAAGCAGAGAGAGGAAATGACGGACAAGATGTCAGGCGGTAAAGTGGGCTACACGCACGTCCAGGGAATGGACTCGCCAAGCTTCAGGACGGTATATTCAAAACTGCTCGGCAAGTACAGGGCGGCTGACGCGGCGGTTGTTGACACCAGGCACAACGGTGGCGGCTGGCTGCATGACGACCTTGCGACCTTCCTCAGCGGCAAGGAATATATAAGGTTCATGCCGAGGGGCCAGTACATCGGCAGCGAGCCGTACAACAAATGGAGAAAGCCTTCATGTGTGCTCATGTGCGAGGACAACTACTCGGATGCCTGCGGCTTCCCGTACACGTACAGGACTCTTGGTGTAGGCAAACTGATCGGAATGCCGGTTCCTGGCACGATGACCGCCGTCTGGTGGGAAACCCAGATCAACGGCATGGTGTTTGGTATTCCACAAGTCGGCTCATTCGGACTCAAGGAGGGAAGGTATCTTGAGAACCAGCAGATTGAGCCGGACATTAAGGTTGACAACGACCCGGCCTCCGTCCTCAGAGGAGAGGACAGGCAGCTTGAGGCGGCGGTCAAGGAGATGATGAAAACTAAATAATAACTTTATTTTATACTATGGACAGGAAAGTCGTCATTATTCCGACTTACAACGAGAAGGAGAACATCGAAGCGATCATAAGGAAAGTGTTTTCCCTTGACGGAGAGTACAATGTGCTTATCATAGATGACGGCTCCCCTGACGGCACCGCCACCATTGTGAAAAGACTTCAGGAAGAGTTTCCTGATAAGCTTTTCATGATTGAACGCTCCGGGAAACTCGGGCTGGGAACCGCCTACCTGACAGGATTCAAATGGGCTTTGGAGCATGGCTATGACTACATCTTCGAGATGGACGCGGACTTTTCCCACAACCCCGAGGATTTGCCGAGACTCTACAAGGCCAGCGCCGGATGCGGAGGCGTGGCCATCGGCTCCCGCTACTGCGACGGAATCAGTGTGGTCAACTGGCCGATCGGCAGGATCCTGATGTCCTACTGCGCGTCAATCTATGTCAAGACAGTCCTCGGAATGAAAATCCACGACTGCACGGCAGGGTTCAAGTGCTACAGCCGCAAGGCTCTGGAAACCATCGACCTTGACGATGTGAGGATGAAAGGCTACGGATTCCAGATCGAGATGAAGTACACGGTCTGGAAACTGGGATTCGAGTTGGTGGAGGTCCCGATCATATTCGTGAACCGCAAGCTTGGCACTTCAAAGATGAGCGGCGGAATCTTCGGAGAGGCGTTCTGGGGTGTCATCAAGTTGAAATTCAGAAAGTTTCATCGTAAAGGATAACCAATGGCAAGGATTTTACTTACCAATGCGACAATAGTGACAGGGGCTTCCACAAGAAAGGGAGCCCTTGGCATTGACGGCGAGCGGATTGCGGGAATATGGTACCGTGGCGGTTCGGACTCCGACGATTCAGAGGCCTTGCGGGCTTTCTCAAATTCTGAGGTCATTGACTTGGAAGGCAAGGTGTTGATGGCCGGAGGAATAGATGCTCACGTGCATTTCCGCGAACCTGGAATGGAGTGGAAAGCCGACATCGAAAGTGAGTCAAAGGCCGCACTGTCCGGAGGAGTCACGTCATTCATCGATATGCCGAACACGAAGCCTCCGACAACCGACTTGGAGACTCTTCAAGACAAGCTGAACCGGGCCAGCGAACGATCGTGGGCCAACTACGGGTTCCACATAGGAGCCACGAACGGCAATGCCGCGGCGATTCGGGAATATCTCGCTGAAGGCCACGGAGAAGAGTTCGGCGGTGTCAAGGTCTTCATGGGATCTTCCACCGGGAATATGCTCGTGGACGACAATGAGGCTCTTTCTGATTTGTTCAGGATTCAAGGGAAGCCGATTCTGATCCACAGTGAGGACGAGGGAATCATAAAGGCAAATCTGGAGGCTGCCAAGGCGAAGTTCGGCGAGGATATTCCTTTCAGCGAGCATCCTCGGATCCGCAACCGCAAGGCCTGCATCCGATCCACGGCCAAGGCTCTTGCGATGGCCATTGAATATGGCACCAGACTTCACGTGCTGCATGTCTCGACAGCCGAGGAGGTGGAGATGATCCGCGCCGCCAAAATTCACAACCCGAATATAACCGCTGAGACCTCAGCGAATTACCTATGGTTCTGCGACGAGGACTATGAGAAGTTGAAGGGGAAGGTGAAATGCAACCCGGCCATCAAGTCGGCCTCTGACCGTGAGGCTCTGAGGAAAGGTCTTGCGGAAGGCATAATCGACACCATAGGCTCCGACCACGCTCCTCACCTGCTTTCAGAGAAAGTGGACAACTATCTGAAATGTCCTTCCGGCATGCCTTCAGTCCAGCAGTCACTTTCGGCCCTGCTGACAGCCGCGGCTTTGTACAACGAAGGGAAAAACGCCGATGACGATGCTCTGATCAGTCTTTCACGAATCGCCTCAGCCTTCTCGGAGAGACCGGCCGAAATCCTCGGAATAAAAGACAGAGGCCACCTGAAGGTCGGCAACTACGCCGACTTGGTTATCCTCGATCCCGAGCAGGAATATTCCGTCAAGAGTCACGCTGATTTGGTTCGCAATGTTCCTGAGCAGGAATATTCAGTAAAAAATGTCGCCTACAAGTGCGGCTGGTCACCGTATGAAGGTACAACACTTCGTGGTGTCATCGATCGTGTGTTCCTCAACGGCAAACAAGTCGTCACCGACAGCCGTCTCCTCCCCGACTCCCCTTCCGGTCAAGCTCTGGCATTCACCCACCAATAATACTATAATTGACGAGTATGAAAGAGAAACTTTCCACACAATACAATGATGCTGTCAAGCAGATAAAAACCGCTATTCTGCAGAGCCAAGCGAAAGCTTTGAAGGGTGTGAATCAGGAGCAACTGGCTTTGTACTATGGCATTGGACGATACATATCCCAAAACAGTCGTGAAGGTTTTTGGGGAAAGGATGCGATATCAACAATAAGCCGTCAACTCAGCATAGAAATGCCGGGGCTTAAGGGATTTTCTCCTCGTAACCTTCGTAATATGAGGCTTTTTTACGAGGAATGGAAGTGTTTCGACACTAATTTGGCAGATACATCTGCCAAATTACAGCCCAGAAAAGAGTTGGCAGATACATCTGCCAAAAAAGAAGATGGTTCTGGTATGATACCTTTACTGTTGGAAGATATTCCTGTTGTAGCCTTTTTCAGCATTGGTTTTTCACACCATATTCTGATTTTGTCAAAAGTAAAATCAATGGGCGAGCGTAAGTTTTACATTCAGCTTTGTGCCGATCTCAGCCTGTCCGTTGATGCCCTGGAGAGAAAGATTTCTGAGGATACCTACCATAATCAAGGCAAAATGCCGAATAACTTTGGCGTGACCATTCCAGACTATAAGCGGGCATTTCAGGCAATCCAGATGTTCAAAGATGAATATCTGCTGGACTACATCAATGTCGAGCAGCTGGGCGAAAGGGACGAAGACATAGACGAACATGTGGTAGAAAACGAGATAGTCCATAATATCAAGAACTTTATCATGACATTCGGACGTGGCTTCTCATATCTTGGCAATCAGGTACATTACGACAAGCTTGGGCACGATCATTGGGTGGATCTTCTATTCTTTAATCGTGTTCTGAGATCTCTGGTCGTAATTGAACTCAAAAAAGGGTCTTTCAAACCGGCGTACCTCGGTCAACTAGCCGCCTATCTCCGAGTCCTCGACGATGAGGAACGCATCGAAGGCGAAAATCCGTCTGTCGGAATCGTTCTGTGCAAGGATGCCGACCGTGCTTATGTTGAGTATGTCCTTCAGGATTACACCAAACCGATGGGTGTCGCCACCTACAAGTCCAGCCAAGAACGCTTGAAAGAACTTCTGCCAGACGAGGAAGAGATAAAGAAACTGTTGTAATTTTCCCAAAGCCAACTATTGTTTCTTTCCCAAGCCGGTCGCTGAGCCTGTCGAAGCGACCGTGATAAATAAAGCACTAACAATCAAGACTTTAGCACTCTGTCTTTAGTCAATAACCGCCAAAGGCAATATACTATTCCCTTGATAATTAACACCTTACTCACCACTCGCTGATAATCAGGTCAACGAAAGGTAAGTTCCTGAATATCATTCATTCGTCACAAGCTTTCATACTTTGACAAAGGTGTAAGATATTACGGATATTATACATATTCTCCGTAACTTTTAACACAAGACATTCTTTATTCTCAATTAGTAATCGAACCTTTGCACACAAAATAAGTTTTGAATCGCATCATGGAATGCTTCCAAAATAGTAATATTGCACCAAGTAGTTTGACGAATTCGTGGCCGCCAACCTCGTGGTGAATCATCTGCGAAAACTCCTTCACGTCAGCACCATCTTTTCCGTACTTCGTCCTTCCCGTTGCGCAAGGTGACCGTCCTCCCCTAAGCGAACGTGATTGAATATCCCGTCCCGTCACTCAGGTCCGCCACACTCACCACGCAGTCCCGCCCTTGCACCGCCGAAACCAACGCCTGCAGCGCCGAGATGTTCCCGTTCAGCATTTGGCACTGCTGCTCCAATGCCGTCACTCTGGATTCAAGTCCCTCGATGTCGCTTCGGACAGCGGAGTCATCGTATTTGCCGCAGGAGAAAAGCATAAGCAGCATAAAGAATATAGTCGTTATCTTCCTCATATTGATCAATGGTTAAGTAACGAATGTTCAATTATTTCCGTTAAAGGGATATCATTCATTATCTCCGGATTGTCAAAATCTAATCCTACAGTGTTTACCACCGGTAAGTTTTCGACATTGCTCACGGAATGAGTAGGCCAAGCCACCAAATGATAATGGTCATCCTCAGGATTATCAACATTTGTACGATCAAATGAATAGAACCCTTTCTTTGCCATACGAACAAATGATGGCAGGTAGTGTTCAAGGTTCACATTCATTCCTCTCAAGAAGGCTTCATTGATGTGTATCTCATCATCCGTGTTAATATCCACCAGCGCTTCTGCTGCTCGTTGGCTTGGCCTAAGCACGCTATAGTTATTGATAAAGTTCGGAATATTACCACCAGCAGATGCAACATGAACATAAATTCCATTGATAGCACAGAACCAATCAATATCTCTTGTATGGATTTCCGATTCAGTATATATTCTTTTTCCCATAACATTACATCTAATGTGTCAAACTTGAAAAAACAGCCCTGCAATTAGCGCAATAAGGGATGACTTGTCTAGTCCTTGGGCGCAACGCTGTACTAAACAGAATCTGATCTAATCCCGCACAGTTGTCTTTGAGCAACTTATTCGCCGCATGTGGCTCAGCACAATTGCCGATTGTGTATGGATAACCATTTCTGGAATGTTGCCCCACACCGCCTAATCGAGTCAAGGCGATTTCCAACAGCGGTTCATACATTCCCGATGTCGGCTTTGACGATTTCCCGTTGCAGATCCGGTTATCACCATTATTCATTTTACATGACACGACAACCGCCGGGTAGTCCCATATTCTTGGGCTTCGACGACGTCTTATGACATTATTCGCGACTGAACCACTATACAGATCAAGGCTTCTGTCTAAATCTTGAGAAGGCATATTTCATTAAATTTTTCAAGTAAATGTTGGTGATAGGCCATTTGACCTACCACCAATCTAAGACTAAAAATCATAAGCTTTAATGTTATCCTTATAGGCACTCCATTTTTCTTTATAGGCATCAACGGATGCTCTTGGCTCCCATATCGAAAGATTAGTTGATGTCCTTCCCTCAAAAGCACCATATTCAATAAATGGAGGCTCTATCGCTTTAACATATAAATTTTTAAGAATCAAACAGCCTTCATATATATTATTAGTTGATTATCAGTGTTATACGTTCTAAACGGTAGAAAAGTGACCGTATGGATTCTGATTAGATACGAAAAGGTGAATATTTAACGTATTTAACTTTCAATCACATCAATAATCACGAAATAAGGGTTGGAAGGGGTGCTTTTAACCAATCCCATAATGTGGTGAATGGAAGTTATAGGACGAAATTCATAAAGGGGTACGGTTGAAACGACTCCCTTGAACTTAGGTGTGATTACATGTCATACCCTTTGTTCTAAAAAGCATTTTTGTGTAGTTTACGATGCTACGTTTTACTGTTTTTTTTACTTGATAAACGCAGTTTTTCCATTGATTGTGCTGGCTTTTGGGATAAAGCCATTATCTTTGCGGTGTAAAATATGATACCAATATCAAAAAAAGTACTCTAATATGATATTTGAACGTAAGAAATATTTGGATGAACTTATCGCAGGACGTGGGAACGGACTTGTGAAGATTATAACAGGTGTCAGACGATGTGGAAAGTCTTTCCTGCTGTTTGATATCTGGCATAACTGGCTGTTGGAACATGGGGTGACTGATAATCACATCATTGAAATACAACTTGATGATTTCCGAAACAGGCGGTTGAGGAAGCCTGATGCCTTGCTCAACTATGTAGACTCAAAGGTAGTTGATGATGGTAATCCTTATTATGTCGTCTTGGACGAGGTACAACTTGTAGAAGAATTTGTGGAGGTTATTCTTAGCTTGACACACATGAGGAATGTGGACGTGTATGTGTCGGGTTCAAACTCTCGTTTCCTGTCAAGTGATGTTGTGACTGAGTTTCGAGGCAGAGGTGACGAGATACGCATCTGGCCTCTCACCTTTGACGAATAC
>ULTB01021542.1_pt1 | contig 10965 bp, 9 predicted proteins | sample 1957251 | NCBI WGS metagenome assembly ULTB01 (sample SAMEA4835724, study PRJEB28245) | human gut metagenome | biome: gut microbiome; material: fecal sample | place: Denmark | collected 2008
GTTGTATTGCAATTTTTATAATACATAGCAAATTTTAAAAATAATGTATAAGTATTCAATTTAAATATACAATTTCCAAGCTCTCGCACTAACAAAAATATTCCTCTGATTTTAATTAATCAGAGGTTTGTTTTTATCTTAACTTTTTATTGTTCCTGCATAGTCTTTTGAATTTATTATAGCTATTCCAGCTACTAATATATCTGCTCCAACATCTTTTTTCTTTCTAAAGCACACACCTAATAAAAAAGAAGCCTTTATTGTAGATAAGTATTTTTCAATAATCTCACTATAAGCTTCTTTTTGATTTTATTTCTTTTCTAATGTAAAGTTATAAGCATTTGCATATTGGTCATTTATTCCTGCTTGTATTCCAACAGTTTCACCAATTTGTGTTTCTGGTATTGCTACTGGAATTCTTCCTTGTTCTTTTCCTTCTTTGTCAAGTAATACTATATCTGCCATAAAGTTACCTTGTGCAGAACCTGTCATATTTGTTACATCTGCTTCTAAGCTTGTATGTCCATCTTTTTCAGAAAAATTTATGTTTGATATTTCAAATCCAGATTCTACTTTGTTTTCCTTAAGTTTATCACTTGTATTTACAACTGTACCGTCACTTTCTGTTTTTGTGAACTCTCCACGGCTTGCGTCAACTTGTGATTGTTCTGTATTGCTTGATTGGCTTGAATTGGTATTTGTATTATTATCTTTGGAACCTCTTGTAAATCCATATATTACTGCAATTATTACTATAGATACTAGTATTAAAATCAAAATTCCTTTCTTTTCGTTACTTTTCATTTTGTTTTTCTCCTTACTTTTACATATGTTATGTCGTTGTTCATGTTAACACATTAGAATAATGTTTTCAATACATTTTTAAATTTGAAATATAATTGTAATAATTGTCTTAATTGTTAAGCATGTAAAAAAAGAAAGCACTTTTCTAAAATAGTGCTTTCTTAAAATCTACTTATTAGTCTTTTTTATCTAACTTTTTGTTTATTTCTGTTGTGTTTCTGCATATGATAAGTCTAACTAATATAAGCTCGTATGATATTCTTACAACAAGGTTGCCTACAACTAAATATAATAAGAAAGCTATAAAACTTGTAGATATTGTAGCAAATGAAGATAATGTAACAAATATAGCACATATTAAGTATAATATTTTTAATACATTCTCAATTGTTAATTTTTTAAATGTTAAAAAATCATACATCCAACCTAAAAAGCCAGTATATTTTCCTTCATTATCTTTTTTTAAGAATGTAAAGTACAATACTATGCCTCCTACAATAGCTAATACTAAAGATACAATTATCCATATAGCACTAGATGCTACAGAATTCATCGTTGATGCGCTTCTTGCATATGATGATGATGCGTACATATGAACTCCCCCTTTCAAATTTTTTTCAAATATAGAATACTATAAAATAGTTCAATTTTCAAGAAATATTCATAATTTTTTTAAAATTGACAACTCGGCTTTATTTGTAGTATAATTAACTTGTAAGCGTGTAATTATTACACATCACTTTGTTAAGCATTATGGAGGCATCTATATGAACATCATGCTTGTTATTGTCGCTTTGCTGTTCAACCTTCTTTCTGGCGGAACAACGAGTAACGTCCCCACTACTATTGTACCTGATGGTACGGCGTGGTCCAATCCCAACTATCTTGTTCAGCTCATGTACATGTACGGCGGAAACGTCGACATGAACAGAGCATACGAACAAGAATATGACAAAACCTATTATTTTGAAGATGGGTATCAGGCATACGGGTGGGGCAAAGGCTCCTCCGTTAGAGTTCATGGCAACATGAATTCAGGTATCTACTTTGATTTTAATATCAAAGCGAGTAATTACCAGCAAGAAGTCACTGTCGACACTCCTGTGGAAGGTTTGAAAGTTGTGACCAGCCAGTACTCTAATGGAGAGGCTGGATACAGTTTTAGTGTCGGCCCCATCAACCTCTATACTGCATTACAGTTACTCAACTCTGCATCGTCTTATATGGTGCAGAGCAATACAGCAGGTTAAAGAAACTTGCTTACCTAATAAAAGCTGTAATTACAAAATCTCTCAGAGTCAATTGGCTCTGAGAGATTTATATATATTCATTACCTTTTAGTCATATAAAAACTCTACATTTGTCATGCCAATTATGTATGTATTCTTATTGCCTCCCTTATTCTTTATCTCTCTTAATCTGTTTACTATATCTATCTTCCTCACTAAATATGCATCCACAATATTTTTGCATGTATAGTCCTAAATCATGAGCTTTTTGATGTCCTTCCCAGAATCCGACTCTGAAATCTCTATACAAAAAATCTATTCCATACTCTTCACTATATTGTTCCATTAACTTTTTTATGAAGTCGTGTTTTTGATATATGCTGTATAGCAATGTAGTCGTAACGGTATCATATCCATGTTCTTTCGCATATTCAAATGTTTTTCTTAGCCTAACTGGATAGCAGTAGTTTACACATCTTGCATTTAAGTTTTTTACAGCTTCCTTGCAAAACTCATCTAAGCCATATTCTTCTTCGAATATGGCTTGTACATTTATTGATTTTGTATATTCTTTTAGACATTCTCTACGTGCTTTGTATTCTGTATATGGATGGATATTGGGATTATACCAATATGCTGTTGGTTCTATCCCCTCTTCTCTTAATTTGTCTATGCAGTACACGCTACAAGGTGCACAGCATGTGTGCATTAATAGTTTCATTATAATTAATTTGTAATCAGTTGCAAATTTTATTTAACTGATTTTCCTCCTTTTTATCTTATTTTTTTATTTCAATTTTGTTTGATAAGTATTCTACTTTATTTTTTACCATTGGCACGCTTGTCAAAATTCCAGTAACTATTGCCACCAAAAAAATATATAAAACGCCTAAATTTTGTGCTTCACTATATAATGCAAAACTTCCAATATATGCAACTTCTACAGCGTACGATAAATTTATTATCAGCCTTATATTTTTTCCATTTAAAAACATTAATGTTGGAAATAACCATAATATATACCAAGAATTGAAATTTGTTATTAATATAAATGTAAATATATATAATAACGTGCTATATTCTCTTATATATGATGAAAATATTTCTGTATTATTATTTAATAATAACTTAATAACCGTATATACATAAAGTATTGCAAATACAACCAATAATGCAGTTTTTAATATATTTGTTGATTGTTGTATGAACAGCCCCGCAAATATGTTCAAATCTCTTACATATATTGCATAAAATCCTACAAGTATTACTATAAATTCTAGTCCATACAATACACAATACTTTATTTTCTCTAATATGTTTTTTTCCATTAGATGATATAAGATTATAAATGGTAATATTAGTATTCCCAAATATTTTATTGCTGTAGCCATTGCTATAAACGCAACTGATAGCATTAAATTTTTCTTTTTTGTAACAAAATATATTGCAAGTAATATAAATAAAACTATAAATATATCATTATGTACATTTGATAAAGCCTCGAATAATATTGCTGGATTCGTACCATAAATCAAAACAAATTTCTTTTTATGAGTTATTTTCCAAATTAATAAACAATTTATTAGATGAACTATTAGATTAGTCCCTTTAAATATAGCTAATGCCACATCAATATTTCCAAATGAAATACTGGTTAATAATTTGCATATTAAAGTCCAGAGTGGCCCATATACAACTGTTTCGTATCTCCAACAGTTTGCTACTTTATTGTACATTTGGTCTCTTACCTGATGCTCATCGCTAATTTGTCCAACAGATTTGTAATATGGATTTTCGTGATAGTGTGAAGCCGACCAACCATTTGCTATATAAGAATATACATCTGTACTTGTATATGGAATAATTAATGCAAATAAAACTGAAATTATGCAAATTGCAATAATTAATTGTTTTTTGCTTTTAAAAATTTTATTGCTATGTTTTATTATTAATATATACAGAATAAACATTACTGACATAAGACCTATAAAGGATATTGTGTTTATCCATTTTGCCAAAATCGTCTTAGGAATTTTAAATATGAATGTCCACTGATAAATAAAATAATATATTGATTGATTTTTTGCCAAATATATTATTGATGGCATGGCAAAACATATAACTACAGTAATAAATAAAAGCAACCATTTTTTATTTTTCATATAAAAACTTTCCTTCCTTTTTATCATATGTAATAATAAAAATGGTATTGTGTTGTCAAAACATTTTTAGTTTTAATACAACTCAAGATATCATTTTTCTATTATATTAAGAACTACTTTAAGTTTTTTCTCATATTGTTTGATTATAACTGTAATTGATATGATGCTCCGATATGTTTATATGCTGCTGGAAGCGGAACTCTTCCTCTTTGTGTTCTAGATATGAAACCAATTTGAATTAAATATGGTTCATAAACATCTTCAAGTGTATCTATATCTTCGCCCACTGTTGTTGCTAAAGCCTCTATTCCAATTGGTTTTCCTTGATATTTTATTATCATAGTTTCTAGAATTTTCCTATCTATTTCATCTAATCCAAGTTCGTCTATTTCCAATTTATTTAATGCTGTTTTTGCAATCTTTAAATCAATTCTACCATTTCCAAGAACCATAGCATAGTCTCTAACTCTTTTTAGTAATCTATTTGCAATTCTTGGAGTTCCTCTAGATCTTCTTGCAATTTCTGTGCTTGCTTCTTCATCGAGTTCTACACATAATATTTTGGCAGACCTATTTATTATTTTAATTAAATCTTGCTCATCGTATAGTTCTAATCTGTGTACTATACCAAATCTATCTCTTAATGGAGTAGTAAGAGAACCTGCTTTTGTTGTAGCTCCAATTAATGTAAATGGTGGCAAATTTATTCTTATAGATTTTGCCGTTGGTCCTTTTCCAATTATAATGTCTAAAACATAATCTTCTAGGGCTGGATATAAAATTTCCTCTACATTTTTATTTAAACGATGAATTTCATCTATAAATATGACTTCATTTGGAGTTAAATTTGTTAATAATGCTGCAAGGTCTCCAGGTTTCGTTATTGCTGGTCCAGATGTAATTTTTAATTTTGCTCCCATTTCATTTGCAATTATTCCCGCAAGTGTTGTTTTTCCAAGTCCTGGAGGTCCATATAGTAAAACATGGTCTAGTGACTCTCCTCTTTGTTTTGCGGCTTCTATATAAACTTTCATACTCTCTTTTACTTTTGTTTGACCTATGTATTCATCAAGCATTTGCGGACGCAACGTTGTTTCAAGTTTTTCTTCATTATTATCGGTAATTTCCGGATTTATTACTAAGTTTTCTTTCATCTTGCACCTTTCTAGTAATTTTCTATCTTCTTATGTTATTTTTTCAAAACCTATTTATCATTCATCTCTTTTTCTCCATTGTATTCGTTTACTAAATATAATGGTCTATGTTTTGATTCGTTGAATATTCTTCCTAAATACTCTCCCATAATTCCAATTAGTATTATTTGTACTCCAGAGAAGAATAATATTAAAAGTATAATTGCTTGGAATGCTTGTATTGCAGTGTGTGTAACACAGGCCTTCACAATTACATATATAAAGTATACAAATAATGCTAAAAATGTTGGAATGCTCAAGAATGTTGATATTCTAAGTGGTGATGTTGTAAATGATGTAATTCCATCTATTGCTAAATCTATCAATTTTTTGTAGTTCCATTTTGTTTTTCCGGCAATACGTGGGTCTCTATCATACATTATTTCTTTCTTGTTATAACCAATCCAGCTAAACATGCTTTTAGAGCATCTACCTGTTTCTCTCATTTTTTTCAATGCATTCACACATCTTCTATCTAATAATCTAAAGTCTCCTGTATCTTTTTGTATTTCAACCTTTGTTAGACTTTGTAATACTCTATAGTACATTTTTGATGTGAATTTTTTTAGCCATGTCTCGCCTGCTCTTGACCTTCTCTTTGCATACACATCATCATAGCCTTGTTCCCATAATTTTATCATTTCTGGAATAAGCTCTGGTGGGTCTTGAAGGTCTGCATCCATTATTATTACACAGTCTCCTGTTGCATAATCAAGCCCTGCTATCATTCCTATTTCTTTTCCAAAGTTTCTTGAAAAATCTACATAGCATACTCTTTTGTCTTGTTCTCTTAATTTCTTTATTTCATTTAATGTATTATCTTTGCTTCCATCGTTTACAAATAATAATTCGAATTCATAATCTTTTACTTCATTCATTATTTTGCTAACTCTTTCATATAAGAAAGGTAATGATTCTTCTTCATTATACGCTGGTACTAAAATTGTAATCTTTTTCATATTATCGTCCTCTTCTACAAATCTATATATTTTTATCAGTTCTATTTGACTTTAGTTTCTCATTTTCTATTTCTTCATTATCTTTTAAATGTACTATGTCTTTATATCCTATTGCAACTATAGCAATTACAAGTAATGCAAATGATAAAGCTTTCCATATGCCACTATCAAGCAATATTATTGCAATCATTCCAAGTGTTGCAGTTACTCCATATAAGATTAAAACAGCTTGTCTTTGTGTATATCCTTTTGCCATTAGCCTATGGTGTAAATGTCCTTTATCAGCTTTAAATACTCCTTTTATTGACTTGGTTTTTACTATTCTTCTAACAATAGCCCATAAAGTATCGAATATTGGAAGTGCAAGTACAATTATTGGAGCAATAATTACAATTGCCGTATATGTTTTTGCGACTCCTAATATTGATATTATTGAAATTGCATAGCCCATAAAGTTTGAGCCAACGTCCCCAATAAATGTTTTTGCAGGATTAAAATTATATGGTAAAAAGCCGACTATTGCTCCAGCAAGTGCTGTTATTAATATAATTGCAATTAATGGTGATTCATTCAAAGAGAATATTATTAGCATTGAAATACATGCAATTAATGTTATTCCAGATGATAAACCATCTAATCCGTCAATTAAGTTTATTGCATTTGTTATTCCTACAATCCAACCAATAGTAAGAATATAGCTTATTACCTCATTTATCATTATGCTATTTTCTTTAAATGGTATAGTAAAGTTATCTATGCGCACTCCACAACTTACAACTATTATTGCAGCAATTAATTGTCCTGCTAACTTAACTAATGGGCTTATTCCCTTAACATCATCAATATAACAGGTAATTCCAAGAACCATTGCTCCAAATAAAAAGCCTAATAATTTCTTTCCTAGTCCATCTGTTATAAAATCTATATTATTTTCTATTCTCATTGTTATTATTAAATAAATTGCTGATACTAAAAAACCCGCAATTACAGCTATACCACCAAGCCTTGGCATTGGTTTTTTATTTACTCTTCTATCATTTGGATAATCTACCGCTCCTACTTTTTTCGCCAGTCTTATAGAGTATGGCGTTATAACAAATGCAGTTATAAATGCAAGTAAAAACGCAATGGCAATGTCTCCCCACATACTTAAAAATTCCTTTCAAATCTAATTGTTTTTTCATTAAAATTATATCATATTACAGCCATTTTTCAACTTTATTTGTCAGTTTTATATATTTTTTGCAATTTTTTTAGCTCTTTTTCTTCATTCTTATTTTTGTTGTAATTTTGCCTGGTATAAATAAAACTGAAACCATTATTTTATTCATTAATCCATTAACATTTTTTATTGGATGTTTTTCCTTTGTAAGCACGCTAAATAATATGTAGTGTTTATACACATATAATCTCTTTTTAAAAGTCACACCATGCATATCTTGGTTGAATATCTCTTTAAAATAGTTATAGTATCCGAATGGACTCGTAGTAAATAATTTACTAATGTTTTTAGTGTACCCTTCTTTTTGATATTCACATATCATTATAGGCTTATTAAAGCATCTTACTTGGTATTGCAAATCCATTTCGTGGTGTAATCTTGCCTCTGTTACAAATTTTTCGTCATGTTCAAGCTTGTATTCGAATTGTTTTCTTATCGAGGCATTGTACACTAGAGCCTTTTCTCCTGTAATACCATTTTTAAAGTACAAATCAAACATTGTGCTTGGATAATCATTTTCTATAAAATTGTTGCCCATATTTTGTCCATCTTTAGTATATTTTAAAAATACTAAAGCATAAGTTTCACCCATATCTTTGCATTCTTGCAAAGATTGCACAATAATCTTAAAAGCGTCTTTTGTAAAGAAATCATCAGAGTCGCATTCCACTATTAAATCTCCTGTTGTTTCTTTTATAAGGTTATTTATAGCTGTCATTTTTCCTTGATTTTCTTGATGAAAATATTTAACATCTATTAAATTTTCTTTACAATATTCTTCCACTATTCTTTTAGTATTATCTGTAGAGCCATCGTCCATAACCAACCATTCGAGCTGTACTTCTGGACAATTATTACTGTTTATTAATATGCTTGCATATAATTTATCTAGAAGTTGTGCTCTATTGTATGTGGCTGTAAGTATTGATATTTTCATTTTTTCTCCTTTTATTCATCCAGATTTATATTATTTTTCCTACTCTGTCTGGGTGCTTGCTGTTCTCTTCTATCATTTTTTCTATTTTGCCAATAATTCTATCATTTTTATATTCATATTGGCTGTTTTGTTTATCTTTTTGTTTGTAATTTTTAACTGCAAACTTTAAGGCTTCTTCTACTCCTTCTTCGCTATTCGAAACAATGTGGCTCTTTCCTGCATAATCTATTAGTGCCTCTCTCGTAGCCGTATTGGTTGTAAGAATAAACTTATTTAATATTTTGGCTTCTTCGACAACCATTGGATATCCTTCAAAGTTTGATAACAAGCAAAAGAAATCTGCTTTTTTCACTATTGGATACGGATTTTCTCTTGCTCCTATTAGTTTAAAGGTTTCTTCTACTCCCTCTTCCTGAATCTGCTTTTCTAGTTTTTCTCTTAGAGGTCCATCTCCAATAACAATAATTTTGTGGTTATAGCCTTGTTTTATTAGTTTGGAATGAACTTTTATGAGTCTATCTATGGCCTTTTGGCTAACTAACCTAGAAACCTGAACTATTGTTGGTTCAAATTTTTTTCTGCTTTCAAACAATTCATTGTCTTGTTCATCTAGCTTTTCTTCTGCCAACTTAAGTATTCTTTCGCAATTTATGTAATTGTTAATAACCTTTTCATGAGGTAAATCCATATCATCATAAACTTTATTAAACTTGTCTAAATTATCTATACTAACAAAAACAAGAGTATCAAATTTTTCATATATATTTCTGTCTAATATTCTCTTAATTCTAGATTTTGGGCCTTTTCCAAAAACTTTAGAAATATCATTGTGAATCCAAGCAATTTTCGTAGAGTTTTTGTCTTTAACACTAAATATTCTAGTAATAGGCCCTTCTAAAAATGCAATTTGTGTAAAATATTCTCCGCTCTTTACATATTTTTCGAATATTTTTTTCTTTTCCAACAAAACTTTAATAGGTATTAGCTTTTTCTTTAATTTTCCCATATCATTATACTTAAAATTGAATAGACTTATAAGTTTTATTTTAGAGTCAAGCTCTTTTTCTAGCTCTCCTCCAGCATAAATTGTAAAAATTGTAACATCATATTTTTCTGTAAGTTTATTAGCAATATCAACAAGTACTCTCTCTGCGCCTCCAAGTGTAAGACCAGTTATTCCAAAAATAATTTTTTTCACATTTTTCTCCGTCTCTGGTTCTTTTTTGCATCCCTCGTAAATTTTCATTTCATTATCCTCAAAATCTTTACAACCATTAAATATAAGAGTTGCAAGAGTTATTATAATCATCATGCTTGATGAATTGAAAAATGTATATCCAGATAGAAATGATATGAATATGGCAAACCATAAACCAAAGGTGCTCATCATAAATTCAATATTCATATTTTTTATTTTCTTTACTGCCATATAAGTTCCATATATTGCAATAGCTAAAAACGGCATGAAATATAAGAAAAATCCTATTACTCCAAAATTATATAAAAATGCTGGAACTTCCATTTCAAAAATCATCTCATAAAAATGTGCCATATATCCATTTCCGAAAAGTAACATAGGAATACTGTTTTGATTTTTTATTAATCTACTATGGTATATAAATTGCAATGCTCGCATGTTCGTGTTCTGAATTTGTTTTTCATTTGCAATATCATATAATTCTAGGTAAGTTTTTTGCATACTCTCAGGCATATAGCCTTCATCAATTTCGTTATTTTTTATTTTCTTCACAATATCAACAATATCACCTGTTACATGAGCGGTTTTTCCAGTCATTGTATCTATAATTTGATTTTCTCTTTCTTGAAGGTCTTTTCTTCTCTCAATAGTTTTTGAACCAAATGCAATTACTGCAATACCAATAACAACCAATGCAAGTAAAAATGCAGGCAAGGCCTTTTTGTTTAATTTGCTATTTTTTATCAAGCTGTTAATTATACAAATTATGCAGTACATCAGTATTACAATTATAAACCCAAATAAACCAGTTCTAGTCCCTAGTAAAGTACATAAATATGCTCCAGCAAGAACTACTGTCATAAAAGTCCATATTCTAATTCCAGTTTTATTATTTTTGCCTAAGTTTGGAAGAATAATAAACAGTTCTAACAACATTATTGTTCCAATGCTATTTCCAGATTCAAACCATCCTTTGTAGCCTATTTGAACTTCACTATATGTATATGAAGATGTTCCTGTAATTAGAGAAATATACATAAGTACTATATATACTGTAAACGAAATTAGTACAGACAATTTTAATTTATTTATAATCTTTGTACCATCTTCATTTTTAAGCTCTTTTTCTCTATTTTTATAAACAAAGAAATAAATGTAAATAAATAAATTCATTATCATGAAAGTGTAATTAACCAAATATTGAATTTCTTGAGTTATACTTCCATATGCACATCCCGTGCTCTTTTTATAAAATATGTAA
>ULTB01024457.1_pt1 | contig 10963 bp, 9 predicted proteins | sample 1957251 | NCBI WGS metagenome assembly ULTB01 (sample SAMEA4835724, study PRJEB28245) | human gut metagenome | biome: gut microbiome; material: fecal sample | place: Denmark | collected 2008
CCTGGAGACGGGCTGGGAGGATAGGAAGTTGCCGGTTTGATCTAGTGGTGATGGCTATGTGGACCCACCTGTTCCCATACCGAACACAGTAGTTAAGCACATAAACGCCGAAAGTACTTGCCTGGAGACGGGCTGGGAGGATAGGAAGCTGCTAGTCGAGTAGATAGGTCATGCAGAATCTTCTGCGTGGCCTATTTTGTTGTTTCCTCATCGGGGAGGCGGCGTCGTCGCGGGAATTCACTTTTTACTCCCTGCCTGTGGATAAGCCTGTGGACCAGCGTCGTTTCCAAGCCAATAAAATGGACAGAAGTTGACATCTTCACAGGTTTATCCACGCTATCCACAGGTTGAGAGGGGATAACTGTGGATAAGTTGATGAAATAATAGAGAGAAATCCACAGGAGCTGTTGACCTTTGTCGACGTCTCCGGTAAGATGAAGGAAAACAGCAGGGATGGAAAGGAACGGGAATCGCATGGAACAGAAGTACAGGATGATCGCACTCGACCTCGACGGCACGCTCAACAACGACGCCAAGGAGATCACGCCGCGCACGCGGGAGGCGCTGCTCAAGGTGCAGGAGCGCGGCGTGACGGTCGTGCTCGCCTCCGGGCGCCAAGCGCCCGGGCTCGCGCGCGAGGCGGCGGCGCTCGAGCTCTCGAAGCATCACGGCCTGCTGCTTTCCTACAACGGTGGCCGCATCGAGGACGCGACGACGCATGAGATCCTCTTCGACCGGAGCCTCCCGAACGAGCTCGCCGTGCGTTTCCTGCGCCATCTCGAGAAGTTTTCCGTTTCGCCCGTCGTCGACAATGGCAAGGCGATCCTCACGACGTGCGCCGACAACTACAAGGTGCAGGACGAGAGCCGCAACAACAACATGGAGATCGAGATCGTCGACAACATCGCCGATGCCATCGAGTCACAGGGCGTCTCACCCGTGAAGATCCTCACGGCGGCGCAGAACGAGACGCTCGTGCCGCTCCTCCCGTACATCCGCGAGGGCTTCACGGAGGAGATGGATTTCGTGCAGAGCGCGCCGTGGTTCTACGAGGGCACGGCGAAGGGCGTCTCGAAGTCGGAGTCGCTGCGCCGCGTCTGCGAGCGCCTTGGCATCGCGCCCGCGGAGGTCATGGCGTTCGGCGACGCGCAGAACGATCTGAGCATGCTCGATTTCGCGGGCTATGGCGTCGCGATGGGCAACGCCTGCGAGGAGCTCAAGGCGATGGCGGACGAGGTCACGCTGAGCAACAACGAGGACGGCATCGCGGCGTCGCTCGCGAAGCATTTCGGTGTCTGAGATGGGGCAGGAGAAAGCGCCGCAGGCAACGGGAACGCATCGCCGTCGCGTTCATTACAGCGGCAAGTATCCGCGCCGCTTCGAGGAGAAGTACAAGGAGCAGCAGCCGGAGAAGTATGGCGCACAGATCGCGCATGTCATCGCGAAGGGGAACACGCCCGCGGGCATGCATATCCCTATCATGGTGGATGAGATCCTCGCGGTGCTCGCGATCCAGCCCGGAGAGCGCGGCTTTGACGCGACGCTCGGCTACGGCGGGCACACGCGCGCGATGCTCGAAAAGCTCGCGGGAACGGGGCATCTTTTTAGCGGGGACGTCGATCCCATCGAGTCGGCAAAGACGGTCGCGCGCCTGCGCGCGCAGGGGTACGGGGAGGACGTCTGGTCGTTCCGGCCGATGAATTTCTGCGCGATCGACGCGCTCGCGGCGGAGGTCGGGCCGTTTGATTTCGTGCTCGCCGACCTCGGCGTCTCGTCCATGCAGCTCGATGATCCCGCGCGCGGCTTCACGTACAAGGAAGACGGGCCGCTCGACCTGCGCCTCAACCCGCAGGCGGGCATCCCCGCGGCGGCGCGCCTCGCCGAGATGGCGCGCGAGGAGATCGAGGGCATGCTCGTAGAGAATGCCGATGAGCCGTACGCGGCGGAGATCGCGCGGGAAATCGCAGCCGAGGAGCGGCGCGGCGTCCGCATCGAGACGACGCGGGCGCTCCATGAGGCCGTGGCGCACGCGCTCGCGGCGCGCGTCCAGTTCCCCAGGGGCACGACGCCTGAGGAGAAGCGGCTCGCCGAGAAGAAGAGCAGCGCCCGTGTGTTCCAGGCGCTGCGCATCGATGTGAACCGCGAGTACGAGGTGCTCTACGAGTTCATGGAGAAACTGCCGGACGCGCTCGCGCCCGGCGGTCGTGCGGCGATCCTCACGTTCCACTCGGGCGAGGACCGCATCGTCAAGAAGGCGCTGCAGGCGTTCCATCGCGCGGGTGTCTACCGCGCTATCGCGCCGAAGGTGCTCCGCCCGAGCCGCGAGGAATGTTACCGCAACAGCCGCGCGCACTCGACGAAGCTGCGCTGGGCGGTGAAGGCATAGCGAGCGATGCGCGTGCGCCCGGCAACCATGTACGGAACGCGGCAGGTGATCAAAATACAGGCAGGCGAAAACGCCCGTCACGGCTGATCGATCCTCCATACGGGGTGTCCCATATGGGGGATCGATCAAAGGGTAAGCCGTGGCGGGCGTTTTTATCTCAGAGGGAGAGTAGGTCAGAACCAGAAGTGCACGAGGGAGAGCGCGAGGCCGAGCAGCACGAAAGAGCAGATGGTGGCCGACGCGAGCGGGCGGAAGCCCTCGCGCAGGATCACGCCGAAGTTGACGTTGAGTCCGAGCGCCGCCATCGCCATGCCGAGCAGGAGATAGGCGAGCTGGACAAAGGAGGGGATGGCGGCGGCGAGTACGGGGAGATAGCTGCCGAGCGCGCTCGCGAGCAGGAACCCGCCCATGAACCAGGGAATGGGGACGGAGAAGCCGCTCGCGTCATCCTTGTGGCGGCGCGCCTCGATGAGGCCGATGATGATGGCGACGGGCGCGAGCAGCAGGACGCGGGAAAGTTTCGCAATGATGGCGCTGTCCGTGCCCACCATGCCGGCACTGCCGCCGGCGGCGACGGCATGGGCGATCTCGTGCAGGCTCAGTCCCGCGAGCACGCCGAACTGTTCGGGGGAAAAGCCGAGGAAGGGCTGGAGACCGACTTCGATGAGCGTGAAGACCGTGCCGAGGATCGCGACGATGGCGACGGCGAGCACAGACTCGTCCGTCTTTGAACGCACGGCGCTCGAGACGTCCATGACAGCCGCCGCACCGCAGATGCTGCAGCCGCAGGCCGTGAGGAGCGCGAGCGTATGGCGCACGCGGAAGAGGCGTGCGACGATGTAGTTCAGTGTGATCATGACCGCGACGACGAGGACGGCGGCCGTGAGGCTGTGAAGACCCGCGCTCATGAGCAGGACGAGGTTGAGCTTGAATCCGAGCAGGATGATGCCAGCGCGCAGGAACTTGTTCGCGATGAATGGCGTGCTCCGCTGCGCAGCGTGCGTGAGCGGGCGCACGCATTGCAGCGCCATGCCGAGGAGCAGCGCGAGGACGAGCTGGCCGATGAGGGAAAAGCCCGGCAGCTTCGCGAGCGCGTAGCCGGCGAGCGAGCAGAGCAGCGTGACCAGGAAGCCGACGCCGAGACGCGGGATGCCGCGCAGGGAAATCGTAGATGTCATGGATGTTCCTCCTTTAGGAGCGCTGGATGAATCCGCGCTTCCGTTCTTGTCTGTCGATACAGTCGTCATTATAGAGGGAAGGAACGAAAATGTAAAATCATAAATTATTCTATATTAATAATAATATTTTGTTGACATGACCAGTCCATGCGCAATCACTTGCTGTCGGACGATGTGCGCCGCCTGCAGCCTGCCTTCAGGCAACCGGCGACGGTACGCTGCGCGCTTTATCGCGGGCAGGCTGCGGAGACACCGGAGGGCGGCGTGAGCGAGCATGGAGCGCGCAGCGCGGAATGGGAAAAATGGAAACGGGTCTGTTGCAACAGTGTATTCTCACTGCTGTAACAGCCCCGTTTTTTACTTAAGGAGCCACTGATTAATTCAGCACCCTGCCTTTGCGTATCTGCACTGTCCTCTCGTCGTCAACAAATCCTCAGCGTAGCTCTGCTACGCCTCCGGTTTGTTTCCTAGAGAGATACAGCGCATCTACGCAAATTCAGGGCACTTCATTTAATCAGCGGTTCCTTAAGGAACCGCTGAAATTTGAAGTATCTCGGAAGTGCATGAATGTTTGCGTCCTCTTTACTCGAAGAGAGATCGGAAGCCGTAGAAAAATGCTCTTCCTGGTTTATGTCGCGGATCGTAGAATTGCAGGAGGACAGCACAGACGCATGAAGACGGGGTGTTGAATGAAGGTGTGCGGATAGGGGACGGATCTTTCCAAGGCTTTCTGTTATTTTTTTGAGCTGATAGCAGGAGAATCCGCACGGGGGGGGAAAATTATGTAAGTGTATAGTGTACTCCTTTTTTACGCATGGAGGCGATAGATTATGGAGAAGCGGAAGCTCAGGCGGCGCGTCCTGCTCGGCCTCACACTTGGGACGACAGGTTTCGCGCTGCTTCCGGCCTTGCCTGCGCAGGCGATGACGCTTACTGAATACAAGCAGGCACTGGCAGAGGGTAGGGCATATCACCTGGATGTAGATGATTTTTCCGCCAAGGTCGTCACTACGAAGCAGCTGGCATCGACACCGGAGCAAAAAAAGATTTTGCGGGCGGCGGGCCCGAGCGGCGAGGTCCTCGTACAAATGGATGACGGCACAAAGCTGGGCCCTGCGGAAATCCGTTCGACGAACATTGCGCTTGATCATGAGGGCAATATCCGTAAGCAGTGGACATATCGTACGAATAATGAGAACGGTGAGACATCTACGACCGATGAATTGGGACATACGGAGGATAATGGAGAGATCTATTTTGGCGATGGCGTGCACTTGGATAATCATGGCATACCGAATGCAGATATCAATAATTCCTCGGCCGTCGTTGACGCGACGGACACGAAATTCGTCGGATCGGTGCACCAGTTGAACGGAACGGTGATTGCCAAGGCGGAAAATATCTTTGGCAGTACCGCCTATGATGCAAACGCAGGATGGCACTCTGGCGGTTATACGATCGGTTCTGATGAAGAGATGGATGAAGACATGCGTGAAATCGGCCACGTGGTGAATGCCACGGCGACTTTGCGCCTTGTGGGGAATACCCTGTTCAATACGGACTGGACGGACGAGGAAACCGGGGAGACTTACGTTGGCAAAAACTATATCACGCTCACGAATAAAGGCATCCTCGAAGCGAACTCGGCACAGCTTTTTGATGTGAGCCTCGGCAATGGCTCGGTGACGGATCCGGAAAAGGTACGTGCGGACGCGGACACAGCGATCAACTTCCTCGGCGGCACGGTGCTCCTCGATGACTCTTATTATAATAATGACTATCTCGCGAAAGCGCAGAACCTCGTACGTGCAGCTGACGGCGGCACGACGCAGGTTGCGGTCAGTGCGGCATCGAAGCTCTACGTGCAGCCGACAAATCTCGATGACGTCAAGGAGAATGGAGCCTTTATCCCCGTGAAGACCGACCTTACGGAGGCAACCATCGTTGCAAAGGCCAATGAGCGGGCGAGTAGGGCAAACAAGGTGCTCGATCAGTTTAACGGGTCTATGCTTCGTATGGGGAAGCCTGTGAATGGCAGGTTGAAGCTGTGCATTTACGGTACGAAGGCAACGCTCGGTGATCCGGACAGCACGATGACGGAACTCATCACGGAAGCGGGAAAGACACCGGAGAGTCCTGCGCAGATTACGGTGGGAGACAAGGGAGCTCTTACGCTAGGCACGAACCAGTCGAAAGCCGGCACGGTCAACAGCCTCAAGGCAGATGTAACCTTAGGCGATGGAACAGCGAAGAACACGGGAACGCTCACCGCGGCGTCTGCCACGCAGCAGGTCAACTCCATCACCGCGAAGGCAGGCTCTGACATCAAGGTCGCGGCACCGGCGACGCTTGAGACGACGGATGGCATCAGGCTCGATGGGGCGAGTCAGCTCGCTGTGCAGGGCGTTGTCAAGAGCAAGGTCACAGCGGGCAGCGACGCCACGATTTCCGTGGGCAGCGACGAGAGCAGCGAAAGCGCGGGTGAGCTGCACCTGCTCGCAGGCTCAAGTCTTGCGGAGACAAAGGTGTTTCTCGATCCCGCGTGGAAAGACGACGCGGAGATCACGGATGCTTCTCAGCTCGCCGACGCGGGGACGGATGCCAGCTATCTCCTGACCGTCGGACAGAACGCCGTCGCGAGCTTCGGTACCGATGATCCTACCCATGCCCAGCAGGCATTCGCGAACTCCCGCCAGACCTGGGGCAATGGCGACGACGCGGTATCGGCGGCGCTCTATCTCGCAAAGCCGGTCTCGGTCGCGGCGACAGGAGGCATCAAAGTCGATGGTGCTGTCACCTCGGGGAATTTTGCGAACGGGAGCAATGGCGCTTCGGCAGACACGGTGACGTTCGGCGAGCACTCACTCCTCATGGTGGATGCAGGCGCGCTCGGCAGCAGTGCCGCGCTGACCGCAGCGGACGGCAAAGGGACGCTCCGCATCGCGGACAGCGCGAAGCTCTATCTTGATGATGTGGCAGATGGCAAGGCATACACCATCGTCGACCGCGATACGAGTGATGGTACGGGCTTTGCAAATCTTACGGATGCCAAAGGCTGGTATACAGATACCAGCAAGATCATCACAAACAAGCGCTATCGACTCGACACGACGCAGAGCAATACAGACGGTGTCATCCACATCGTCAGAAACCCGTATGATGTCGATGATCTGGCGATGAAGAACACGCTGGATGCCATGGACGATGCGGCGGCGAATCGCGCGAAATACGCGGGCATCAACTACCTCTACCAGGCAGCGGACGGCCTGTACAGTGATGATAGGACGCGCACGCTGGTCAACATTGCCGCGCAGCCGGCAGAAGCGGCTGGCGCGAGCTACTATGCAGCGCAGACCGTCAACGATCTTTCCGATGCCGTGCAGCAGCGTGGATCGCTCCTCACGACGGAAAACGGCCTGCATCCAGGGGAATTCTGGCTCCAATATGGTCATCGTCATACGAACATGGATACACTCCAGCTCACAGGATTGACTTCGGACGCTGACAGCAACACGAACACCGTCACGCTCGGGTATGATTTCGCGGGCGGCAAGGTGAATCAGGGGATTGCCTTCAGCTATGGCACTGGAAAGAGCGACGGCAGCTATGAAGACGACAGATCCCGTACGTACGGGGCTTCCTATTATGGGAACCTGCTCACTTATCATAAGGCAGATCAGACGCAGAACAATCTGCTCTTCGATCTCGGTGCCTATCGTGTCAAGCATGATATCGATGGCGTTCTGGATGGAAATTTTCACCAGACAATCGTGACGGCAGGGATTCGCGATGAATACTCTCTGCCGCAGGCGGACGGTGCCGCGATCGTGCCGCATGTCGGTCTGCGCTGGCTCGGCATGCACACGCCGTCCTATACGATGAAATGGAATGGCAGCCCTGCGTTCCATTATGCGCCGGAGACGCAGCATCTCTTTACTGTCCCCATTGGCGTCGGGTTCACGTTTGAAAAGGAAAAATGCGGCTGGAACTATAAGGCGCTGCTCGATCTCTCCTATCTCGGCAAACTCGGCAGCGGCAGAGGCACGATGCGTGTTGGCGCGTTCGGCGTCGACGCCAGCGATCTCGTAGATTATGATATCCTCGGTAAATCGTCCTATGGCGCGAAAATCGCTTTGACGGCCGAGAATAAAAACATGTCCTATGCCATCAGTTATCGCTATCAGGGCAACAGCGATATGGACAGCCATACCTTCGGCGTGCAGTTCGGACTGAAGTTCTGAGGCAGTGAGGAAGCGAGCAATGACAGAAAGGATTCTGGAAAAGACAGAACAGATAGAGATCTCACAAGGTGCAGCCGTGCATCTGCATGGAACTGCTACAGAAAGAACCACTTCTCCTGCACGCAAGCCATCTGATGTGTGGCCAACAGGGGCAAAGGAGTTTCTAGCTTATCTTGGACAAGATCCGCACGGTCCTGTGCGGGTGGAACGCCTCAAGGATACGCGTGAGAGCCTCCTTGTCCATTTCAGGACTCGCATGGCAGGAACGGATCTGCCTATCGCGGTGATTTTTGACATGACGGGCTTTCTCGTACTCCGAATGAATCTTTCGCCGCTTTTTGGGGGGAACGAGTATGTCTGTGATGCGTTCGCGGCGGAAGTTATGCCGCATCTGATGCGAGCCACGGCAGAAAGCCGTCTCGTCCGCTACTATCTGACGCCCAATATGCTCGTTATTGCCGACATCTGTTTGCCGCCTTTGGCGGCACTTGCGCCGCACGAGCTCATCGATCTGTTAGCATTACTCGAAGGTGATGTCAGGCGTCATGCGCAGTTATTTGCGGAGATGCGTGGCGCATAGATGCCTATATGGTATACCTAGGGAATGGGGGTGTTGCACGTAATGTACGTGCAGCACTCCTTTTTCGTGCAAAAAAGATAATCCCGGGGCTTGAATGCCTCGGGATTAGGTGTAGAATTTAGTTATGTAAAAAACAAATTCACAATCTGGCCGACGAGGATGCCTATCTCTGTGCTCAGGGCAGGAAGCTGACCGCAACCAAGGAATTTATCCGGAAAAGTAAAACAGAAATCAAAGAGCGCAAGAAACAAAGACAATTTTCAGACCGTCTAGTGTCTTGCGCTCAAAATTCCTGTATTTTGCTCTTAAATTAAGATATCGTCAGATTAAAAAATCCAAGGGGCTGTGCATAAGTGATTTCTCACTCATGCAACAGCCCCTTTCTTCAGGAACGTGTTCGGCCGAAGCGAAACATCAATTGCCGACGGCACGCTCCTCACGCAGTTTCTTCAGTGGGATCCTGCGGATTCTCTCCAACGGAATTTCGTTAAAGGAATAACGAAGATCGAGATACGCGTCGGTGCGGGACATCGAAACTTTTTTCAGGGTGAGATTTTTCAATGATTTCTTGAGTTCCTGAATATAGAATGCGGCATCTGCCGCAGAAAAGGTCCCGTTCTCGATTACGACGCGGATGTGATCAACCAGCATGGAAAACACCTCCAAACATCATTGTGTCATCTGCCGCTGGGCGTGAGCAGATATGGTATCCATCTGCTGACTTTTTCCAATTATACAGGAAAGCAGTTGATTTGTTAAGTACAGAGGAGGGATAAAAATCCTTTTGCAGGGATATGGCTTGGGAACAAGGTCGCAGAGAGGCTGTTTTTCTCAAAATACGCGTTTTTTTGCCATAAAGATATGTTTTTATACGCGAAGAGCGGGCAGCACGGTGAGGCTGCCCGCTCTTCGCGCAGGAAAGCGTGGGATCAGATGAAATACATGAGGCTCGCGGCGTCCTTTTCTTCGTCGATGGCCGTGAGGATGGTGTCGAGCGTGACGCTCTCAAGGCTCTTTTTGATGGCGTTGTCGAGCGGCGTGTAGACGCGCGCGTCGAGGGCGCGGTCGAGCTCGGGCATCTTCTCCGGCGCGGCGGGCGCGGCCTTCTCCATGAGCGAGAGCTCGATGGCGGAGAGGATGTCATAGGCATTGATCTCTCGCGGCGCGCGGGAGAGCTGGTAGCCGCCCTGCGAACCCTTGATGGAGTTTACGAGCCGCGCGCGCTTGAGCAGGGAGAAGACCTGCTCGAGATAGATTTTCGAGATGCCGAGCTTCTCCGAGATCGAGATGATCGTGACGGGGGCGCCCGCGGCGTAGTTGCGTGCCAGATATGTCATGGCTGCCAGGCCGTAGCGCCCCTTGGCAGAAATCTTCATGAGGAGTCCTCCATTCCCTAGCGTATATATATGACATATAGTTATGATACAGAAGGAAGCGGTGCTTGTCAATTCCCCGCGGCAAATCCCTTGCGCGCGTTTCTTTTTTCAGGGGTTGACAAGTGGAGGCTGCTGCGCTATGATGTAAACATATTAATCATATATGCAATCAACACAGCGGAGGCACTCGCCTGCGGATAAGGAGGAATCTCTCATGGGAAAGATCTATAACAACGTCACGGAGCTCATCGGTCACACGCCGCTGCTCAAGGCCAACAATTTCATCAAGGCGAACGGGCTCAAGGCGAACATCCTCGTCAAGCTGGAGTATTTCAACCCGGCGGGCTCGGTCAAGGACCGCATCGCCAAGGCGATGATCGACCAGGCGGAGCAGGAGGGGAAACTCAAGCCCGGCAGCGTCATCATCGAGCCGACGTCTGGCAACACGGGCATCGGCCTCGCCTCCGTCGCCGCGTCGCGCGGCTATCGTGCCATCCTCACGATGCCGGAGACGATGAGCGTCGAGCGCCGCAACCTCCTGAAGGCGTATGGCGCTGAGATCGTCCTCACGGACGGCAGCAAGGGCATGAAGGGCGCGATCGCCAAGGCGGAGGAACTAGCGAAAGAGACGCCGCATTCCTTCATCCCCTCGCAGTTCACGAACCAGGCGAACCCCGCGGCGCACGAGGCGACGACGGGGCCGGAGATTTGGGAGGACGCTGATGGAAAAGTCGCAGCGTTCATCGCGGGCGTCGGCACGGGCGGCACGCTGACGGGCGTCTGCCGCTACCTCAAGAAGCAGGACGCGGGCGTCCACGTCGTCGCCGTTGAGCCGGCGACGAGCCCCGTGCTGTCCAAGGGGCAGGCGGGCCCGCACAAGATCCAGGGCATCGGCGCGGGCTTCGTGCCGGAGACGCTCGACACGAAGGTCTACGATGAGGTCATCGCCGTCGCGAACGAGGACGCGTTCAAGTACGGGCGCCAGTTCTCCCACGTCGAGGGCGTGCTCGTCGGCATCTCCTCCGGCGCGGCGCTCGCAGCGGCCATCGAGCTCGCGAAGCGTCCGGAGTTTGCAGGCAAGAACATCGTCGCCCTGCTCCCCGACACGGGCGACCGCTACCTCTCGACGGAACTCTTTGCATAATAAGCAGCGAACCACGCTTGAAGGAGCGCAGCGACGCGTAAGAGTGCGTGAGCCGCTT
>ULTB01034436.1_pt1 | contig 10954 bp, 6 predicted proteins | sample 1957251 | NCBI WGS metagenome assembly ULTB01 (sample SAMEA4835724, study PRJEB28245) | human gut metagenome | biome: gut microbiome; material: fecal sample | place: Denmark | collected 2008
TCGCTGTAACCCAGTCGTTCAACGTTTGTAATCGATGGCTTCTGGCTGCTCCAGATATACGGTGGTTTGTGCCGGTTGTGTGCTGGCAATCACCTTGCCGCCACGTACCGAATAACGTACCGGAACCTGACGGCGCAGCGCATCAAACCCATTTTCAGCCGGCAGGATAATCAGGTTGGCGCTGTTTCCGGCGGCAATGCCGTAATCCTGCAAATTCAACGTCCTTGCGCTGTGGTGGGTGATTAAATTCAGGCCATCGTTAATCTGCCCGTAGCCCATCAACTGGCAAACATGCAGCCCCATATGCAGCACTTGCAGCATATTCGCCGTTCCCAGCGGATACCACGGATCGAAGACATCATCGTGACCAAAGCAGACGTTAATGCCGGACTCCAGCATCTCTTTAACGCGCGTGATGCCGCGACGTTTTGGATACGTATCGAAACGTCCTTGCAGATGAATATTGACCAGCGGGTTGGCGACAAAGTTAATACCGGACATTTTCAGCAAGCGGAACAGGCGTGAGGTATACGCCCCGTTATAGGAGTGCATTGCCGTGGTGTGGCTGGCGGTGACTCGCGCGCCCATGCCTTCATGGTGCGCCAGGGCAGCAACGGTTTCGACAAAGCGCGACTGCTCGTCATCGATCTCATCACAGTGAACGTCGATGAGACGGTCGTATTTTTGCGCCAGGGCGAAGGTTTTATGCAGCGACTCCACGCCGTATTCACGGGTAAATTCAAAATGCGGAATCGCCCCCACTACATCTGCCCCTAAGCGTAACGCCTCTTCCAGCAACGCTTCACCGTTGGGATACGACAAAATCCCTTCCTGAGGGAAGGCGACGATTTGCAGATCAATCCACGGCGCGACTTCCTGCTTCACTTCCAGCATTGCTTTCAGCGCAGTTAGCGTTGCATCCGAAACATCGACATGGGTACGCACATGCTGAATGCCGTTGGCAATCTGCCATTTCAGCGTTTGCCATGCGCGTTGTTTCACATCGTCATGGGTTAATAACGCTTTGCGCTCGGCCCAGCGTTCAATGCCTTCAAACAGCGTGCCGGACTGATTCCAGTTCGGTTGTCCGGCGGTTTGCGTGGTGTCCAGGTGAATATGTGGCTCCACAAACGGCGGTATAACTAAACCTTGTTCGGCATCCAGGCTGTTTTCAGTTATGGGCATCACGCCGGATTGCGCATCAATGGCGCTGATTTTTCCGTCCTGCAGATGAATCTGCCACAGCCCCTCTTCGCCTGGTAACCGGGCGTTAATAATTGTTTGTAAAGCGTTATTCGACACTGTTAGCCTCCACATGCGTCATTGCTGCTGTCGTTTTACGATTCAAAATCGGGTTAAGGATCAGATAGCTCAGCGCGCCACCTAATACCGCGTTGACCGGAACAATTCCCGGTAACCAGTGGCCTGCAGCAATCCCCAAGGCGACCGCCAGAATCGCCACCCAATTGACACTCATCATACGCGTGGTCGAAAAGTGCTCATAGCGGCGACGGTTCATCAGATAGTCGGCGATGATCACGCCACCCACTGGAGGAATAGCTGCCGAAAGGAAGGTCAACCAGCCGACAAAATTGTTATACAGCCATAATGCGCAGACCGTACCGATAATACCGTTGATTACCGAAAGGGTTTTGCTCGACATCCCGGTAATGTTGGCGAAACCTAAACCCGACGCATAGAGTGCGTTATCGTTGGTGGTCCAGATATTCAGCCCCAGCACCACAATCGCAGGCAGCAGCAGGCCCTGAGCAATCATCACATCAGAGATATCCGCCATGCCCAGTGCCGCAGCGCCCGCTGCACCGAAAATAAACATCAACGAGTTGCCGAGGAAAAAGGCCACCATCGCCACCAGCACCGCCAGTTTGGCATTGCGACCAAACCGGACAAAGTCAGCGGTGAGCGTACCCGCACTGATAAATGACCCCACAACCAGCGCCAGCGCGACATTGAAATCTAACGGTTGTGCGGGAACGACCGCTTTTAATGCGTCCAGGCCGCCCATGCCGTTAACAGCCAGCCACACGGAATAACCGCCCAGGCAGGCGATAGCCGGAACCGCAATCACCGAAAGAACCGTCAGCGCCGAAATGCCAAAAAAGACGGTGACGGTCATCAGTAAACCGGAAACGGCAATCAGCAAATTAATATCCAGCCCGGTTGCCTTACCCACCGGAATGGCAAACATCGCCACACCGACGCCAAACCAGCCAACCTGAGTTCCGCCCAGTAGCAGTGAAGGCAGCCATGAGCCTTTAACACCAAACGAGAAGCGAGCAAGAAGATGAGTGGTCAGGCCGGTTTTTTCGCCAATGTAACCGAGAAATGAAGTGTAAATACCGAGGAGAAGATTACCGATGAGAACTGCGAGGAAGAAATCATGATAGCTAAGACCGGTTCCGAGAGTGCCGCCGGTCCACATACTGGCGGAAAAGAAGGTTAATCCCAGCATGACGAACGTCAATGCCAATACCCCTTTCCGCGCCGACTGCGGGACTGGCCCCTGGCTAAAGTTGTTATCTTGCGACACGAAATTCCCCCTTTTTGCTGTTTGAAACCCAAAAAATCCGCCGCATTCTATTCATCTGAAGATAAAAAGCAATCGTTTTCGTGGGGAAATATATTTTTTATATGAATGAGTGCAAAAAGGTGGGGGAAAAATTATCGGTGTAAAAACAGTGGGTAGGCCTGATAAGACGCGTCAGCGTCGCATCAGGCATCTGAGCATGGTGTCGGATGCGGCGCGAGCGCCTTATCCGACCTACGGTTCAGACCTGTAGGCATGATAAGACGCGTCAGCGTCGCATCAGGCATCGGCGCATGGTGTCGGATGCGACGCGAGCGCCTTATCCGACCTACGGTTCAGGTCCGTAGGCATGATAAGACGCGTCAGCGTCGCATCAGGCATCGGCACACAGTGCCGGATGCACCGCGCGACGCATCCGACAATAACCTACTCTTCCATCGCCTGGCGGATCTGATCCAACGACGCAGGATCATCAATGGTCGTCAGATCTCCAGGATCGCGTCCTTCGCAAATCGCCTGGATCGTGCGGCGCAGCATTTTTCCGGATCGCGTTTTTGGCAATTGCGAGACAAACCAGACGTGCGCCGGGCGGCCAAAGTTGCCAATCTGGCTGTCCACCAGCGCCATAATCGCCTTCTCTTGCGAGTGCGCCACATCACGATCTTCCAGACTGTCGCTCTCTTTCGGAATGACAAACGCCACCGCCACCTGCCCTTTCAGCGCATCTTTCACCCCAACCACCGCCACTTCGGCAACGCCCGGATGGCTGGAGATACTCTCTTCAATCTCGCGCGTCCCCAGCCGATGCCCGGCAACGTTAATTACATCGTCAGTGCGCCCGAGAATAAAGTGATAACCGTCAGCGTCACGGATGCCCCAGTCAAAGGTGGCGTACACCGGGCGGGAAAACAGCGACCAGTAAGTCTTCACAAAGCGGCCGTCGTCGCCCCAGATGGTCTGAATACACCCCGGCGGCAGCGGCCCTTCCACCACCAGCATCCCTTTCTCGTTGACGCCACACGGTTCGCCGGTGACTTCATTAAGCAACTGCACGTTATAGCCATACATCGGCACACCGGGGCTTCCCAGACGCGTCGGCCTGTCGTCCAGACCGCGAGCAATCGCCATAATCGGCCAGCCGGATTCGGTCTGCCAGTAGTTGTCGATGACCGGCACATCCAGCGTATTGCTCACCCAACTGGCGGTCGGCTCGTCCAGCGGTTCTCCAGCCAGATAGAGCACTTCCAGCGACGAGAGATCGTGTTTGCGAATTTCAGCGGTAGGGAATTTTTTCAGCACGCGAATGGCGGTCGGCGCTGAGAACATCCGGCTAACCTGATATTTCTCGACGATTTTCCACCACACGCCGCAGTCCGGCCAGGTCGGCAATCCTTCGTAAACGATAGTCGCCATCCCCGCCAGCAGCGGCGCGTAAACGATATACGAATGCCCCACCACCCAGCCGATATCCGATGCGCAAAAGAACACGCTGCCCGCTTTGCCGCCAAAAATGGTGTCCATCGAGGTCGCCAGCGCCACCGCATATCCGCCGACGTCACGCTGCACGCCTTTAGGTTTGCCGGTCGTGCCGGAAGTGTAGAGAATGCAGGAGGTTTCGTTGGATTCCAGCCACGCCACCGGTACCCGCGCGCCGATGTGTTGATGGCGCAACGACGCGAAATCGACATCCCGCCCGCTGACGCGCGCCATTTTCGCCAGCCCGCGATCCACCAGCAAAACATGGCGTGGCTGGTGCTGCGCCTGACTTATCGCATCGTCGAGCAATTTTTTATAGGGAATGATTTTGCCACCGCGCGCTCCGGCATCAGCCGAGACAATCAGCACCGGTTTAGCGTCATCAATTCGCGCCGCCACGCTGTGCGAGGCAAATCCACCAAACACCACCGAGTGAATAGCGCCAATGCGCGCGCAGGCCAGCAGAGTAATATGCGCTTCGGCAATCATCGGCATATACACCAGCACCCGATCGCCGCGCTGCACACCCAATGAACGCAACATTGAGGCCACCGCGTTCACTTCGTCATGCAGCTGACGAAAGGTAAAGGTGCGCTCTTCTTCTGTTTCCGAAGAGACGGCAATCAGCGCCAGCGCCTCTGGCTGTTTCTCCAGCCAGCGGTCGATGGCGTTGTGGCACAAGTTGGTTCGGCCTTCACAAAACCAACGGGCAAACGGCGGATTGCTGTGATCGAGCGTTTGCGTAAAGGGCGTCTGCCAGTCAATACGCCGGGCCTGCTCGGCCCAGAACTGCTCCGGTTCGTTAATCGAACGCTGATAAAATTCGCTAAAAGACATAATGCTCTCCTGTTGAACTTACGCCTTACCGCCGTTTACTTAAATGACGTACAGGTCGAGATACTCATTGACCGGCATCTGTTCCAGGCGAGCTCTGTCGAGAGAAACCTCCAGAATGCGCTGCTGCTGGCGAGTCGGGAACTGGCGCGCGAGATTGATTTTGAATTTATCGACCAGTTTCGGAATACCATCCTGACGGCGGCGAGCATGACCAATGGGGTACTCCACCACCACTTCTTCAAATCGTGTGCCGTCGGTGAACTCAAGGGTAATGGCATTGGCGATGGCGCGTTTTTCCGGGTCGTGGTAGTCAGCGGTAAATGCCGGATCTTCAAAGCAATTGATCTTCTCGCGCAGGGCGTCAATGCGTTTATCTTGCGCAACGTTGTCCTCGTAATCTGCCGCCGTTAAGCGCCCGAATAGCAGCGGGATCGCCACCATGTACTGAATGCAGTGATCGCGGTCTGCCGGGTTATTGAGCGGCCCTTTTTTGTCGATGATGCGAATACAGGCTTCGTGGGTGCGAATGGTCACTTTTTCGATATCCGCCGCCGTTTTGCCTGCTGCCTGCATCTGTTCATAGAGCGTCATCGCTGCTTCAACTGCCGTCTGGGAGTGGAACTCCGCCGGGAAGGAGATTTTGAACAGCACATTTTCCATAACGTAGGAACCGTACGGGCGCTGGAAGCGGAACGATTCACCTTTAAAGGAGACGTCGTAGAAGCCCCACACCGGCGCAGTCAGGGCTGACGGGTAACCCATTTCGCCCGTTTTCGCCATCAGTGCCAGACGTACCGCGCGGGAAGTGGCATCGCCCGCCGCCCAGGATTTACGCGTGCCGGTGTTCGGCGCATGGCGATAGGTGCGCAGCGACTGACCGTCCACCCACGCCAGCGAAACGGCGTTGAGAATTTCCTCGCGGGTCAGGCCGAGCATTTCGGCGACCACGGCGGTGGAAGCCACTTTCACTAACAGAACGTGGTCGAGGCCGACGCGGTTAAAGGAGTTTTCCAGCGCGATGCAGCCCTGAATTTCATGGGCTTTGATCATTGCGGTCAGCACCTGTTTCATGGTCAACGGCGCTTTGCCGCTGGCGACCGCGTTGCGCGAAAGCCAGTCCGCCGTTGCCAGAATGCCGCCGAGGTTGTCGGAAGGATGGCCCCACTCCGCCGCCAGCCAGGTATCGTTGAAATCGAGCCAGCGGATCATCGCGCCGATGTTAAATGCCGCCTGGACGGGGTCGAGCTGGAACTGAGTTCCGGGGACGCGCACGCCGTTGGGTACGACGGTGCCGGGAACAATTGGCCCCAGCAGTTTTTTACAGGCCGGGTATTCGAGAGCTTCCAGACCGCAGCCGAGCGTGTCGAGCAGGCAGTAATGTGCGGTGTCGTAGGCCACTTTAGAGCTGATTTCGTAGTTCATGACGTAATCGACGATATCAACGATTTCACGATCAAATTCCGGGCGGATGTTGTTGATTTGAGCTGACATTGGGTACGTTTCCTTATTGTTATTCGTAGAGGTTTACTGGCGCTTATCCAGCGCGACAAACGGGCGGTCTTCCGGTCCAACATAATTGGCGGAAGGACGGATAATTTTGTTGTCCTGACGTTGTTCGATAATGTGCGCCGCCCAGCCGGTGACGCGGGCGATAACAAACAGTGGTGTGAACATCTCGGTGGGAACGCCCATCATGTTGTAGGAAACAGCAGAGAACCAGTCGAGATTGGGGAACATCTTTTTGCTCTCCCACATCACCGTTTCCAGGCGATCGGCGATGTTGTACATCTTCAGCGAGCCGCCTTCCTGCGAGAGCTGCTTCGCCACACGTTTAATCACCTGGTGGCGCGGGTCAGCGATGGTGTAAACCGGATGACCAAAACCAATGACCACTTCTTTGTTTTCCACGCGCTTGCGGATATCTGCTTCGGCTTCGTCCGGCGTTTCGTAGCGTTGCTGGATCTCCAGCGACACTTCATTCGCCCCGCCGTGTTTTGGCCCGCGCAGTGCGCCAATCGCGCCAATAATCGCGGAATACATATCAGAGCCGGTGCCCGCAATCACCCGACTGGTAAAGGTGGAGGCGTTAAACTCGTGTTCGGCGTACAGCACCAGCGAGATATGCATCGCCTTTTCCCAGCTTTGCGATGGCTTTTCGCCGTGCAGCAGATGCAGGAAGTGACCGCCGATGGAGTCGTCATCGGTTTCCGGTTGGATGCGTTCGCCGTTGTGGCTGTAGTGATACCAATAAAGGAGAATCGAGCTAAGCGACGCCAGCAGTTTGTCGGCAATATCCCGCGCGCCAGAGACGGTATGCCCCTCTTTTTCTGGCAGCGTGCAGCCGAGCGCGGAAACACCGGTGCGCATAACATCCATCGGGTGCGACGCCGCCGGTAAGGCTTCCAGCACGGTACGCACGTTAGCCGGTAAACCGCGCAGGGCTTTCAGTTTCGTTTTGTAAGCGGCGAGTTCGTCACGGGTCGGCAGTTTGCCGTGGATCAGCAGATGCGCCACTTCTTCAAATTCGCAATGTTTCGCCAGATCAAGAATATCGTAGCCGCGGTAATGCAGGTCATTGCCACTTTTACCCACGGTGCAGAGCGCCGTATTGCCCGCCGGAACGCCAGAAAGTGCCACAGATTTTTTCGGTTTAATGACATGGGTACTGTTTTGCAGGATCGTTGTGTCGCTCATGTTGTCCTCGTCATTGTTATCATTTGTAGGGTCGAGATTGTTGTCGGATGCGACGCTATGCGTCTTATCCGACCTACAGTTCAGTGCACCCCGTAGGCCTGATAAGTCGCGTCAGCGGCGCATCAGGCATCGGTTGTCGGATGCGACGCCATCCGTCTTATCCGACCTACAGTTCAGTGCACCTCGTAGGCCTGATAAGTCGCGTCAGCGACGCATCAGGCATCGGCTGTCGAATACAATCAACGGGCGTTTTTTATTTCACCTGGCTACGGGCAAACAGGTTGTCGAGCTTCTCTTCGTACTGGTAGTAGTTGATGCTTTCGTACAGCTCGTTGCGGGTCTGCATGGTGTCGATGACGCTTTTCTGCGTGCCTTCCTGGCGCAGGACGTTGTAGACATGTTCAGCGGCGCGGTTCATGGCGCGGAACGCTGAAAGTGGGTACAGCGCCATTGCGACATGGGCGCTGCGTAATTCGTCGGTGGTAAACAGCGGCGTGGCACCAAATTCGGTGATGTTGGCGAGGATCGGCACCTGCACCGCATCGGCAAACTGGCGGTACATGGCGAGTTCGGTAATCGCCTCCGGGAACAACATCTCGGCACCCGCTTCAACATAGGCCTGCGCACGCTCGATCGCCGCATCCAGCCCCTCTACCGCCAGAGCATCGGTGCGCGCCATGATCACAAAATCAGGATCGGTTTTCGCATCCACCGCCGCGCGGATCCGATCCACCATCTCTTCTTTCGAGACGATCGCTTTATTCGGACGATGACCGCAGCGTTTCGCACCAACCTGATCTTCAATATGCAATCCTGCCGCACCGGCTTTAATCATCGATTTCACGGTGCGCGCCACGTTAAAGGCCGAAGAACCAAAACCGATATCCGCATCCACCAGCAGCGGCAGCGAACAAACGTCGGTGATACGGCGAATGTCGGTCAGCACATCATCAAGGGTAGAAATACCGAGATCGGGCAGCCCCAGCGAACCTGCCGCCACGCCACCGCCAGAAAGATAAATTGCCTGATATCCGGCACGCTGCGCCAACAGCGCATGATTAGCGTTGATGGTGCCAACAATCTGCAATGGATTTTCTTTAGTCAGTGCAGCGCGAAACGCTTTACCTGGAGAGTGTAGAGACATAGCCCATCCTTTGTTATCAACTTGTTATTTGCGTTGATAAAGACAAAGCAAGGGGTGTGCCACAATTGCCTTAATAAAATTAAATGTTTAATTTCAATTTGTTAGAGATAAAGTCATGAACTAATCCGCAAATATGCGTTTCAGTTAACGTTTCAGGCAATGTTTCACCGCGTTTCATTGCAACAATTATGAAACAAGGCTAAACCCAATATTCGGTTTCTTAACTTTGCGGTGCGCTATGGCATATCCACCACGGCTTAATGACGACAAACCGGTTATCTGGACGGTATCTGTAACGCGCTTATTCGAGCTGTTTCGCGATATCAGCCTCGAGTTTGATCACCTGGCGAATATCACCCCTATTCAGCTTGGCTTTGAAAAAGCGGTGACCTACATCCGCAAGAAACTGGCAAACGAACGCTGTGACGCCATCATCGCTGCTGGCTCTAACGGCGCGTACCTGAAAAGCCGCCTGTCAGTGCCAGTTATTTTGATTAAACCGAGCGGCTACGATGTGTTACAGGCACTGGCAAAAGCCGGAAAACTCACCTCTTCTATCGGCGTTGTCACCTATCAGGAAACCATTCCAGCGCTGGTGGCGTTTCAAAAAACCTTTAATCTGCGCCTCGATCAACGTAGCTACATTACCGAAGAAGACGCGCGCGGGCAGATTAATGAGCTGAAAGCTAACGGCACCGAAGCGGTGGTCGGCGCGGGGCTGATTACCGATCTGGCAGAAGAAGCCGGAATGACTGGAATTTTTATCTATTCCGCCGCCACCGTGCGCCAGGCGTTCAGCGATGCGCTGGATATGACGCGCATGTCGTTACGCCATAACACTCACGATGCTACCCGTAACGCCCTGCGTACTCGTTACGTGCTGGGCGATATGCTCGGTCAATCACCACAGATGGAACAAGTACGGCAGACTATTTTGCTGTATGCCCGCTCCAGTGCAGCGGTGTTGATTGAGGGGGAAACGGGGACGGGTAAAGAGCTGGCGGCCCAGGCGATTCATCGGGAATATTTTGCCCGCCACGATGCGCGACAGGGCAAAAAGTCGCATCCGTTTGTTGCCGTCAACTGCGGGGCGATAGCCGAATCGCTGCTGGAAGCAGAGCTGTTTGGCTATGAGGAAGGGGCGTTTACCGGCTCGCGACGCGGAGGTCGCGCCGGGCTGTTCGAAATTGCCCACGGCGGTACGCTGTTTCTGGATGAGATTGGCGAAATGCCGCTACCTTTGCAGACTCGCCTGTTACGGGTGCTGGAAGAAAAAGAGGTTACTCGCGTCGGCGGGCATCAGCCTGTTCCGGTGGATGTGCGGGTCATTAGCGCCACTCACTGCAATCTGGAAGAAGATATGCGGCAAGGGCAGTTTCGCCGTGATCTGTTTTATCGGCTGAGTATTTTGCGTCTGCAATTGCCACCACTGCGTGAGCGGGTGGCGGATATTCTGCCGCTGGCGGAAAGCTTTTTGAAAGTGTCTCTGGCGGCGCTCTCCGCCCCGTTTTCTGCCGCATTACGCCAGGGATTACAGGCAAGCGAAACCGTGCTGGTGCACTACGACTGGCCAGGTAATATTCGTGAACTGCGCAATATGATGGAGCGACTGGCGCTATTTTTAAGTGTGGAACCGACGCCGGATTTAACGCCGCAGTTTTTGCAGCTGCTACTGCCGGAACTGGCGCGCGAGTCGTCGAAAACTCCCGCTCCACGCTTACTGACACCACAACAGGCACTGGAGAAATTTAATGGCGATAAAACAGCAGCGGCGAATTATTTAGGCATCAGCCGGACGACGTTCTGGCGGCGGCTGAAAAACTGAACTGCCGAATGCAGCGCGAACGCTTTATCCGGCATAAATTTCAATAGATGATCACCGATAAACTTACGCATCGGGGATGTTTACATAGGATTCAGAATTACTTCTTCTTATAAATATTTGCCGTGCCGTGGATCTTATTGTCAGTTTGACCGGAGGTCAGTACCAACACATCAGCCCCTTTTTCATCCGCTTTTTTGATCAAATCCTCTTTCGCATCTGCGGTCGACATTTCATTGCTGGTTGAAATATCACCTATTTTTTCATATTGCGATTCGACTTTTTCAAATTCCGCTTTAGTCATCAATTCAGCGGCATAGACATTGGTAACGGCAAACGCTAACGCACCGACTAACATTTTAGAGATTATTTTCATATTACGGCTCCAGAGTTGTTTGGATTTGCCCCTATATTTCCAGACACCTGTTATCAC